>Ga0116171_10000117_pt1 | contig 78365 bp, 56 predicted proteins | sample AD_JPNHW2_MetaG_FD_89798 | JGI IMG/M metagenome (GOLD analysis project Ga0116171, IMG submission 89798) | Active sludge microbial communities of municipal wastewater-treating anaerobic digesters from Japan - AD_JPNHW2_MetaG | ecosystem: Engineered > Bioreactor > Anaerobic > Digestate | place...
TCTATTACGGGTTGTACACCAACGCCGAAGAGATGGATAAAGAGTGGCTGGGCCGCGTATATCCCGACAAAACCGGGAATCTCTACAAATGCACCTACCCCGCCGATCTCGTTTACCTGGGACTGAACCAGCAGGTTTATAAAGATCTGCAAAACAGCACCGCCACGGGAGGCAGGGTTTATGAACTGGAAACCAACAAGGAAGAGGATGATTATGCCCGGCTGGTCGATCTCATCGCGACCCTCTATCATGAACCCGACTCGGTTTTCGCGGCACAAATTGCCGCTATTCTTGACGTGAACAGCTTCCTGAAATCCCTGGCGCTGGATGTGGCAACCGGCAACTGGGATGACTATGGTTACAACCGCAACAACTTCTATCTGTACGACCGCCCCGATAATTCCCTTTTTGAATTCATTACCTATGATCCCGACAATACCTTCGGAGTTGACTGGTCGGGAATTGACTGGACCACCCGGAACTGCCTTCAATGGCTTAACCCCGAACTGAACCTACCGCTGGCTGAAAAAATCCTCGCGGTTCCGCAGTTTTTCGAAAAGTATAAAGAATATCTCGATACCTTGGCCCGACATATCATTGAACCTGATTCCGTTTTCCCGTATATCGATTCCCTGAAAACCCTGATAACCCCTGCTGCCATTGCCGATACCTTCAGGAGCCTCGATTATGGCTATACGGTAGCCTCCTTCGAAAACGGGTTCATTCAAAAGGTCGACTCACATACGCCTTATGGCATCAAGCCTTTTCTTTCCAAACGCAAGGAATACCTCTTAAAACAACTCCATCCTTCAGGAACCGCCGATCCGGATCCGGCTTCACCGATCTCCGTGTCACCCAATCCGGTAAATGATTTCTTCGTCCTCACAACCGGCATCAGTCCGGCCAAACCTTTTCAGGTCGAAATCTATGACCTGACAGGCCGGCTGAACAAGACGGTCCGGGTTGAGCCTTCCGGCAGCAGCGCCATTCAGATCGACGCGTCAGGATTGTCGTCTGGCCTTCACCTGATACGGATATCCCATGAATCGGGAACCATAATCGGAAGATTTATTAAGAACTAAGAGTCTGTTTAAATTTAGTTGGTCAGGCGCCTTTGAAAGACCCGTTTTTTTTGCGATCGCTTCGCCCCCGATAGCGCTTTCACTGCTTCAGTACACAGTCAGATCCTTCGTAATTCACATGCTTTTAATAATGAATTTTGGGATAAAAAACCTATCTTAGCTGACTGGCTTTTATTACATGAACAGACCATGAATAACGAATTAAGCCCACAGTACATCGATTTTTTCAGGGATGTGAAGGATAAAATCCGTTCTTCACAATACGAGGCGGCAAAAGCAGTAAATACAGCCATCATTAAACTCTACTGGGATATTGGCAGCAGCCTGTCGGAAAAGATGAAGTCGGGCTGGGGAAAGTCAATCGTGGAGACCCTGTCGGGGGACATCCAGAAGGAATTTCCGGGGATTGCCGGGTTCGGTAGTCGGAATCTTTGGTACATGGTTCAGTTTTATGAGGAATATTCAATAAGTGAAATACTGCAACCATTGGTTGCAGAAATAAGTTGGGCAAAGCATTTAATTATAATGACCAAATGCAAGAATATTCAGGAACCATCCGATTCATTCTTGATGGACGGGTAATAGAAGTAAACTTCGCCGAAGCCCCGGGCGCTGGTCCTGCCACCACCCTGCTCGATTTCATCCGCTCCATACCCGGTCATACCGGAACCAAGGAGGGATGCGGGATGGGTGATTGCGGCGCCTGCACGGTGGTGCTGGCTGATGTTACCGACGGGGAAGCGTTGATTTACCGGACTGTCAACGCCTGCCTGATCCTGTTGCCCATGGTCCATGGAAAACAGGTCATCACCATTGAGAATCTTGCACAGAGAATTTCAGGGGAGCTAAGGCTTCATCCCGTTCAGGAGCTACTGGTCGGTCACCATGCCATCCAATGCGGGTACTGCACGCCGGGTGTCACCATGTCGATGTTCGGAATCTTTAAAAACAAGGCAACCGCGAATGCGGAAGAGATCGGCCTTGCACTGTCGGGAAACCTATGCCGGTGTACCGGGTACGAAAAGATCAGGGAAGCTGCCATGAAGATCGGCGGAATGGCGGATGATGATCAGTTTGTCGCCTCCCGGCCAGAGGTGGTAACCCGGTTAAAGGCGATTGCCGAAGACACAAGTACCCTTGTTATCAGGAATGGGAAGGGGTTTTACCTTAAACCCTTTTTACTCCGGGAAGCCCTCGATCTTAAAAATCAGCATCCCGGCGCTATCCTCCTGAGCGGCGCCACCGATCTGACGCTGAAACACACCGATCGTGAAAAGCGGGACCTCACCTATCTTGACCTGGGCGCTGTGAAGGAGTTGCAAACCATTTCGACCGGTGATGACCACTTCCGGATCGGGGCCGCGGTGACCATCGAGCAGCTCAGGCTCTTTTCAAAGGTCAACCTGCCACCGTTGTTCCGGATTCTGAACCGCTTCGGATCCCAACAGATCAGAAATGTGGCCACGCTGGCAGGAAATATCGGATCTGCCTCACCGATCGGCGATGCGCTTCCGCTGCTCATTGCTTACGGGGCATCCGTCACGGTAGCCTCTTCCGTTGCGGTACGGAGCGTAAGTCTGGAAGATTTCATCACCGGGTATCATCAGACTCAAATCGGTCGGGATGAAATCATCACCGGTATTATTATTCCGAACCCGGAACCCGGGCATGTGTTTCAATCCTATAAGATTTCGAGGCGAAATCAGGTGGATATTTCGACGGTCAGCGCCGGGTTCAGGCTGTTTATTACAGATGGAATTGTTACTTCGGTCATCCTGGCCTACGGTGGCATGGACAAAATCCCACGGCGCGCCTGTCATGCCGAAGCCATGTTAACGGGAAAGAACTGGACCCGTGAAACCGTGGAACTTGCCATGAAAGCCCTTTCGAACGACTTTTCTCCCTATTCCGATACCAGGGCAGGCGCAGCGTACCGGTTGTCTGTAGCCCGGAACCTTCTTTTGAAGTTTTTTCTTGAATATTCCCCTGATAAAACAGATCATTTAATTTCAGATCAGGATCATGGCTGAAGATTCGACCTATACGGACCTGCTGTTGCACGTAACCGGTGAGGCGGTATTTACCGGCGACCGGCATACCGGTTCAAAGATGCTTTACGGAAAGGTGGTGACCAGCACAGAAGCTAACGCCCGGATCAAATCGATGGATATAACGCGGGCTTTAAACCTGCCCGGAGTATGCTGTATTTTGTCGGCCGGCGATATTCCCGGTGAAAACCAGCTGGGCACTGTGATCGCGGATGAATATTGCCTGGCGCCTGCAGCGGTGACCTTCCGGGGACAGGCAATAGCGCTGATTGCAGCCGAAAGCCGGGAAACCGCAGAGGAAGCCGCCGGATTGATCAGGATCAGCTATGAGCCGCTCGAACCGGTGACGGATCTGGAAACGGCGATGGTGAAAAATATGCTGATCGCCCCGCAGCGAAGGATCGTACGCGGTGACCCGCAAACGGCGCTGGAAAAGGCTCCCCACATTCTTAACGGACGCCTTGCAACCGGATCACAGGAACACTGGTACCTCGAAACCCAATCGGCGTTTGCTGTTCCGGGTGAAGGATCCGGGATGAAGGTTTATACTTCCAGTCAGGCGCCATCAGAAACGCAAATGGTGGTTGCACGGGTTCTGGGACTCCGGAAAAACCAGGTTGAAGTTGAGGTCAACCGCATCGGGGGCGGTTTCGGCGGTAAAGAGACGCAGGCAAATCACATTGCGGCCTGGGCAGCGCTCCTGGCCCATGCCACACGGCTTCCCGTGCGGCTCCAGCTCCGCAGAACCGACGACCAGCGCATCACCGGTAAGCGTCACCGCTTCATTTCAGATTATACCATCGGATTCGATGATTCCGGTAAAATCCTGGCGTATCGCGTAGCCCTGAATGCCGACGCGGGAGCCGCCACCGACCTTTCGATGGCCATCCTCGAACGTGCCATGCTTCACGCCGATAATGCCTATTTCCTTCCCGATGTTGAGATCCTTGGCCGGGCCTACCGGACCAACCTTCCTTCCAATACTGCTTTCAGGGGTTTCGGCGGACCGCAGGGCATGGCCGTGATCGAACAGGCCATCGACCGGGTAGCGCGTTTCCTGGGAAAGGACGCGGCATCCGTTCGTCAGGTTAATTTTTACACGCCTTCGCATCAGACGACGCCTTACGGACAAATTCTACCAGACAATCACCTGCAAACCATGTTCGACCGGCTGGTGATATCCGCTCAATATTTTGAAAGACGAAAACGGAGCGATGATTTCAACAGTCGGAACCGGTACTTTAAAAAGGGAATCGCCCTTACTCCGGTCAAATTCGGGATCTCTTTTACAACCTCCCACCTGAACCAGGCCGGGGCGCTGGTCTCCGTTTACACCGACGGAAGCGTGGTGGTCAACCATGGCGGAACCGAGATGGGACAGGGTTTGCATGAAAAAATCCGCACCATCGCCGCGAAAGAGTTTGGCATTGACCTATCCATGATCACCATCACCCCGACCAATACCACGAAAGTTCCCAACACTCCGCCGACGGCCGCATCCAGCGGCAGCGACCTGAACGGGATGGCCGTGAAAAACGCCATCGATTCCCTGAAAAAAAGATTGATCCCGCTTGCCATCGAAGAACTGGCCAACCGCAACGGTGGAATCAGTCACGCCGCTGAAACCATCCTGTTCAACAATAATTCAATCTTTTCCTGCTCCGATCCTGGTGTTCGCATCCCCTTCCCGGCGCTGTGCCACAAAGCCTTTCTGAAGCAGATCAGTCTGAGCAGCACCGGCTATTATTCCACCCCGGGACTGTTCTTTGACCGGGAGAAAGGCGAAGGGGTGCCGTTCCACTATTTTGCTTACGGAATGGCCGTTTCGGAAGTGATGGTCGATCTGCTGACCGGCGAACACACGTTGCTGCGTTGTGATATTTTGCATGATACAGGTCGCTCCATCCATGAGCAGATCGACCGGGGGCAGATCACCGGGGGTTTTATCCAGGGAGCTGGCTGGTGTACCCTCGAAGAGATCAAATGGGACAAGAACGGTTCCCTCCTCACGGATGGTCCGGATACTTACAAAATACCCACCATCGGCGACATTCCCTCCATCTTCCGGATCGATCTTCTGGAAAACGCTCCCTGCAAAGGAACCATCCATTCGAGCAAAGCGGTGGGTGAACCGCCTTTCATGCTTGGTTTGTCGGTCTGGCTCGCCATCAAGGATGCCATTTCGGCCGCAGGGAATCATGAAACAGAACCTGAATACACGCTTCCGGCCACCGGGGAGGTCATCCTGAAATCAATAGAAGACATAATTAAAAGGTGTCCGGCAAAGGGTCTCCCTCCCCTTGAAGGGGAGGGCGGGGAGGGGTCATAAATCCGCCCCGAAAACATCAACTTGCTTAAAGGGGATAAGTAATCAAATCAATTATTGATGAATACGATGTTTAATAAAATCAAAGATCTTTCGGAAAACTACGCCTCCCTGACGGCGGAAAACCTGTCGAAACTGGTGCGGATCAAATCGCTGAGCGCCAACGAAAAGGAGGTAGCTGCAGAACTGATGAACCAGATGAAGGAGGCAGGTTTTGATGAGGTAAGAACCGATGGACTCGGTAGCGTGATGGGTCGGATCGGATCCGGAAAAAAAATCCTGGTTTTTGACGGGCACATCGACACCGTTGACCAGGGCAACAGGGCCAACTGGAGTTCAGATCCCTTCTCCGGAGAAATCCGCGACGGCTTTGTTCATGGCCGGGGAACGGTGGATCAGAAGGGAGGCGTTGCATCGTTCGTAACCGCCGGCCGCATCCTGAAGGATCTGGCATTCGACGGTGATCTTACGGTATGGTTCACGGGAACCGTAATGGAAGAAGACTGTGACGGCCTGTGCTGGAAATATCTCATTGAGAAGGAACATATTCATCCCCACTGGGTCGTGATCACTGAGCCCACCAATCTCGGGATTTACAGGGGTCATCGGGGAAGGATGGAGATGGAGGTGACCTTCCGGGGGATCTCATCTCACGGTTCGGCGCCGGAACGGGGGAAAAATGCAATCTACATGGCCGCCCGTGTTTGTCTGGAAATCGAAAAACTGAATGCATCATTGCCACAGGATGATTTCCTTGGAAAAGGGAGCATCACCGTTACCGAATTCGTTTCGGGAAGTCCCTCTCTGTGCGCGGTTGCCGATTTTGCCCGGATTCATCTCGACCGACGTCTCACCTGGGGTGAAACACAGGAATCGGCGCTCGCGGAGATTAAAAATATCATCGGGGATATGGATGCCGAAGTCAGGGTCCTGAACTATGAAGAAACCGCCTACACAGGCCTCCGCTATGGTATGGAAAAATATTATCCCACCTGGAAGATGGAGGAGTCGCATCCCCTGGTCGAAGCCGCACGTCAAACCTACACCCGTCTGTTCGGGTCGGATCCGGTCATCGACAAGTGGACCTTTTCAACCAACGGCGTCACCATCAATGGTTATTATCAGGTACCCTGCATCGGGTTTGGTCCCGGCAATGAAATACTGGCCCACGCCCCGGATGAAAAAGTCAGCATCGGTGATCTTACTACGGCATCGGCTTTTTATGCAGCTCTTTGTTACCTCTTGTCCAAACCGAACGGACAGGATTGATTTTTTGTCATTGAAGAAACCACAGGGTGAATGTGGATTTTCAATTAAGGAACAAAGAGAATTCACGAATTCAAAATCACTTCAGGTATGGATGGAAAATTTAAGAATCTTATTGATGAAATAGCACAGATCCAGGGCAATCTGTATCACCAGGATTTTTTGCTGACCTGGGAAAAAAGTCTGGCAGATATTCGTTCGCTGCTTCTGACTGCCGAAGCGCTCATGGAACTTTACCATCAAAATGTTTCGGCGCGGGTTTTTCAATCGGGACTGGCCATATCGCAATTCAGGGATCAGTCGACCCGTACCCGTTTTTCCTTTTCTTCTGCAGCCAACCTGTTGGGATTGACGGTTCAGGACCTTGATGAGGGAAAATCTCAGATCGCCCATGGTGAAACGGTCAGGGAGACGTCGGTTATGATCTCATTTCTGAGTGATATTATCGGGATCCGCGACGATATTTACCTGGGCGCCGGGAACAGCTATATGCGGGAGGTAGGATCGGCGCTCGATGAGGCTTACCGGGAGGGCGTACTGGCGCAACGGCCCGGAATTATAAATCTCCAGTGCGATATTGATCATCCCACCCAGACCCTGGCCGACCTGTTATTCCTGAAGACCCGGTTCGGATCGCTCGAAAATCTCAGGGGAAAGAAAATCGCAATGAGCTGGGCCTATTCGCCCAGTTACGGGAAACCGCTTTCGGTGCCGCAGGGCATTATCGGACTGATGACCCGGCTGGGGATGCAAGTCGATCTTGCAACTCCCCCGGGTTACGATCTGCTCCCTGAAATCACAGGGCTTGCGCATCAGCAGGCTCAACAGTCGGGAGGTGGATTCCGTCAGGTCGATTCCATGCAGGAGGCATTCGAGAGCGCCGACATCGTTTATCCGAAAAGCTGGGCGCCCATGCGGGTCATGCAACAGAGAACCGTACTTCTTAAAGCCGGAGATGCAACCGGACTGAAGAAACTGGAAGCGGAATGTCTGGCCGACAATGCCCGCTTTAAAACGTGGGAATGTACCGAACGAATGATGGGGCTGACGCGCGATCGAAAGGCCGTTTACATGCACTGCCTGCCGGCCGACATTTCGGGTGTGTCGTGTAGCCAGGGTGAAGTTTCGGCAACGGTTTTTGAACGCAACCGGACCTCGTTGTACAAGCAGGCCGGATTTAAACCGTTTATCATTGCCGCCATGATGCTGACGAATCGCTTTGAAAATCCGGCGCTCATCCTGCAGAAACTAAAGGAAAACCGCACCGGGCGAATCCTGTCATGAGATCAGATTCGCTTCGGATTGATCAACCACCGTTTTGGTTAACCTGATTTATCTACAAAAGAAATTTTATTCTTTTTTCTCTGTGAATCTCTGTGGGTTCTCTGTGAACCTCTGTGTAATTGATTTTACACCGGGCTTAAATTCCAGAATTATCTACGTAAAATCAATCATAATGAAACCTGCATTTTGCGATATGGATTTCATCGTCTTTGATTTGATAGATAAGCCGGTGTTCACTATCTATTCGTCTGGACCAAAAACCAATATTACCTCACTGGGGCAAAATAAAGCATCGGTCGACCTGGCCCCGGATTCGGAACCCCTCGTAAATTTCTGAATCACAATCCGACTGGTGATTTTCGACCGAAATGACCTTTTGTATATCGGGATCCCAGATAACAATATCTGCATCGTAGCCCGGATGAAGCTTTCCCTTTCGGTCTCCCAATCCGAAAATATCCGCCGGATTTGCAGAGATCAGATCTGACAACCGTTTCAACGATATCCGGTGTTGAAGAACACCATAGGTATATAAAAGCGGTAACCGGTGCTCTATTCCCCCCGCTCCATTTGGTATCTTCGTGAAGTCATGTAACCCCATATCTTTCTGTCCGTAAAGATTAAAAGGACAATGGTCGGTAGCCACGACATCCAGAGTGCCGTCGGCCAGCGCCTCCCAGAGCCCTTCCTGATCCTCCCGGGTACGTAAAGGCGGGGAAATTATGAAAGGTAAAATCCGGTACGAATTCTGATCTTTTTCCGGGTCATCCCTTCTATTCTTATTACCCTGATTTACTTCCGGAAGGGTTCCGTCAGCATAAACCGACTGGTCAAGTAACAGGTATTGGGGGCAGGTTTCACCAAAGACCCTGATTCCCGACTTTTTGGCGGCGCCAACGATTGCGGCGCCCTTTCGGGTTGAGATGTGGACAATGTACACCGTACATCCGGTTACCAGTGCGAGTTCCACGACCTGTTCAATGGCCCGGACCTCGGCTTCCGGGGGTCTCGATCTGAAATGCCAGACCGGAGATAATTTTCCTTCACTCCTGAACTTCTGTTGCAGACTGTGAATCAGATCGCCATCCTCACAATGCACCATGACCGGGGTTCCGGTACGGGAGGCCAGCTCCATGACCTCTTTCAGTTCTTGGAGCCGAATGCCGATGGTATCCCGGTAGGCCAGGTAAGCCTTAATTGATCTGATCCCGCCTGCGCCGAGGAGTGACGATAATTCGGAAGCCACCTTTGCATTCCATTCGCTGATGCCCATGTGAAGAAAACAGTTTACCTTACTGTGGGCCGATTCACTGCGTCGCAGCGCCAGCGCCTCATACAACGACTGCCCCCTGATGGGCGTCACGAAATCAAAAATCGTCGTGGTTCCTCCGGCGAGGGCCGCCCTGCTTCCCGAAACGAAATCATCGCATGAATTTCCGGCAGGAGTGGGCAGCGCCAGGTGCACATGTGGGTCGATGCCCCCCGGAAATATCAGTTTTCCCCCTGCATCGATTGTCTGAAAGTTGGGATATGAGAGGGGATCAATTGTTCCCCGTGCCAGGATCTTTCCGGATTTCAGGACAAAATCTTCTTTTTTCAATCCGTCCAGATCGGCAGGTAATCCGTTTTGAAGTATATACTGGTCCATGAATGCCGGTTCTTGCCATCACCCCGGGCAGGATCTCATCCTGTTCCAGAGTCTTGCAGCTTCCTTCCTTGATTCGCGCAGAATGAGCGTTTCATCCACGGTCATCACTTTATGATCCTGCACGATCATGCTTCCGTTTGAAATAACATGCGAAATGTTCTGCGGCAGGGTCCCGTAAAGGAGATGATCGGTAAAATTGGCGGAAGTCACGGGTGTGGGCGCTTTGTTATCAAACAGGATCAGATTATTTTCACCATCTCCCGCGAAACCTGCCGAATGAAGATAGTGATGAACATTCCTGAGCCGGTGATAAATATTTCGGGTACTGGTGAAACCGGGCGACTGTGAATGCCGGTCCGGGGATTTCGTTTCATTTTCCGGCCGCATTGGGAGCTTTCCCCCCAGGAAAGCAGCCCGGGCGCTTCGAAGCATCTCGCTGTGCATGCCGTCGGTTCCCAGCATGATCCGGTCGCCCAGGCCGGCAGGATCAAACACTCCGACCGAATTGTTCAGATTGCTCTCCATATTTTCGACAATCCATACCGGTGACCGGCACACGATCTCCCGTTCGTAAGGGTTCAGATGAAGGCAGTGTGCCAGGATGGTCTTGGGCATTGCAAGGACACCTTCGTTATTCAACCTTTCAACAACCCTGATCCCGTACGTATTCAAACAATGTTCCTGATCTGAAAGATCTTCGGCTGCATGAATATGAATACCGGTATGGTGATCCAAAGCCAGCCGGACCGCTTTGTTCATGGTGGCCGCTCCGACTGTGAACGAGGCATGCAACCCGACCAGTCCCTGATGCTGCCTAAGATACGATTCCGTTTCTTCGAGTCCCTTTTCAGCAAGGTTCAGCCCGTCGCGATCGGAGATCTCGTAGCAAAGCAAATGGCCGATCCCGACTTTTCCGAAGGCTTCGGCAATGATATCAAGGCTGCCATCGATGCTGTGCGGGGAGGCATGATGGTCGATCACAAAAGTCACCCCGTTCCGGGCGCAGGCAATGGCAGTTACCAAAGCGCTGAGCCGCATGGTATCCGGATCAAGAGCCTTGTCGAGCGTCTACCAGATATTTTGAAGGATTTCGCCGAAATTGCCGGTGGGTTTTGCCGCAGGTGGCATGCCCGTGGCTAAAGCAGAATAAACATGGTGGTGGCCGTTGGCGAAAGCCCTGGTTATAAATTTTCCGGTACAATCGATCTCCTGAACCACAGGTGCATCTGTACCCGGGAATAATTCAGGATCCCCTTCCTGAGGATTTCCATCGGGGGTCCCGTGCGGGAAAAACTCAAGCTTACCCGTGACGCCGGGCGTGACCAGAATGTCCGTCTCCGTGATTTCAAGCGACTTCCAGTCGATGTATGTTCCGTTTTTCAGGAGTAAATGGATCACTATTTTTTCTTTTTCTCCAGATCGAGAATCACTTTAACGTACTCCTCCTCCGTGATGAAACCATCTTTATTCGTATCCCATGCCAGATATTTCTTTTCAGCGACTTTTTGATCTTTCCACAGGGTATAAAATTCTGTCTTACTGATCTTTCCATCATTGTTTTTATCCGTATCCCGGAGCATATCCTTATATGCCTGCCGGGCTGCTTTTTCCATGGCCTTTCTAATTTCGGCATCCTGTGCGAAGAGGGTGCAGCCGATCAGGATCGCCGCAACCATTATAATCAGAATCAGAAAAGTTTTCATGACATTGTTCCTTTAATGCTGAAGACTGTTGTTTTTATCCAAATTTCTTCAGGTTTCTGTTTATTTGAAGATAAAGTTAATCAGATTGTCGCAACATGGGTAATTCTTTTCTCCTGACCCCGTCGAACGTGAATAACGCGTTGGCGACCGCTGCCGCTGTCGGGACCAGTCCGATCTCCCCCACTCCTTTGGCTCCGTAAGGTCCGACCGGATCGGTCTCTTCGATGCCAATCACAACGATCTCAGGCGTACCGGTGGATCGAAGCACCCCGCAATCGCTCAGACGGGTACTTTCAAGCCTGCCCTCATTCATCGGCAGATCCTCGGTAAGGGCATATCCCAGCCCCATGTGAACCGCCCCTTCAATCTGACCTTCAAACAGTACTGGATTGATGACTCTCCCGGCATCGTGTGCCGCGTATACTTTTTTTATCTTCCCGCTATCATCAAGGATTACCAACTGGGCGGCATAACCATAGGAAAAATGCGTCACAACAGGGCCGGTATCCGCGCCCGGTGCGGTGGTCCAGTCACACTGGTATTTACCATGATACACGTTTCCGGCAAGGTTTTCCAATATTCTTCGCAATTTATGGCCTTTCATGTCAACACAGGAGGTGGCGTACTGATCGAGGTCTTCCCGGATTGCACGTGCGGCATTGATGATCGCATTTCCTAAAAGAACCGTCGCCCGCGAAGAGGTCGTCATCCCGGTGGGTAATTCCGCACTGGTGTCGACGCTTACATCCATCAGGTCAGGGTCGATACCGGTCTCCTGGCTCAGGATCTGGATGGCCATCGTATGGATTCCCTGGCCCATTTCGGTCCAGCCATGTTCGATAAGTACACGGCCCGCTTTCCGTATGGTGATCCTGACCTCGCTGAAATCGACCATTCCGTTGCCAACGCCTGAATTTTTGATCCCGCATGCCAAACCCGCGTACCGCGCCTCGTAAAAAGAATCTTTCAACGCCAGTAGCGCCGGTCTGATCCCAATTCCTCCTGTAAGAACCTGGCCTGTCGCAGTCATTTTTCCATTATCCAATGCATTATCGTACCGGAATTTCCACCGATCAAAACCCCCTTTCCGACACAATTCATCCATGCAGCTTTCAAGGGCAAAGGTGACCTGGTTCACCCCGAAACCCCGCATGGCTCCGGAAGGGATGTTGTTGGTATAAACTGTGAATGATTCAATATCGACGGAAGGGATGTGATATGCTCCCGAAGCATGACCGGCGACCCGTTCCATCACTTTGGTTCCTACTGATGCATAAGCTCCGGTGTCGCCCGCTGCCCGCAATTTTAACCCCGTGAGTATTCCATGGTCATCGCAGGACAATGATAGGTCCATGATCACCGGATGGCGCTTGGGATGCATGCGGATGGACTCCTCTCGGGTAAGATGCACTTTTACAGGCTTTCTGGTAAGCCAGGAAAAGAGCGCCGCATGTCCCTGCACCGTCAGATCCTCCCTGCCGCCGAACCCTCCGCCGCACGGGATCTGGGTAACACGCACGCAATCCTCATCCAGGTTCAGAATGGATGCTACCTGCCGCTGATCGACATAGATTCCCTGCCCCTGGCTGAAGAGGCGGATACCCGATCCTTCGGGTAAGACAATGGCAGCTTCGGTCTCCAGGAATGCGTGTTCGACGCGCTGGGTCTCATACCGGTCGGAGACCAGGAATTTCGATTCGGAGAAAACCCTGTCTACCGGGATCCCGCGTCGGATGGTGCATTTTTCAAGAACATTGGAAGTTCCCGGATGGACCTGCGATGACAGATCATTCATGGCGCTGAAAACATCCGTCACGGGTGGCAAAATATCGTAATCGATCCTGATAAGTCCGGCCGCTTTCCGGGCGGTCTTTTCATCCCGGGCAACCACCCCGGCCAAAACATCGCCGATGTAGCAGGTTGTTTCTCCGACCGACACCATCAGCGGCCAGTCACTAAAAATCAACCCGGTAAAACGATTCCCCGGGATATCGCCGGATGTTATGATCTTTACGACACCTTTGGTCTTTTCCGCTTCGGTGGCGTCAATCCGCAACACCTTTGCCCGCGGGTGATCACTGAACCGGAGCGCCCCGTAAAGCATACCCGGAAATTTCATGTCGTGAATGAACTTCCGCTTGCCAATGGCTGTTTCATAGGCGCCGTACTTTGGATACGGCTGACCGATGCCCGCCTGGTCTCCGCGAACGTCACTTCCCCGCTGCTCTTTATCAGATTTCTGTTCCAGCCGTAACAAAGAGGCTTCGATCGCCTCAACTATTTTCTGATAACCGGTACACCGGCAAAGGTGCGGGTGAATGGCTTTTCTGATCGCTTCTTTCGTAGGATGTACACCCGAACCGAAAAGGATCTTCGTGCGCATGATCAATCCCGGAGTGCAAAAGCCGCATTGAATTGCCCCCTTGCTTACAAATGCATGTGCAATGATATCCCTGATCGCTTCCGGAATGCCTTCGGGAGTAATCACTTCGGCCCCTTCCAGGTCCTTCATTTTCAATGTACACGATAGCCGTGCCTTTCCGTTTACCTCCACCAGGCAGGCTCCGCAGGTTGCCTGCCCCGAACAACCGTCCTTTACCGCGGTCAACCCTTCCGAATCCCTCAGGTAGTTAAGCAACGTCTCTTCCACGTTCCCTGAATACCCGGTAGTTTTTTCATTCAGTGTAAAATGGATCATGGTTCAGATTTTACGCATTCCGCCATTTCTCAAGATACCGTTCGATGGCGGCGGATGTGGGTTCTATCGGTTGAGGAATCGAAAGGCGGGATTTGATCGGGTTGATATCTTTCAGACCGCTTCCGGTCAGCAATACCACGTTGGTTGAATTCCCGGGGATCAATCCCAGTTCCCGGTATTTCAACAGGCCCGCAAATGCTGCGGCAGCAGCCGGTTCACTGAATATTCCGGTCCGGCGCGCCAGAACCAGGATTGCTTTTCGAATTGCATCATCCGTCACCAGAATGCTTTCTCCGTTGTATTGATGCATGTATTGCCGGGTCATATTGAAATTCCTCGGAATATTTACCCGGATAGAGTCGGCAAAAGTACGCGCTGGTTTAGAAACAAACCGGGGCCTTTCGAGATTCCGGATCAGATTTGCGCTCTTTTCCGATTGAACAGCCACCAGCGCCGGCATCCGGTCGGTGATCCCCAGGTTCATCAAATCTTCAAAACCTTTGGCGACTCCCGAGTAGATGACCCCGTCGCCTACCGGGATGAAGATGCGGTCGGGAACCCGCCGGCCGAGCTGGCCATAAAGTTCCCATGCTACACTCTTTTTTCCCTCAATGGTAACCGGATTGAATGCCGTATTCCGGTTGTACCACCCGAATCTTTGTGTCAGCCCCCGGCTCAGATCAAATGCATCATCATAGGCGCCATCCACCGGAATCAACGTCGCTCCATATAAAATGATCTGGGTCAGCTTGGCGACGGGAGCTTTTGCGGGAACCACAATCACTGCATGTTGGCCCTGTGATGCACAAATTCCTGCTATGGAAGAGCCGGCGTTTCCGGTTGAGGCAGCCACGATGGTCTGTATTCCGTGTTCTTTCGCCCAGGCTGAAACAAGCGCCGAAGCCCGGTCCTTAAATGAAAACGTCGGATTTTGAGAATCATCTTTAAAAAACAAATTGAAATCCAATGATTTTCCCGGTTTTCTCCGGTTATCCGAACGCTGCTTGCGATGGTTGTTTTCAAGGGTCTTTTCAATCTGATCCGGTTGCTCCAAAACCTCCGGATCGATGCGGTAAAGGGGGGTATTGCCAATCTTCAGACGGGGCAAACAATCCTCATTCCGCAATGGCAGAAGGGATAAAAAATTCTCCTTCGACAATTGGTCGTAAACGTTATCTGCCCTGAATTTCTTCAGAATCCGTGAAAAGTCGTAAACGGTCCGGAGAACTCCTTTTATGGGCTGATCTTTGACATTTTCTTTCTCACAGGCCGGACAGAGATACATCACGCTGCCGGCATCATAGGCAGCCCCGCAGTCGGTGCATTCATAATGAAATTTGTCATTCATGACACTCATAATGTTTTCAGCAATCCGGTCCGTTCATTGAATTCTTCGATCAGTTCATCCCAGCGATGGGGCTGGTTAAACAGCTTTTCCCAGATTTCCCGGTCATTCCAAAGCGCCCTCAGATCATCCGCCTCTTTCCCCTGCTGTTCGACCCAGGTAAAATATTTCAGATTATGGATCGATTTCCGGTCGGTATAACTTAACTCCTTCATGTGGGAGGGCGCACTTCCCAGCACACATTTTTCATGGTCGCGGGCAGCCTGCATCATGGAATAGGGCCCGCGTGAATCCTCCAGTTCCCGTAGCCGCGAATGATACATGGCAGCCGAATCTGTGGCAAGCGTGATCAGAACATCCTGACCGGTGAATTCAAAGTACTTCGCCGTCCGGATCGCCGAAAGAATATTGGCGATCCCCGATATTCCGATCATTTCCAAAGCGGCTGTCAACTCCTCGCTTACCCCTTCAGAAACCAGGTAATCCTTTCCGGCTTTTTCATTGAACAACTGCAACACCCGCATGCAATCCTCATCATCGATGGCGGTGACCACATCCGTATTCTTTACGTTATGGATCCAGGGAATGTGCTTATCGCCAATGCCTTCAATCCGGTGCCCTCCGAAACCATTGTTCAGCAACGTAGGACATTGCAATGCCTCTGCCGCAACCACTTTTATGAATGGGAAGCGTGTCCGTAAATAATCTCCTGCAGCAATGGTCCCGGCTGAACCGGTCGAGGATATAAATGCCGAGAACCTTTCCCGACCCCTGGCGATTATTCGAAATATCTCTTCTGCAGCCCCACCGGTTACCTGATAATGCCAACACGCATTCCCGAACTCATCAAACTGATTAAAGATAAAGCAATCACTCCGGGTCCTCCTGATTTCATGGCAGGCGTCATAGATCTCCTTCACGTTCGACTCACAACCCGGGGTCGCGATGACCTCGGCGCCGATCTCTTTTAACCATTCAAACCGTTCCCGGCTCATCTCTTCCGGAAGTATGGCAATGGCAGTCACATCCATCAGATAAGAATCAAATGCGCCACCCCGGCAATAATTTCCGGTCGACGGCCAGACGGCCTTGTGATAAGTAGGATCGAATCCGCCGGTAATGATCCGCGGAACGAGACAACCATAAGCGGCTCCGACTTTGTGTGCGCCGGTCGGAAACCATTTTCCCAGCATAACCACAATGCGTGCCTCTGTCCCTGTTAAGGAACAAGGCAATTCAATAAAGTTCGGCTGCCCGAATAATCCTCCCGATTCCTTCGGTTCATTCTTCCAGGTGATCCGGAACAGGTTCAGGGGGTGAAGATCCCAGAGTCCAATCCCGGTAAGTCTTGATTTGATCTTTTGCGGAATCAGCCCCGGATCACGCATCTGGGCAAAGGTTGGAAGAATGATCCCCTTGTCACGGTAATGATCAATGGCCTTTTGAAGGACTTCAGGATGGGTGATGCGATCGATGATTGGAATCATAATGTCGAACTGTCGGGTTAAAAATTTCAGGATGTCCGGAATTGGTCCCGGGAAGCTATATCAGATGGATCGGGTAGCCCGGGAAGTTGCTTTGCGCCCTGCATGACAATGCTCATTTGAGCAGCATGTATAAAACGGACCTCCCGGGTACAAGGTGTCAGAAAAGTAACTTCAAGCAGCTCAAAAGGATCAAACTTCAGCCTCGCACGAACCTGATCCGTCTCATACTCATAACCGTTCCCGGTCAATGTAAGCGTTTTAATGTGCCCGTTGTCTTTGAAGATTAAAACCTCTTTTAGGGAAGACCTGCTTAATAAAAATCCGGAATGTTCCCGGTTCAATGAAGCTTCCGAAAGACACAACCCGGGTTTATCGGTGAAGGGGCTGCCCGACGAGGGACAAAAGGTCGTGCAATTTCCACACCCGTTACACCAATCTCTGATATTCAGAACCTGTAGCGCTTGTTCAATCCTGAAATCATTGTCTTTCAGGATGCGGATACTTCCATCCTCACCGCGAACAGCTTTTTGCAGTTCAAACACGGCAGGTTCGATGCGATAACAAAAATTTGCCAGGTTGGGACATACTGTAACGCAGGTACTGCATAAATCCTGACATTGCAGACACCGTGATGCTTCCCGACGCGCCTCCGCCTCCGTTAAGTTCCCTTTCCCGGTCGGGTCGTCTGTATCTCTCTGATGTGGTTGTTCAGTAACGGCCCGGTAGGAACGTTCTGCCCTTTTCCGCATGAGATCCGTGTATTGATCCGGTTGAATTCCCGATTTTGTCTTCACTCCCAATTCTTCATCCGGCTCCCTTGTACCGCTCCGCTCCCGGCAAAACCTGCGGATAATCTCCTCAGCCGCCTCTCTTCCGTCGGCAACGGCTTTTATTGCAGTCGATGCGCCGCGCATGACGTCACCCCCGACGTACAAATTTTCAATCCGGGTAGCATACTTTCCATTCTCTGTTTGAAGCACTTCCCGATCCACAAAATCCAGGTCGGGCTTCTGTCCCAAAGCAGGAATGATCGTATCACATAACAATTCAAATTCCGAATCCGGAATCTTAACCGGAATGGGTCGTGGATCCTTTTTCATCCCGGAAGGTAAATCGGCGATCGGAACGGCAGGATCCCCATGCTGAAAAAGGACATTCCTCGAACATACCAGCGCTTTTACCACTCCCCCCTCAGAAATGATCCGCTCCGGAGTCACCAGTTCAAGGATACTGATGCCTTCAGCACTTGCAGCAGCAATTTCACTCCGGTCGGCGGGCATCTCCTCCATGGTCCTCCGGTATACCAGTGCCACTTCCCCGCCTTCCGGAACAATTTTTTTCGCTGTCCGTGCCACATCCATGGCAGTATTTCCACCTCCGATGACCACTACCCTTTTACCTGACCAGGATGATTGTCCGGTTTTGACATCCGATAAAAAACGAAGGGGATCAAGCACACCTTCGGAGGTAATCCCCTCAATCATTAAGGGCACCGTCAACTGGGCGCCAGCAGCTAAAAATACCGTGTCGAATTCATTAAGAATGGTTTCAAACCGCTCTTTATCAATGTTTTCGCAACAATGTAATTGAACCCCCGAATCGAGGATGGTCTGTACATCCAGATCGATGGAGGTCTGGTCAAGTCTGAATGGCGGGATCACTGCGGAGATCATTCCTCCGGGTATCCTGTTCCGGTCGAAAATATCTACTTCAAATCCGGCCTGTCTCAGAAACCATCCGCAGGTAAGCCCTGCCGGACCCGCACCGATCACGGCAGCCTTCCACACCGGGATGTCCTGGATATTTTTCGGGATACCCATCCGGCTATCAGGCGCCTGCTGGATCACCCTGTCAGAGATGACCGCCGGGTTTTCGGCTTGTTCCCACCACGGGGAATTTGGATGATGGTGCAGGTTGGCAACAAATTTTTTTATTTCCCTGATTTGAAGGGGATCATCGTAATTGATCCGGGTGCATTTATACTCACATGAATTGTCGCAAATGGAACCCAGTACCGATGGCAAAGGATTGGTTTTGAAAATGGTCCGATAGGCTTCCCCGAATGCGCCTTGTGCAACCTGTCCGAGGTATCCGGGGATATCCTGCTCCGCGGGACAGGTATCGGTGCATGGGGCATGGATACAGTCGAACCACTCCAGTTGACGGGTCGTTTTAATCGATGGTTCGGCCGGGATTCCTTTCCGGTAACGTCGATCCCCGGTAACTCTTGTGGCGTAATGCTTTAAATTGAATAATTCCGGACTGTCCCCTGAATAACCCATCTTCCCTGCAACAGTTGAGATATAATCAGGAATATTTCTGGCATTTGTTTCTTCGAAGGCATCCCTCATCCTGCCGATGTACTGGTGCAGGCGCCCGTATCCTCCGGGTTTCAGCAGATCGCTGCAAACCGTAACGGGTAGCAGCCCGCAGGAAATCACCTCCGGCAGATTGAAACAATCAACGCCTCCCGAAAAGGAGATATCGAGATCGGGCCGATCCTCCTTCAGCTTCCCGGCCAGGGTCACCGTCACCGGGTGAAGCGCCCGCCCGCTCAGGTAAGCCATCTTTTCCGTTGATGGAAAAACCTTCCGTTTGTTGAGACATGCCAGTGTATTGCTGAGTTTGACACTGAAGCAAACCTGATGGGCATCAGCATACCGCGATAAATCATCTATTATCTCAAGCGCTTCAGGATACTTCAGATCATGATCAAAGACCTGATCAGGGATTTCGGTTGCATAATGCAAACGATCATTTAAAACCGATCGCAAATCCGCAGCTCCCAGGAGGGTCGGATTCAACTTGATGGTGGTATGCAGGCGGCGTTCAGAGATCAGATACCGCGCTATCTTACCGATTTCCGACGGAGGGCATCCGTGCATGGTGCTCAGGGTCACCGAACCGGAAATCCGTGAAGGAATTTCTACAGCCTCAGCTTCAGGCCAGACCGTGCGTAAAAGAAGCCTCGCTTCGTCCAGCTCAGCGGAGCAGTCGTTCATTTTATCGAGGAACCATTGGACATTTTCACGCATGATGCCATCAAAATCATAGCCGACACTCATGTTGAAAATCATTCCTGAGGGGCCCTCAAATCCCAAAACATGCTGAAGGATGTGGATGACAATCCAGGCGTTAAAATACTCCCTGAACGACGCGGATACCTTCAGCTCCTGCGACCATTCACAGTTATAACCTTCATCATATAAATCGATACAGGGTTTTGCAACCTGCAATTCATCCAGGGTCTGAATGGTTTTCAGTTCCAGGTATCTGGCACCGTAAAGCCAGGATGAGATGATATTCTGAGCCAGTTGCGTGTGGGGACCGGCGGCGACACCGATCGGATTATCAAGTAAAACCCCATACCGCTTAAACCGGAACGGGTCCTGCGTTGATGGCCTGAAAAAAAGGTCACCGGGATACCCGTAAAAGGAACCTGCCCGAACCTGACGGAGCGTAAAACGCAAAAGGTCAGGTAATTTCATTGGATTAAACGAATCAGCCATTGGGGTCACCATAATCCGGGTTCAGCTCAAAATTAACGATAAAGCAACAATCAAACGCCGTTGAAGAAAAAAAAGGTTTTCGACTCCGTATAACCGGATCATGGTCAGGCCTTTCTCACCGGGTTCATAAAACTTTTCTACCTTTGCATTATATTGTCTGAACCCTACTGAAGTTAATGCCAGATTTGACGCATCCATTGAACGGAAATACCTATAATGAAGCTTTTCTCACCGAAGCCTTCAGGCTGGCTGCACAATCGATGCAGGCAAACCAGGGCGGACCTTTCGGAGCCGTTGTGGTAATCGATGATAAAATCATTGGTACCGGCGTTAACCAGGTTACTTCAAAGAATGATCCGACTGCTCATGCGGAGATCATGGCCATCAGAGATGCCTGTAAAAAACTGAATCGTTTTGATTTGCGGGGAGCTGTAATTTACTCCACCTGTGAACCTTGCCCGATGTGCTTTTCAGCCATTTATTGGGCCGGTATCCAGAGGGTGTTTTATGCATCCACCCGGGAAGATGCCGCCGCAATAGGTTTTAAGGACAGTTGGATTTATGACGAAATAGGGAAGGAACCCACCGGGAGAACCGTTAACTTCCAAAGGGTTATCCATCCGGCTGCCCCCCGTCTCTTCAGCGATTGGGATGCCAAGCAGGATAAAATTTCTTATTGAAACAGAGTTTCCCGTCTCTTTTCTTGACACATGCAATTCTTTTTTATATCTTTGATAATCAATTAAAATTATCACATGAAAAAGTTATTTGCAGGGATTATCGCGCTACTGATCCCGGTTACTCTTTTAGCCCAGACAGCAAAAGAGGCGCAGGACCTAACCCAGGTCATGAATAAAATAAAGAAAGTCGAAAAGGAAAACCAGTACCTGAAAAAACAAACAGGATCGCTTCAGGTGACCGTAACATCGCTGACGGAGCAACTTGCCACACTCAATAAAAAAATCGCAGGCAGCGATTCTCTGGTCAAATCGGGACAGGATACGGTTTCAACCTATTCGGTGCGAATCGCTAAAACAGAAAATGAAGTCGCCCAGGTATCGGGCGCCATCCTGATCCGCACCTGGATTTTCCTGGTGATCCTGGTCCTGATCACCGGAGTTATCATCTATTTCCAGGTGGCAGTCCGCAACCGGCTATCGGGCGACAAAGCGGAGCTCTTGGAGAAACTAAAAGCTCAGCGGGATGAGCGTGAAGGGAGGATCAGTGAAGTTCTTGGTTTGCTGGAATCGGCAAGGGCCGAACAAAATGAATTTCAGCATACCACCCGGGAACGGATCACCAACCTCTCGGGGCAGATCGTGACCGCTGAAGAACAAATCCGCGGCGAGTTGAACAATCTTATCCTGACGCGTGAAAAAGAAAATAAGGAGTCATTTACCCAGATAAAGGAAAGTCAGGATAAATTGAAGGAGGAATTTTTACTTAAATTAACCGCCCTTCAAAAGCAATTAAACGATTCTATTGCAATACTTCAGCAGGAACTACAACGGATAACCCCGAAAAAAAGCTGATTTTTCGTAATTTTGCATTTTCGGCCAATATTTTGCCATTTAGGCGTTGGTTTAACTAACCCGGGATGATGCACCAAAAAGGCAACTAACCGTTGATGATATGAAATTGGATAAAAGAGTAGCCGGCGCCGGCAAAAAAAAATCAACCGGGGATAATTCTCAAAAGCGCCGTGGTGGTTCGGAATATGATACCACACTCCTGAACCACCTTATGGAAAATATTCCCGATGCCATTTATTTTAAGGATCTTGAAAGCAGGTTCATCGCTGTAAGTAAAGCTTTGGTTCAGAAACATGGTTTTAACAGCGCGGACCAGATTCTTGGAAAAACCGATTTTGATTTTTTTTCACCTGAAAGTGCGAATGAATTCTTCGAATCGGAACAGGAGCTTATACGAACCGGGGTACCCGTGATCAATGAGGAAGAATGCGAAATCTGGCAGGACGGGACTAAGACCTATGCCCTGGGCACCAAAATGCCACTTAAAGACCGTAACGGTAAAATCATCGGCACTTTTGGTATTTCGCGTGATATAACCGAGCGGAAACGCGCCGAGGAAGAGATCACCCGCATCAATCAGGAACTTCGTGAAGTCAACCTCATGAAGGATAAAATGCTGTCGGTCATAGCCCATGATCTGAAAAATCCTTTCGCTGCCATCCTCGGTCTATCCAATATCCTGGTTGAAGATTTTGATCAGCTCGAACCAGCCGAAATGAGGAACTTCATCAATACGATCAACGATTCAACAACGCACCTGTACCAGCTCCTCGAGCAACTGCTCACCTGGTTGTCGGCCCGGGCAGGACGCATCCGGGTTCAACAACAATCTGTCAGGATGTACCTTGTGACCGATCGCGTCATCAAAATCCTGACACCTCAGGCCGATGCTAAAAATATCCGCTTACACCACACGATTCTTGCCGATCAGACGGTGTCGGGTGACGAAAGCATGATCGAGACCATACTCAGGAATCTGGTTGGTAATGCCATCAAATTCACCCCAAACGGAGGATCGGTAGAAATTGAAATGATAGATAGTCCCGAATACAATCGTTTAACAGTCAGGGATACCGGGGTCGGAATAAATCCTGGCCGGTTGGGCAGCCTGTTTCAGGAAGATAAAATCCAAAGTTCAAAGGGAACCATGGAAGAAAAAGGTTCCGGATTCGGATTGCTGATTTGTAAAGAATTTGCAGAAAAAATGGGTGGTCATATTGAAGTGCACAGTGAGGTCGGGAAAGGAAGCGCCTTTACCGTTTACCTGAAGCGGTCAGGTCTTAATTATGCGGGATAACAAGGGTGCGGGTGGCGATAATCTCCCGAAGTTCCTCTTTTTTCACCGGTTTTGAAATATAATCATCGCACCCGGCCTCCAGCGCCTTCGACCGGTCCTCTGACAATGCGTATGCCGTTTGCGCAACAACGGGAATTTTTGCATTTAAATCCTTGATCTTCCGTACCAGATCATACCCGGTCATATCGGGCAATTTAATGTCGAGAAGGATCAGATCCAGATCCGGATAGAGCTGCATCAGCTCAAGTGTCTCCTTCCCGTCCCTGGCATGATATACCGTGCATAACATCCGGGTCAGGATCACATTCAGATATTCGAAATTATCGTTCTCATCCTCCACGACGAGGATCTTAAGGTTCCTGGTTTGCGGGCTGCCTGACGTCTTTTGATTTGCATCAGGTACCACGGACTTCTTGCCGGGGGATTTCCACGGCAGGGTGATAAAGAATGTACTGCCCTTCCCGGAAGCCGACTCCAACCTGATCGATCCACCGATCTTCTCGGTGTAAGCCCTGGTGATGGCAAGCCCAAGTCCGTTACCTCCCGGTAAATTGCTGGTCTGACCCTCCACCTGTCTGAACCGGTCGAAAATCAGTTCATGGTTCACGGGATCAATTCCGATTCCGGTATCCTTCACATAGAATACGATAGAATCACCCCTCCGGCTATAACCCAGTTGGATAAAACCCTTTTCGGTGAATTTTATGGCATTGCTGATTAAATTATCAAGAATTTGTCTGAGTTTTATCTGATCTGAGAGCAGGATCCGGTCGACAGCCTCCTTCTCGACCTTAAGTTCAAGATTTTTCTTTATTGCTTTTTGCTGATGTGACTGGTAAACAGAATCCACAAGCTGGTGGATTGAAAAGGGAGCTTCGTTGAATTCAATCAGGCCGGCTTCTATCTTGGAGATATCGAGAACATCGTTGATGATATGCAGCAACTGGTCGCAGTTATCATTGATGATCCTGATAAACCTAATCCGGTCCTCTTCACTGGTCTCAGGATCATCGAGCAGTCCCGCAAAACCTATGATCCCGTTCATGGGGGTCCGGATTTCATGTGACATATTGGCCAGAAATGCCGATTTTAACCGGTCACTCTCCTCGGCCCGCTCCTTTGCCGCCAGAAGGTCCTGTTCAGCCTTTTTGTAATCGGTTCTGTTTGCAATATACCCGAAAATCCGCATCACATTTTCGATCCGGTAGGCCCTGCCTGTAGTTGCGAACCAGGCTCGTTCACCGGTAGCTTTGACCACCTCGTATTCAAAGGAGAATGTCTTTCCGGGATTTTCAATCATGTTCCGGATCAACTGTTCCATACCGTCCATATATTCAGGCACAATGAAAGAAAAGAATTTTTCCATACTGTTCCTGATGCTGTTGGGCGGCAACGCAAGGAATTCATCAACCACCGGTGAATAGTAAGAATTAACAAGAGCGCCGTTATCATCTACATCGGCTTTCCATATAACATTCGGAATGTTGGCTGTGATAATCTCTTGTTCCTGCAAGCTCTCCTTCAGAGCGGCACGGTTATACGCGGCATCAGTGATATCATGAATTATCGAAACATCTGTCCCCTTTCCTTCGATCTGAATGTGGGAAGTATGAACCTCGACCCGGCGGATTTCCCCGTCAGCCCTGCGATGAAATGATTCGAGAAAAGGCTGGGCACCCGGATCATCGTATTTCGAAACCGTTGTCCCTTCTGCAGGTTTGATTGATGCATCGATTTCCAGGATTGATTTTTTCCTGAGATCTTCCGGGGCATACCCGTAAAAGCGTAAAGCAGCCTCATTGGCATCCAGGATGGTCTGGGTTTCCGGATCCACGATCAGCATGATTGCATCGCTTTTGGTGAACAACTGACGGAACTTTTCCTCACTCTTACGAAGTTCCCGCTTTGTTCGCCAGTGGTTGGCCCTGTTTAGAAACAATAAACCCAAAAGAAGGGTTCCAACCGGGTATATGATCAAAACCGGCAATGCGATGGTCAATAAGGTCGACATCCTGACCGAACCCGGGAGAAAAACAGTACATCCCAGCATGGCCAGATGTACGACGAATCCCATCAGATATATCTCATACCAGTTGCCCGGTTTTCTCCATTGCGGCCTTAATTTTCCCCAGAGGATCCCGATGCAACCGGAGGAAACGATGACGGCCACACCCATCCAGATGCCGTGACCGCCCAAAATGATCCGGTATGCCGACGTAATTGCCATGGCAATCATGGTCGGGATCCATCCAAATATCAAGCCTGAAACCGAAAGCAGCACAGATCGCGTATCGAAAACCAGGCCGGGAACCAAAACCCAGGGGGTCAACATCAGTACGATACCAATACAACCAAGCAACAAACCCGCTATGATATTATTGGAAATTTTTTGCCCGGTATCCTCACGCCTCCACGAAAAATCGATGATCAGGCTGGTCGCCAGTAAAATTGAGATGTTATGAATAAGCCCAATAATAATCGATGATTCCATGCGATGATCAGCGGTTTATTTTCCTGTTCAGAGCTGAAGAAAGTATAAAAGTACCCTCAATTCCCGTAGTAAAAATAATTAAATTAGAATTACTACTTTTGTCTTTTTGATATTTTGATCAGAAACTTTTAACACCTGACATTCTCCTAAATCTTAATCCAGTTGTAATGACCGATCTTCCCAGGAAGAACCATTTTCTGCAACTGCCCCGCTACGAAGGTGGAAGCCGTGAGCTCAGGAAGTACATTTCGGAGAACCTTCGTTATCCGGCCCCGGCCCTGGAGGCACGTATTGAAGGTTTTGTTATTGTTGCATACGATGTCCTTGATGACGGAACGGTTGTAAATATGCATGTGGTTAAAAGTTTGGGGTACGGTTGTGATGAAGAAGCTCTTCGGCTGATCGGAATGCTTCAGTTTGAAAAGGCCAGAAACCGGGGAGTCAGAGTTCGGATGACCACAAAAACCCGCATCAATTTTGTACTTCCGAAACTCATCATCACCTATAGCCAGAGTCAGGATGATTCAACCGGAAACAATAAAAAAAGTTGTCCCGACAAAGGCGAACCGATAACGTACAATTACACAATAACACGCTAACATAAACATCATGAAAGATATAAATGGGAACCCGCTGATGGCTGTTGGCACGAAACAGATATCTTTTATTCCACGGATGATGAACCGGCATGGTTTGATCGCAGGCGCCACAGGCACCGGAAAAACGATCTCTTTGCAGGTCATGGCAGAGGCTTTTAGTAATCTGGGAGTACCTGTGTTCCTTGCAGATGTGAAAGGCGATCTGGGAGGTATTGGTCTACCCGGGGGAACAGCCCCGAAAGTGGTAGAAAATGTAAAGAAATTAAAATTGCATGATTTTTCAGCGCAGGGATACCCGGTTTGCTTCTGGGACATCTTCGGAGAACAGGGACATCCACTGCGAACGACCATCAGTGAGATGGGACCGCTACTCCTGAGCCGGCTGCTGAATCTCAACGAAACCCAATACGGAGTCCTCAATCTCGCTTTTAAAATTGCCGATGAAAACGGATTACTCCTGCTCGACCTGAAAGACCTCAGGGCCATGCTTGATTTTACCGGCAAGAACCGGGATCAATTTACCACACAGTACGGGAATATCTCCACCGCCAGCATCGGTGCTATCCAGCGTGGACTGATGATCCTCGAAGAACAGGGTGCCGACCATTTCTTCGGAGAACCCGCCCTCGACATTCTGGACCTTATCCAGACCAACCATGAAGGCAAAGGTATCATCAACATCCTGTCGGCCGGACGACTCATGCAATCTCCGGTCATTTACTCAACCTTCCTCCTCTGGTTGCTGTCAGAACTTTTCGAACAACTTCCCGAGACTGGTGATCCGGAAAAACCACGGCTGGTCTTCTTTTTCGATGAAGCACACCTGCTGTTTAAAGAAGCTACCTCCACCCTGCTCGATAAAATCGAACAGGTAGTCAGGCTGATCCGTTCAAAAGGCGTTGGAATCTATTTTATCACCCAGAATCCGATCGATATTCCCGATACCATCCTGGGTCAGCTTGGCAACCGCATCCAGCACGCGCTGCGGGCTTTCACTCCCCGCGACCAGAAAGCGGTTACCGCGGCTGCCACAACCTTCCGGCCCAACCCGAAAGTGAAGGTTGAACAGGCCATCACGGAGCTCGGAGTCGGTGAAGCTCTCGTTTCATTCCTCGATGAAAAAGGAATCCCTTCCATAGTCGAACGGGCTTTCATCGTCCCGCCTCAGAGCCGCATCGGACCCGCCACACCCGACGAAATCAGCCGGATGCTTAGAAACGATTTGGTTTTTGGTACCTATGAAAAGATCATTGACCGGGATTCTGCATTCGAAATGCTGCAACGCAAAATGCAGGAACAGGAATCGGCACGTCAGATAGCGCCTCCTGCCGATAGGAAACCTGAACCGGTCAATCCGATGACCGGGATCCTGGCTGACTTTGCACAAACTGCAGGCCGCACCGTGACCCGGACGCTCTCGGCAGAGATCGGACGACAACTCGTCAGAGGCATCCTGGGCGGCATCTTTGGATCAACACGATCCAGAAGAAGGTAAAGGTTTGGGGGCGATAATCGGAAATTCACAAATATTCTCATCACAACATATTTTTTCTCAATGGATGCTGAAATTCCTACCTCTTACCAACTCAGATCGGCTGTTACCGGTATGACTTTCACCGATACCGGTTGGATGCTCGATGCTCCCGGAGAACCTGCCGGATTGCTGAAAACGGAATACGAAAAAAAACAATTGACCACCGGTCCCGAATCCCTGGGGCTGTATCGGTTTTCTGACTGGTTGCCCATTCAAAGAATTCTTCAGGGCTCATCAGCCCCCGTAACCTATAAAAGTGCAGGCCTTGCAGCCGTCCTGGGTCTTAATAATCTTTACATTACTTTCAGCGGCTTCTGGCCGGAAAAAGGCGCCGGCATGCGAACCTGCTCCTTCAAAGAAACAGAGGCCTATTCGGTTTGTGCACGACTTGCACCCGGTACGGAACAGACGCTGGTTGTGGCATCGGCCGGAAATACGGCACGTGCCTTTGCACAGGTCTGTTCGGATAATAAAATTCCCTTGCTGCTTTGTGTCCCGGCAAATGCAACCGACGCCCTCTGGTTCGACCAGCCACTTGACCCTTGTGTCCGGCTCTTGTGTACCCCAATTGAAAGCGACTATTTCGACGCCATACAGTTATCCAACAAGGTGTGTAATCTGCCCGGCTTCATACCGGAAGGGGGAGCGAAAAATGTCGCACGGCGTGATGGGATGGCTACTACCGTGCTTTCAGCAGCCACCTTTATCGGACGGATACCCGATTATTACTTTCAGGCCGTAGGGAGTGGTACCGGCGCCATCGCCGCCCATGAGGCAAACCTTCGCCTGATCCGGGATGGTCGTTTCGGAACGCATACCATGAAACTGGTCCTTTCCCAAAATGCACCCTTCCTGCCTATGTATGATGCATGGATGAAAAACACCCGGGCGTTGCTTTCTGTCGATGAACATAAAGCCCGGACCCAGATAAAAGAAATCATCGCAAAAGTGCTGTCAAACCGTAATCCCCCTTATTCCATTCCGGGCGGTTTGTATGACGCCCTTTCCTGCTGTAAGGGTACATTTTGTAAGGTCACCAACGAAGAGGCTGTCGCTGCTTCCAGATTGTTTGAGCATACCGAGGGAATTGATATACACCCGGCAGCAGCTGTTGCAACAGCCTCCCTGATTACGCTTGCACAAAACAAAATGATCCCTTCCGATGACATCATCATGCTGAATATAACCGGAGGCGGAGAATCTCTCTTTAAAAAAGGCCGGAGGTTATGCTACCTTGAACCCGAACAGATCATTCCCCTTGAAACCGACCTGCACCAGCTCAAAGTTCTCTTAAATTAACCCAATGGATGATCCCCGGAAAAATCCGGATAACGAAACAGACATTATAAACGGGGAAGGGTCCCTAATATCCTAAACCTCCGGAGAACCCGGTCTATTTATTAAAGCGGTTAAGACTGTTCTGACTGATGAGATTCCAGTCAGGCTTTCCGATGAATTCCTTCAGATCGAAACTTCCGGTGTACGACATGGCCGATGAAATATAATCCTTAAAATTATCAACCCACCCGGCAATGGTATATTCAACCTGGATCATACGGGTAACCCCTTCCGACGACCGTGGTTCATTGCCCAGGTGTTGCTGTACTTCACGGGTACTCATGCCCCGGAACTTTTTATAGAACAATGATCCCATCTTAAAAGCAGCTTTTACTTCTTCGCTGTATTGATCCACCTGATCACCCGGAATGGTGTATCCTTCGAACTTTTTATTGGCAGCATAGGTGTTACCGGCCGATTCAAGCGCTTTATTAAAAAGTCCCCCGCACATCACATAATCGGCTCCCAAAACAAGGGCTTTAATAATGTCAGCGTACTTCCTGATTCCACCATCAGCCACAACCTTTGCCCATGGACCCGGGTGGTTCAATTTTACGGCCTGAATATCATGAATCAGGGAGGCCAGCGGATACCCGATCCCGGTATGAACCGAAGTACTGCACCCGGCGCCATTGCCTACACCCACACGCACAAAATCAGCCCCGGCTTTAGAAAGCTCAAAAAATGTCTGTGGATTGGCGACATTCCCGACCATTAATGACCAACGGTTGTTACCACCACTCTTTGCCCGCATTATGACATCCAATAACCGCTGCATATGGCCATTGGCAATATCAATCAGAATTCTCAGCGGATGATCTGTCAACCCTGGTCCGGCTGATACGAGCAACCGCTCAAACTGATCAAGGCTGAGTGCAATCCAATCATTGACATTCAGATAATCTTCTTCTGTAAAAAATCGCGTCTGCGTCCGGGGAATAATCGGATAAATCAGATTTTCAGAAAAAATGTTCCGGTACCTTATGTCCACCACTGTATCCATGGGCGCCGTAAACAGGGGAAGCATACCATTTTCATCGAAGAAATTCACGGTTTTCCGTGAAGTAACCTTGCTGATCACAGCAGGTGTGATTAAAAGGTCGTCAAAATCAAATTTTCTTAAATGGTCTTTCATCTAAAATTTTTTAAACAGAAGATAACAGCCTGCGAAGTTACGGTAAATTCGCCTGACAGGCAGCTCAACCGGACAACCGGTTTTTGAAGTGCCGTCGCAAATCCGACTTTCAATAAAAAATGGAAGTGACCTTTTGGCCACTCCCATCGATTAACCAAATTTAACCAATTGTCTGATTGCAGGGCGGTGGATAAAAGCGCCGGCCCTGTAATCAGGAGCTATCTGCTTCTTGTTGCCAGCGTGGATGACGGTGCGCTTCTGACCTCTTTCACGCCGCTTCTGTTTCCTTTAACCGGATCAGACTTTACTGCCGATTGCCTCACCGGGGTGTTCTGAGTCTTTTTCATAGACCCGGATTGAGATCCGCCTGTATTGCGGATTACCGTGCCTGATGGATTCCCGTTACGCCCGGATTGCCTGATAATGTTAGCGTTTCCCTGGTTTTCAGACTTACCCTGGTACCTTACGCCAATATTCGCGGGATCGGTTCTGGTAGTTTTAACGACGGTTGACGGGCGGGTATCATTTCCGTTGACTGATCCTGATCTTTGGGTTTCCCCATTCCGGGTACGTAATCCTGAATTAACAGGTTCAACCTGCCTGGTGCGGGTATTGTTACTGACACCCTGATTACCCTGGTTCCTGGTTCCCTGGGTCGGGTTTACCGATTCTGTATTCCGGGCACGGACTTCTGATCTGAGATTCTCCGCAACCTGAAATTTTTCGGGACGCTGATCGGTGCGCGTATTACGGACTTCAGGACGATAAACAGCGATACGGTTTTTACCAACCCTTGTGTTGCGGGGATTATCGACATCGACAATCTGGACGCGGTCCACTCGTTTGTTCAGATGTTTTTCCACTTCATTCACCCTTGGACCATAAAACCAGTTGTTGTGATTATCGGGAGTGCTATTATAGTTATAAATTTTGGTGATATACGTAATATTGTTAATCTGGATCGGTTGGTTGTAAGCATACGAGTGCCAGTAATCCGAGCAAAAATGACGGTGTGGCACGAAAGTCCACCAGAATGCAGGAGCATGCCATGCAAATGTATATCCGACCTGCATGAAAGGCCCCATGGGAGCCCAACCCCAGTTGTCGTTATACGAACCCCAGGTCACCCAGGCAGGAGCCCATTCATAACCCGGAATCCACATCCATCCTAAAAAATCATCATAGTACCACCTTCCGTAATGAAAGGTTGCCCATCCCCAGTCGTAATCTGAAACCCAGGTCCAGCCCAGGTTGGTGAATGCCCAGTTGCCGCGTGAAGAATAGGGCATAAACCCTTCGGTGGGATCGATGTACGGACGCCATACGTAACCGTATTCTGAGGTACTGATCCATTCGCCATAAGGGGTTAACTGATCGTAGAAGGTTTGAAATGAAATGGTCAAATGCCTGTTATAAAAATTGTGACCTTCGGTATATGTTGTTGTGACCATCATAATAGCCAGAACAAAAATTATCTTTTTCATGGCGGGTCAAATTAAAAGGTTAATATTCCTGTGAACTGAACTGATTTTTTTGGCGCCGGAGGGAAAAAATAACAATCTTTGTGCCAGGATCATATAATTGGGAATGAATAATCGTATTATATTGTTTATCAATATAATAACAAACATGTTTTTAATCTTTTTAATGAAAATCATCCCGGGTGATTGAGACAAGACTGCAGTAGATTACTCCCCGGATCGGAAAAAAATCGTTACTCAATCATCAGGACCAGACAAGAAGTTCAGGGTTGTTACAGGGAATTTTCTTTGAAAGGATCAACAACCGATGAATTTCCCGACTGGTATCCTTTCATAAACCAGTTCATTCGTTGTTCAGAGGTTCCATGGGTAAAGGAATCCGGAACGATGTATCCCTGCGACTGTTTTTGGAGCCGGTCATCGCCAACGGCGCCTGCTGCCCGGATGGCCTCATCCAGATCACCGGTTTCGACAATATGCTTCCATTTATCGGCGTAATGAGCCCAGATTCCGGCATAATAATCGGCCTGAAGTTCAAGCCGGACCATGATCTTATTGAATTCCTTTTCGGTTGTCTTACCTCTTAACCGGTTAACCTCATCGAGTCGTCCTGTAAGTTTTTGAACATGATGACCCACTTCATGGGCAACCACATAGGCCAGGGCAAAATCGCCAGAAGCTCCTAATTGTGTTTGCATCTCCCTGAAAAAACTAAGATCGAGGTAAACTTTTTCGTCGCCCGGACAGTAAAAGGGCCCTGAAGCGGCACTGCTGAATCCGCATGCTGATTGAATCTGATCGCTATATAGCACCAGTTTAGGCTGCCTGTAATCCATTCCCGTGGTTTCAAAGATTTTGGTCCATACATCCTCCGTTTCAGCAAGTACAACCGAGACAAATTGCGACAGGGTATCATTCGCAGGTAATTCGGCTGACGTCCCGGTCGCTTCGGGATTATCTGTAAGATTAAGAAATTGAGCCGGATTGCCACCAAGAAGCCACACAATTAGCACAACTACCAGGGTTCCCAGTCCGCCTCCAAGGGCAATTTTAGCGGGGCCGCGACCCCGGCGGTCTTCGACATTACTGCTTTGACGTAATCCTCTCCATTGTATAAAACCTCCTTATTTAAGAATCGCTATATATTCATCGACTTTATCAGGATCACCCGTGATTTTTTCCGGACAGTCGGTAAGCTTTACACAGGGGATCCAGGGACCGGAAGGATTGGGTTTGGCATGGGTCATCTTGATCACCATATTCAGCGGGGTCACCCGGGTGCCGTCCGCTGAACGGATATCGTTGGTAAGCCAGGTACCGATTCCATATATCGAAAAGATTTTATTCCTGATCGCATTCTCAATGGCTTCGATCTTTCCGGGATCATCAATCCCGTCGGAAAAGACGAGCGTTTTGGGAATCCACCCATTGGGAAGGACAATCTTTTTATCACGATAATGTTCGATCGCTTTTTGTGCGAATCTAACAGGATCGCCGGAGTCGTGACGTATCCCGTCGAAAATCTTCGATAACAGGAGATCAAATTCCCTGAAAAAAACATCGGTGGTGAAGGTGTCTGTCAGCGCAATGCCTAATGCCCCCTTGTAGGTTTCGACCCATTTCCCGAGTGCTCTTTGATTTGCCTGCAAAGGACCTGACTGTGCGGCATGGAACATAAACCATTCATGGGCCTGTGTTCCGCTTGCAGGGATGTTAAACCGACGGGCAAACATAACGTTGCTGGTTCCTTTGATGGTTCCGGGGGCCGTTTGGAGGAACCGCCTGATCACCTCCTGCTGAACGTTCCCTGATTTCCGCCTTCTGGTCCCGAATTCGATCACAGAGATCCCCAATGTTGCGAACTTTTTGAATTTCTCATCCCACCGGTGAATATTCCCTTCAATTTCATCCGGAATCCGTTGCATGGTGTAGTATAGCTCCGAAATGCATGCCAATAGCGGAACTTCCCACAGAATCGTACTGTGCCAATAGCCTTCGATGACCAGGGTCAGATGATCCTTGTCCTGATGGATTTTAACCTCATCGGGATCGAACCTGTAATTTCTAAGATAATTGAAATATTCCCTGTCGAACCATGGAATTCTCAGCATCATGGAGTGTTCGATCTCCGGTGTGAATCTGATTTCGCTGAAGCGTTCCACCTGGCGTTTCAGATTCCCGGCAAAACCTTCCGGAAAGGTGATCCCGGGATCTCTCAGAATAAAAGCATATCTTACTTTTACCTCCGGATAGTGTTTCAGAACGGCATATTGCATGAAAAATTTATAGGCGTCCTGGTCGTCAAAATCAGTGATGATAGATAGCTCAGTCATTCGTTACAGGTCTATTTAGTATTTTTGTCGATATGAAGATTTGAAAATTCACCTCAGTCCCATAACAAAGATACAATTAAGATCCGATGAAAATTGTCCTCCCGAATATTGAAAAGATCACGGTACGGTTTCATGAAACAGCATCTCATTGTGTAGAGCCGCAGAAGGGATTCACCCCGATGTGTCCGACGGAGTTGCCGGTTCCGGGAGGCGACGAAATCGTACCGGAACTGGTCGGTCAGAATGGAATTGTTACTTCCCGAACAGTGTCGAAAGAGGTTCATCCACCCAATGCCGTATGGCTCGCTACCAAAGAGCAACCTCAATTCAGCGCCATCCGGGGTGATAATGTAGATCTTCGCTGGAATCCACATTGTATCTCCGGGACTACGGGTGTGGAACTCATCGACGGAATGGGTCCGATAACCGGATTCGATTTTATCGTTGTAAAAGGATTTGAACCTGATATGCATCCCTATTCCGGATGCTATCACGACCTTCGGAAGACCATTTCGACCGGTCTGATTGAATGGTACCGTTCAAAAGGGATCACAACGGTGATCGTGGGCGGGCTTGCCACCAATTACTGCGTGGCAGAGACCTGTAAAGACTTATCCCTGGCCGGTTTCCGGGTCATTCTGAATCTGGGTGGATGCCGGGGAATCGGGACATGGGAAACGGTACTCCAAAGCGTGAAAGCGTTGATTGATGGTTTTCAGGTTGAAGTGGTAAACACCTACCGGGAAATCACCGTCATCCGTTGATCATCAAAGGTTCACCGCACTATTAAAAACATGATGACAGTTTTTAAGGATTCAGGGATTAAAAGGGTTCTTCACCAGGCCGATATGGGTGGAATACCAGGAGGACATTCATATTTCCTGTTTTCATCAGGAACCATGCCGGTTTCGCAGAAAACGCCTGTTTCCGTGATCCGGGCATGAAAGGCTCCTCCGGCAGCAACCCGGGTAAGGGGATAAAGAGAAATCCGCTGACCGGCAATCAGATCAACTGCAGCGCCAGTTTCCACCATAAATCCCGGATCAATACCGGATGTTGTTATGACCTGAACGGCATCGAAACACCGGGATTCACCTTCCGGGATCACGACATTGTTCAGGTTGATTTGGATGGGCATCAGGCTGTCGTGGGCAACCATTCGTATAAAAACAGGCAGTTCGGTAACCCGGAAGTTAACGGTATCATTTTGGATTGGAAGAGGGGTTTTCAATCCTGTGGCAGATCCCATCCGGGGCCTGATTTGCCATACCAGGCTGTGCGGGGGTACTTTCATCGAAAAGTCATTCACAATCCGGTTTGTTGCGCTGGTACACCAGACGACATGGACGGCCGTGTCGCCTCCCGCCGACAGGAACCGGTAGATATTCAGGGAGTCCTGATTTGAGGGGATTTCCTGGTCGAAAATAAGTCCGGTCAACTGATTTTTCATGGCCGAAACATAATACCACGATTTTTTTGGCTGGTGTCCGTACCAGATTTCACCGGTCAGTCCGGAGCTGTTATATTTATTTGGATTGGGAGCATTGGCATCGCGCAGCATGAACACAAAAGCCTTGTCGATACCGGCTGCTACTGCCTCGAGATACGAGCGCAAAATCCATGCTCCCTGCACTTCAAAAATGTCGTTGGTATCGATGGCAACAGCTGCCTGTTCGCTTTCGGGATTGGTGTCGTAACCGAATTCGGAAAGCCAGATCTCTTTTCCGGGCATACAGGAATCGCGCCATGCGACAATTTTTTTCAGTTTTTGCTTTAGGCTGTCTGCTTCCGGACTGATCCCGTGGATATTATTTGCCGAATAATGGTGGAAATTCAGAACCTCAGCCGGAAATCCGGATGTGCGGTTAAAATCACTCCAAAGCTTCATGCATCTCAGGTATTCCAGGTTAAGACCGGTCAGTCCCGCCATCACCATTTTGATCTGTGGCGCTGCATTTTTCATTCCTTTTCCCATTCCAAGCGACTGTTCATGGCCATCGTAATCGGCGCTGCAGAAGGTAGCAAACTCGTCGGGGGTAAAATATCCCGGCCGGCCAAACCATGTTTTATCCGGTTCATTCCAGTTTTCCAGGTACGCAATACGGTCGCTTCCGCTGATGCGTGGCTGGTCGGCCCTAAGCTTTAGCAAAGTATCGTTCACCGGATGAGATGCATATCGTGCAGCAAACTGAAACATATAATCCGAATGTTCGATATAGGATGCCGGATCAAGCGGCTTCCCGTTGTTGCGGATGGGTTTGTTCTGGGTGAGTGAATCGATGAAGTTCGTCATGTAAAGGGCTGAACCCTGCAGGTCGGGGCTGGCGGTGAGTCCATGATCTTTCAGTTGCTGGTAAAATCCGTCAAAGTTGAAGGCCCAACCCGGACCGCTCACCCAGCTTGGATTCCACGCGTACTGGTTATCGGGATATCCCTGGTAAGTGGTATCTAAATTACCCTCATCCCATCCCCAGTTATGGTATTCGCGGATGGAACCGGCACAGGCTAATTTATCAATCGGATCATCCACAAATCCGTTAACTCCCATGAAGTGATTCACGGCAGGGCGGGGATGCACTACGGGTACCGGTGCCGGCGGGTAATTGCCAACAGGTTGTCCGTAAAGTACAATTTCGGCGATCCGGACGGAAGGACTACGGTATTTCAGCATTATAAAACGGCTTGTATCCTGAAGGGCAATGTTTCGCCAGGCATTATACATATCGAGGATTACGCGGCTCTTTAGTTCCCAGGAGGAGGGATCGCCGGTGTAGATACTGAGGGTGTCGCAATCATTCACGTCGTAAAACCAAAGGGCATTGAGGATATGACTTCTTCCCAGATCGAGAACCACCATGGCGGGATAATATATTTCAGCGTAAACCCAACCGGGTGAAAAAACTGTCAGGGGATCCCCGCCCTGGCCGGCTGCAGGATCACCGGCCAGCGCTTGTTCATCCACCAGCATACCGGCGCTTCCCCGGGTGGAAAAATTATACAGCATTGTTTCGTTCAGCGGTAACTTCGACTGGGACAGAACGCAGACCGGAATGATCAGCAACACGACCGGGAGTATGTTTCTCAGGAACCGGTACCGTTTCATGGCAATTCCTTTCCGCGGGAGGCCGTAAAGATCCGGTACCATTGTTCGAGGCTCATGTCGAGATCCAACGCTTCGCAGGCCGTTTTGATGCGGTTGATGTTTCCGGAACCCACCACCGGGATGATTCCGGCCGGGTGTTTCAGGAGCCAGGTATAAATTACCTGATCGACCGATCGCACCTGCATCTCACCGGCAATTGCGCGCAGGGTCATCAGAACGCCGGATCCCTTGTCATCGGAGGGATTGAGAATCCGGCCGCCACCCAGCGGGGACCAGGCCATGGGTTTGATTTTTTCCCTGAGAAAGAAATCGATGTTTCCATTGTCGAAATGTTCCATGGTAAGGGGAGAAATTTCAACCTGGTTGGTGACCAGTTTCTCATCGGTGAATGCATTCAGCATTTCAAACTGTGAAGGGGTAAAATTGGAAACCCCGAAGTGAAGTACCTTACCATCTTTTTTCAAAGTTCTGAAAGCGCGGGCAACCGTTTCCGGATCAAAGAAGGGGGCAGGCCGGTGGAGCAGGAGCAACTCAATATGATCGGTCTTGAAATTTTTCAACGAAGATTCGACCGAAGCGATGATATGATCGAAACTATAATCATAATACTTGATCTTCCGGTCGGGAAATTTATCTGATTTCAACAGGATTCCACACTTGGTAATGATCTCAATCCGGTTGCGGAGTCCGGGATTTCCCATCAGAATTTCACCGAGGAGGGTTTCACAACTGTAGTTTCCGTAAATATCGGCATGATCGAATGAGGTCACACCCAGATCGACCAGTTCTTCCAGGAAAGATTGCAGCTCAGGGCGGGTCAGCTTCCATCCGGCCATACGCATCTGTCCATGCACGATCCGCGATAAACCGAAATCAGCCGTGAGCATTACTCTGTTCATAGATGAATTCCCTATATAGTTAAGGGTCTGTTTAAGTTTAGTTTGTCAGGTGAAAAATCTTTCTATTTACGATTGAACATGATTTACGATTTACGAATGAAAACAACAAATGATGTTTCAGATTTTGCAAAGGTACAAAATGTGGTGACGCTGACAGGAGGCGATTTACACAGGGTCATTCACAGTGCCTTCGCGGGAGCCGGTTTTTTTGTACTTTTGACTGTTATCAAACAAATCATCTCAGGGATGGAACTCAATACTGACGAAAAAAAACGGGTTATAAAACTTTTCGGGAGGCTTGACGGAAACACCAGCAGGGATTTGGACCAGGTATTAATTACCCTGACCGGGGAAGCCCGTGATATTATCCTTGATCTCTCTGAATGTTCGTATTTGTCGAGCGCCGGTATCAGGGTCCTTTTATCGGCCCAGAAGCGGCTGCAACCTAATCAATTTCAATTATTTATTGTCGGTGCAAGTTTAGAAGTTCAACACATTTTTGAAATGGCCGGACTTCAACGGATTCTGCCCATGGCATCCGATGTTGAAAGTGCGCTGGCGGTCATCCATGCAGCAAAAAAGGGCGCCAACGAGGAGACAGCTATCCCGGTGGATCAGCTGATTTTCGTTTACAGGACAAACGGAGGTCATTCTGTGAAGGCGGAAATCAATACGGAGGCAGAGATTCTGAGCTGTTGCGATCTGGAAGGTGCGCTAGGTTACGGTGCAGTTTCTGATGGTTCCGGTTTCCCGGGTGATGATTTTTTTGTCACGATCGGTCCCTGCACCGGGTTTATCCCGGCGGATCCTGCCTCGGATCCCGATTTCAGGATTATTGCGGATCCCGTAAAGACTGGTTTTCCGGTGCGTTACGCGCTTTCATTCGGAAACACGCCATCCGGGACATTGAGAATGGCAACAGAGGGTGTCGTAAACTTACGACAGTTAACCCGGGCTCTTCAGACAATCCGGGACAAAAACATGTTGCCGGGGAATATATTTTACCTGGTAGCGGTAAGTCATCATGCGGAACATCCCTCGCTGAATGTACTCCTTATGGCAACGGATGCCGAAGTGAATACTGCAGCAGGGAACTGTTTCAATGTATCCGATTGGTTTTGGGGCAGACAAGACGCTGAAAAGCAAGCCGGTGGCAATCCGATCGGTGGATCAGACGGCTCTGTGATCGAACCGGGATACCGGTTTGCAGGGATCACCTTCCAATTGGTCAAGGTTGATAAAATAACGGAAACTACCCTGCTCAGCGAATTCATCGACCGGCATCTGACTTTTGAAAATATCACGGCTGTTGTACCGGCGGAGGCAGGTCTTCTTATTGAAAATCCTTTTATCTGGTTGTTTTCACCGGAAACGATTGCCGAGGGCGCCGGTAAAAGGGTGATCATTGAGACAGCGCCCGGCATGATGCTGGAACCGAACAAGAAATTCCTGGCAAGGCTTTTATACACCGATTCCTCCCGGCTGGTACTGAACCCCCTTCACGGAGGGTATTCGGCGCAAACCTATCATGTTACCTCTTACGACCATGAGGGAAGAAAGATGCGGCCAACGGTACTCAAAGTCGCAAGTCGGGCCCTGATCACCCGGGAATCGGAACGATGCCAGAAATATGCCCTTCCGTATATTTTCAACAACTGTGCGGTGGTGTTGGGAACAGAGCGTTTCGGAGATTCCATGGCGCTCCGCTATAATTTTGTCGGGATCGGCGGGGAGGCAAGTCAGTTGAAATGGCTTACTCATTATTACCATGACTCGGACCTGGATTTCCTGGAACCCTTATTCGATAAAATATTTCTGCAGATCCTCAAGCCCTGGTACGGTCAACCGGTTAAGAAGACCATATTTCCATTCAAGGATCATGATCCCACCCGGACCTTTTTCCCGCATATTTACAAAACGGCGGAGGAAATACTTGGCATTTCAGATGAGATGCAGTACCTGAAGATTTCCGAGTCCGGGCGGCCTATCCTGAACCCCTACTGGTTTTTAAAACGGGAATACGAACGGAACCGTGAATGGAGCCTGGATTACAATACCGGTATCTGCCATGGAGATCTGAACATGCAGAATATTCTTCTTGATGAGAACCGGAATGTTTACCTGATTGATTTTTCGGAAACCCGTCCCCGGTCGGTCGTCTCTGATTTTGCCCGGCTCGAGGCCATTTTTCTGGTCGACAATGCTCCCATTGAGAATGAGTCGGACATGAAATCCTACCTTGAATTTATCCGGCGTTTTTATGAATGTAAAAACCTGGGTGACCGGCCGGAGATCATCTATGCAGGGAAACATCCTGAAAAGGTGGCGAAGAATGCCGGTCTGACCATTAAAATGAGGGAATATGCCTTTACCAGTGCTGAAGGTGATCAGAATTCAGTTCCTTATTACGTTGCATTGCTCGAATGGGTGCTTCCGATGGTCTGTTATACCTCCCTGCCCTATCCTTTGAAACGGTTGTCGATGATCGTTTCATCCCTTCTTTGTGAAAAAGTGAACACGCACCTACTTACACAATTGTGAGATGGCGGTTTTTGCCGGGGTGAAGCCCAGGGTGGCCGCTTTCTTGAAATCATCGCAGGCTGCTTGTTTGTTGCCCTTATAGAAAGCAGCAAGTCCCCGGTTGTAATAGGCTGCTGAGTAATCGGTTTTCAGTTCGATGGCATGGGTGTAGTCGGCGATGGCTTCATGGTATTCCTTTTCGGAAAGGTAATAGTTCCCACGGTTATAGTAGGCATTGATAAATCCGGGTTTCAGGTCGATTGCCTTGTTGAAGTCCTGAAGAGCCTCCTTTTTTTCATTTCCGATCATATGCGCTACACCCCGGTTGAGGTACGAATCGGCGAATGCAGGATCGGCCTTTATCGCGTTGGTAAAATCGACGATGGCTTCCGGATAGCGTTTCAGGTTCATGTACAGTGTGCCCCGGTTATAGTAAGCCATCGGGAATTGGGGTTTCAATTCAAGGGTTCGCTGAAAATCCCGAAGCGCTTCCTCATTTCTTCCCACATTACGGAGCGCCACGCCGCGGTTAAACCAGGCATCGGGATTTTCGGGCTTCAGATTGATGGCCTGGTCAAAGTCGGCAATCGCTTCGGCATGTTTATTCTGGCGGCTGCGTGCAATACCCCGGTTCAAAAAGACAATCGGGTAAACCGGATTTAGTTCAATGGCACGGGTAAAGTCGCTCACCGACTCGTCGTAACGCTCCTGGTTCATCAGCACAATACCCCGGTTGTTATAGGCGTATTCAACAGCCGGATCTTTTTTAATCACATCATTCCACAGGGTGAGATCATCTTTCCATATGGTGCAGCGTAAAAAAGTTTGTACTCCGAAAAATATCGTAAATGCGATCAACAGTGCCCCGATAGCATAACGATATCCTTTATCCCACATGAATTTGACACCCATGCCAGCCAGAAAAAAGATACCGATAGACGGTATGTAGCTGTAGCGATCGGCCATCATGGCATTCCCGACCGGCAGCAGTTGAAGTACCAAAAAAATTGTGACGGTGAAAAAACTCAACCCGAAGAAAAGATCCCTGGAGCGCCGGTAGGAATATATCATCACCGCAACCAGGGCGACCATGATGAAGAGGCACAGGTACATGGATCCCGGGATCAGATCGCCGCTGCGTACAGGATATGGATAGAAGGCACTCAGGTTGACGGGCAGCAGCAGTTTACCCAAATAAGAAAGGAAGGAACAGGATGCAAAAACGATCCTGTGAAAGAAGGAGAAACGGGCGTGGTCCGCGATGGCTTCGGTTGATCCCTGGGCAATAATGGCAATGATACCGAAGAGGAGCGACAGCACAAAAAAAGGAATTTTCTCAAGCCAAACGATTTTGCTGAATTTTCTGTCTCTGAAATAGTCGATCAGGAGTAAAACTACCGGCAACGATACAGCCATTGCCTTCGACAACAAAGAAGCCGTAAAGAACAGCAGGGTGATGAAAAAGCACTTTCGGGATTTGTCTTCAAGATATTTCAGGTAGAAGATACAGGATAAGAGGAAAAACAAGGTATAAAGCAGATCCTTCAACTCAGCGACCCAGGCCACCGATTCGACGTGCAAGGGATGTATCCCGAACAGCAGGGCTGCTACCAACGCCACCACCGACCCCCTGTTCAACCGTTTTATTACGATAAAAACCAGGACCACATTGATCAGGTGTAACAACAGGTTCACCCCGTGATAGCCGGCAGGGGCAGGTCCGAACAACCGGTATTCGAGCGCCAGTGTCAGCATGGTCAACGGGTGATAGTTACCCATCACCGGTTGCGTAAACAGTTCCCATAAGTTTCCTGATTGCACCAACTGGTTTTTCGTGAGGTAGGGTTCATCATCCCAAGCCAGGAGACCGTTTTGTACAGTGGGGATGTAAACCAGGAAGGTGAGAGCGATGATCCCGCCCAGGATGATCCACGTCAACCGTTTCGTGGGTTCCTCCAGGTTCCTAGATGATCCCTGATCCGGCTTTTTCGGGGAGGCAATGTTTTTTGGTTTTTTTCGCTGCATCAATTCAAATCCAGGTTTTCAAGAACACAGGTGTTTTTCTACTGTTTCAATCCTGAAAAAGGATTATAGCCGAAACCGGCTCAATTTCAAGAGAACCTGATACTATTGGTGCTGCATCGGGAAATTGATGGTTTTTCAGAGCTACGCTCCAGTTCCCGGCGGGAAGATCGATTTTTTTAAGTTCTTCGGAACCATTAAAGATCACGAGAATTCTTAACCATGGATCTTGGTTCGCATGGTTGCCGATCACGTAAGCAATAAGCTGTGGATCTTTGACGGGCAGAAAGGCCAGGTTTTCGCTGATCATCTCCCGGGTGGTCATTCGAAAGGCGGGGTGTGATTTGCGCAGGCTTATCAAACCTTTGTAAAAGTCAACCAGGTCGCGGTTCTCAAATTTCCAATCCCAGTCGATCCGGTTGACCGAGTCGGGTTTATTGAATGAATTGTGTTCGCCGTTTTTAGTTCTTTTCATTTCCACGCCGGCATGCAAAAACGGGATCCCCTGGGAGGTCAGTACAATGGTATTGGCCAGTCTATGCATTTTCAGCAGGGTCGCTTCGTCGGCATCGGGGCGGGAGGCTTTCAATTTATCATACAGGGTCTGGTTGTCATGACAGGAGACATAGTTGATCACCGAGCCGGGATTGGTGGTATAAGGTTCTTTGGAGTAGTTCACCTGTGTAAAGTCAATCTGCGGGTGGTCGCCGGCCGCGACGATTCCGAATTTGACCGACTCGGCCATACTTGGATTCCCGCTTGCAAAGCCGGTACTCTTTTCGTCAAACACGCTTCCTTTGATGCCATCGCGGATGTCATCGCTGAAAACGGCAATCCGATCCAGTTCCCGGGCGTGCTGTTTCAGGGCCCGGAAGTTTTCAGGCAGTGGTGAATCGCCGGCGGTCCATCCCTCCCCGTAGAGGAGGATGGAAGGATTTATGGCATGGAGTGTTGCCGAAATAAGGTTCATCGTTTCAATGTCATGGATGGCCATCAGGTCGAAGCGAAAACCATCGACATGATATTCCTTAACCCAGTATTGCAGAGATTCGATCATGAATTTTCGCATCATGGCCCGGTCGCTCGCGGTTTCATTCCCGCAGGCCGAGGCATTGCTGTACGTTCCATCCTTTTGCCACTGGCGGTAATAATATCCCGGGACCAACTGATTGAAATTGGAATTTCCGGTCCGTCCGGTATGATTGTAAACCACATCCATCACGACCCGCAGCCCTTTCCGGTGCATCGATTGGACCATCTTCTTGAATTCTCTGATGCGAACCTTACCATCTTCAGGGTTTGAAGCATAGGATCCTTCGGGGACGTTGTAATTCTGAGGGTCATACCCCCAGTTAAATTGCGGAACTTCCGGCTTTGATTCATCGATGCTGCAAAAATCGAAAACAGGAAGCAAATGAACATGGGTCACCCCCATTTCGGCGATGTGGTCGATTCCCGTAATTTGTCCGTGGCTGTTGCGTGTTCCGGTTTCGGTAAAGGCAAGGAATTTGCCTTTGTTTGTCATCCCCGAATTGGGCGCCACCGAAAAATCGCGTACATGCAATTCATAGAGCACGGCATCGGTGGGATTGCGGAACTCCGGCGACCGGTCCTGATCCCAATCGGGCGGATCGGTTTCGTTCAGGTCGATGATTTGTCCGCGCATGCCGTTCACCCCTACTGCTTGGGCATAGGGGTCGGGCACTTCGCTGCCCCATTTCCCTTTAAACTTTGCCTGAAGGGTGTAATAGCGGCCTTGGTAGTCGCCCTCGAGTATGACCGACCAAACCCCCATGTCGTTTTTCCGGCATTTGAATTCCCCGATCAGGTCATTCCCGGTGGAAGTCCGGTAGAGTTTCAGCTTCATTGCCTGTGCCGCAGGCGACCATATCTTGCAGACTGTCCTGGTTTCCGACCAGGTCACTCCCAGATCTTCCTCCAGAGTGACGGGATAGGTTTCAAAGGGATTATATGCAAGGGAAGCGGGAAAAACCCGTCCAACGGATTTTTTGCCCTGAGCCATCAGGCGCGGCAGAAAAGCCAGCGCCAGGATTGCCGTAAAAACTAAAAGAAGGATGGAATACCGCATGTTACAGGATTTGAACCATCACAAAAATAACAATAAAGATCAAGTTTACGGGTCAGTGCCGGATCAGGATCCCTTACCGTTTGTGAAAAGTGCGATTATTTTTGTATATTTGTCAGGATCATAATGTTAAAACAAAAAAGGATTATCATGAAACCGGTTATCTTCCTTGGTTTGGCAGTTCTTCTCCTGGGGGCCTGCACCACTGGGAAACATACATCAAAAACTTCGGCCAGCCTGATTCAAAGCAGCAAAGACAGCACGGAATATGAAGTTGTGATCCTGGATCAGGAGTTCGATCACTGGTATCTTACGCAGTACACCCCTGCCAAAGATCATCTGAATGATTATTACCGGACAAAAAACCTGCTGGCCATTGCAAACTGGAATGATTATTATCTGACCGGTAAGTACTCCCGGTTGATTGAGTCGTATATCAATTATCATCCGGATACCGATTATGGTATTGAAGTAAACCGCAAGCTTTACTGGTATTTCACCTGGTTTTCGGAAAAGTACCGGATCCGGTTGTTCGGTGTTCCTTCTTCGGCAGCCTCCGGAACGCTTTGATTTTGAATCTGTTTCTGTCAGAATTACAAACGTCTGGCGACAATTTTGTAAAGGTCGGCAGCAAGAAAAGGTTTTGGCAGGTAATCGGTCACACCGGCGAGTTTAAATTTCTCGATTTCGTCCTGGATCATGTTTGCTGATAGAATGATCACCGGAACATCTTTGTTGGCCGGACGAACGGAGTTCCTGATCTGCCGTGTCAGTTCCATCCCATCCATTTCGGGCATATATACATCACTCAACACCAGATGGTAATGTTTCGTTTTGAATAGTTGCAGCGCTTCCTTACCGTTCCGGGCTTTATCAATAGTTACTCCCCACTTCCTGAAAATGGAATCGAGCAATACCAGGTTTATCTCGGTATCGTCGGCAGCCAGAATATTCTTCTCTTTAAACAGGGAGGGATCGAAGATCAATTCCTTCTGTTCTGCTTCCTCCTGTTTCGCCATTACCGTTTGATAGGGAATTACAAACGAAAAGGTGGAACCTTCCCCTTTGATACTGTTAACCCGGATAGTTCCACCTTGCTGTTCGACGATTTTTTTACAGATCGGAAGTCCGAGACCTGTGCCGATGATCCACTTTTTTGATGATTGTTCATGGACCTGTGAAAATTCGCTGAAGACTTCGGGGAGTTTGTCGGCATCGATTCCGATTCCCTGATCGGCAACTTCTACCTGCAATTTTGATTTCCCTTTGTGGATCTCGGCACCGACAGTCACTGTGATCGTTCCTTTCTCAGAATATTTGATGGAGTTGTTTACCAGGTTGATCAGAACCTGTTTCAACCGCATTTCATCTCCCAGGAAACACAGGTTATCGGGAATATTCTGAACCAATTCGACCGAAAGTCCCTTTTTCTGTGCCATGTGGCGCAAACTATTGATTACCTGTTCGAAAACCGGTTTTACGAGGAAGGTAAATTTGACAAATCTGAATTTTCCCGAGTCGAGTTTTGACATATCGAGAATATCGTTCACGGTGGTGAGCAGGATATCGGAAGAGCCGCTCATGGCCTGGATATATTTTTGCTGATCCTCCTGGAGCGGGGTCTCCTTCAGTTGTTCGGTAAATCCGATGATGGAAGTCAGCGGTGTCCGCAGTTCATGGCTCATGAATGCAAGAAATTTGCTTTTCTCCGCAGCTTCGGTTTCGGCCTTTTTGCGGGCGGCGATTATTCCGCGCTGGTAGGTAATGATTTTCCGGATGGTCAGGGCAATCAGGAAGGCAAAAAGAATGGCGAGGGCGGCGCTGGCAAGCACCAGGTATTCGGTGATGCGCGAATATTTGATGATGTTGGCAACGGCCAGGTTATCGATCTGTTTCTCCCTGACCTGGTAATCTTTTTTAAGGTCTCTGAATATCGAAGAGATATTGCCCATCAGGCGGGAGTTGAGTTCAAGCAACTCTTTTTCCTTTTCTTTAAGCTGTTGATTCAGTTTGTATTGTTCTTTGAGCTGGTTCTCGTAGTAGAGGTTTGTTTGCCGTGCCACCTCCATGCCCACGGCGGCCATCGTCACCGGCAGCGATGCGGTGGTGCCCGACTGGGTCCCGGTTTTTACCGCAATTTGTTTGTTGGTCTTTTTTGTCTCCGTTTCCCCTTTAAAAAAGGCTTTTACTTTACTGAAAAATCCCTTTTTCTTTTTTGTCTCCTCTGTAGAGGTAAGAACGGTATCCGTTGAGATAAAGGTCAGGTCGGGCTGGTACGCTTTAATTACCGTTACGGCGGGCTTCACGGCATCACCGGTCAGTGACTGAAGCGAATTTGCTGCTTTGAGCAACGAATCACTCATCCGCCGCAACCGTCCGAAACTTGCCTGGAGGGCTTCTTTTTCGCGGGTTCCGGCCTGTAGGGCGTAGGCCGGGTTTTTAGATCCCGGTCCTGAGGAGAGACTGGCTTCGAGCGCGGTTGTCAGGGCATCAAGATCCCGGAGTTGCCCTTTATACTTTTCAAAGGCTTCTTTACTGAAAGAAAGCGTGTACAGGCGAAAGTCATTGTCGGTGTTATAGATCTTCTGAATACACTGGTCGAGGATCTCAAGGGGTTTGTTTTTTTCCCGAAGTACCGTCGTTGCATCGAGAATATTCTTTTTCGATTCACGCTGTACCAGAAAAATAGCCGTTCCAACCAGGATCATAAGGATCACTAAAAGTGCGATCAATGCCCGTAAAACATGGATGATGACCGGTGTTTTGCCCATCTTTAAATAAATTTCCTGACTAAAATACAAAACTTATAATAACTAATTGACATATCAGGATTATACCGTGATTTTTAAACTTTCCAGGGTTCCTGAAAGTCGTACCTTTGCGCATATGAAGAATTTGCCCCTTTTGGGATTTATCCTGTTTTTTTCATTGACGGGATTCACCCAACCGGTAATCCGAAAAGCGCTTTTTTTAGGTAACAGCTATATTTATGTAAACGATCTTCCGGGGCTGATTGCTTCACTTGCTCACGCGGCAGGTGATTCGCTGGTTCACGATGACAATTGCCCGGGTGGCTACACGCTGGGCTGGAATCCTATCGCCCATGCGACAGATCCCATCAGCTTGTCCAAGATCGCCTCCGGCGACTGGGACTTCGTGGTACTGCAGGAGCAGAGTCAGATCCCTTCGATACCCGTACTGCGTGACAGTTGCATGATACCTTCTTGTTTTGTATTACGCGACAGTGTTATTTCCGGTGACGAATGTGGCCGTTTGCTCTTCTTTCTGACCTGGGGCAGGCGTTTCGGGGGTATCCAGTGTTTTACTCCCGCTTATTGCAGTGTACCATTCGCAAATTATTTCCAGATGCAGGATTCGCTGACCCGCGCTTATAAATTAACTGCCGATACTACCGACAGCGGGATTGCACCGGTGGGAGAAGCATGGCGTAAAGTCATTCAGAATTCCGGAATCGTTTTACATGACGGAGATGGTTCGCATCCGAACCTGAATGGCAGCTATCTTGCTGCCTGCGTATTTTATGCCGTTTTGTTCCACAAATCACCGGTGGGCTTATCGTTCACGGCCGGACTTCAGCCCGACACAGCCCTGTATCTTCAAAAGTCAGCCGACAGCGTGGTTTTCGGCAATCCGGGCGTATGGAACTTATGGGGCAATGAGCCACAGACCTCCTTTAACTACTTTGTCGCTGAGGATTCACTTTTTACTGAAAATCTGAGCCTGAATACCCATACATGGCATTGGGATTTTGGCGATGGCTTCACCGCTGAAGAATATGAACCGGTTCATTGTTATGCGGATGCCGGGGTCTATTCCGTCACCCTGCGGGCATGTGATCGTTGCATTTGTGATTCCATAACACAGGAGGTGACCGTAGTTGTTACGGGAGGTGGGAACCATCACACGGAGAAGAGCAGTTTAACGTTTCTCAGGGCTGATCAGGGAATCATGAATGTATTGAATCGTGCCGGCGACGGGGTGTTAACGCTGTTTGATCCGGCGGGAAGAATGGTGAAACAGGTGCGTATCCAATTCGATATGAAAGTGATCGTTGCGCTCGCACCCGGATTCTATGGCTGGACTTTTGATCGGGTTGATCAAAAATCAGAAAAAGGAAAAATTATTTTTTGGTAGGGAATCCTGTGACAGTAATATGACATGACATTTAACTTGTAAACTATTTAAAAACACTACTATGCTGCGAAATGTAATTATCGGATTGGCTTTCTGCCTGATGGGCACCGGAATGATGGTCGGACAGGGATTGAATCTCCCCGGTGGCGCGATGATGTGCTCCCAAAAGAAATTGAACGGAACAAACGGAATCAAACGTCAGGAAATTATCGACCAGGCGCCCTCACGGACGTTTGACGTACTGAAATACACCCTTGACTTCAATCTTTATTCTTGCTATTCATCGCCTTATCCAAGGAATTACAAAGGGATCTGTAGCATCCGTTTTAGAGTTGATTCTACCTTGAACCAGATCGCCCTCAATGCAAACAACTATTCCATTATTATCGATTCCGTAAAACTGGCCGGAGCTTCTTTCAGTCATAATTCCGATATCCTGGCCATCCAGCTTGACAAGACCTACTACCCCGGTGATACGGCCGTTGTGAAGGTTTATTACCAACACAAGAACGTGGTGGATCACGGTTTCTACAACAATAACGGGATGGCTTATACCGACAGTGAACCCGAGGGAGCGCGGAAGTGGATGCCCTGCAAGGACCATCCGTCGGACAAAGCGCAGTGCGATATCACCGCCAGGGTAAAATCAAACGTGCGGCTGGGGTCGAACGGCCGGCTGGCCGATTCGACATTGACCGGCGATACCCTGGTCTACCATTGGATCTCCGATAACCCGGTTGCCACTTATCTTATGGCGTTTGCTTCGAAGGTAAATTACAGGATGCACACCCGTTACTGGCATAAGTTGTCGAATTCCGCCGACAGTATTCCGTGCCTGTACTATTTCAACCAGGGTGAAAATCCTTCGCTCGTAGAGGAGTTGATTCCTGAGATGGCCGATTGGTATTCGCAGCATTATGTGGAATATCCGTTTGAGAAGATCGGATTTGCCGCGCTCGATAACCAGTTTTCCTGGGGAGGGATGGAAAACCAAACCCTGATCACCATTTGTCCGGGGTGCTGGGGAGAAGGACTTGCAGCCCATGAGTTCTCCCATCACTGGTTTGGCGACCTGGTCACCTGCCAGACCTGGGCCGATATCTGGCTCAACGAAGGGTTGGGTACCTGGTCGGAAGCCTTCTGGGCGGAGAAAAACGGGGGATATCCGGAGTACAAGACACTGATCGATCAGAATGCACTCTATTATCTTCAGTACAATCCAGGCTGGGCCATCTCGCTGCCATCGTGGGCCGTTTACACTCCCTCTGACGATACCCTGTTCGATTACGCGATCACCTACACGAAGGGAGCCTGTGTGAGCCACATGCTGCGTTACGTTCTGGGTGATTCCCTGTTTTTCCTGACTCTGCAGTCCTACCTTTCCGATCCCGATCTGAAGTTTCAATCTGCTACCATTTCCGACTTCATCGAACAGGTAAACAGTGTGACCGGGACGAATTACGGCTGGTTCTTTGATCAGTGGATCTATCAGCCCAACCACCCGGTTTATGAGAACACCTATAATTTTGAAGACCTGGGATCGGGCCGGTGGAAGGTCAATTTTTTCATGAAGCAGGTTCAGAGCAATGCCCCGTTCTTCAGGATGCCTGTTGAGGTGAAGTTCGGATTTGCCGACGACACCGATACGACCATCCGGGTGATGAATGATGTGAATTTCCAGCAATTCACGTGGATTTTCGACAAACAACCTGTTTATTTGGTGTTCGATCCTTCGAACCAGATCGTCTTAAAAGGAGGAAGCACGCTGGTTTCGGTTTCTGCAGAGCTGCCGGATAATGGTTTGTCGGCCGTCCGGTGCACACCAAATCCCGCTAACGGAACTTCATCCCTGCAGTTCCTGCTCAATGAACCTGCTATGGTTACCGTGACGGTTTCTGATGTTTTTGGCAAGATTCTCTGGGGTTCACAGCCCGAATTCAGGTCGCGCGGGAGCCAAAATATAACCCTGGATCTCTCCAACTTCAGCTCCGGTCTCTACTTGTGTAAAATAAATGCCGGAAAACATTCCGCACAACTGAAACTGGTTATCCGTCATTAGGCGATTATCCGGTAATACCCTTTTTAAGCCCACTTCATTACTGGATGGTGATATTCTTCACCCGGACGGGCGTAATGGTATCGTTTTGATAAATCTCGATGATCGCGCTTGCCCGTGACCAGGAATTAAATCCAAGCGGCAGGGTAATGATGGTATTCTGCAGCGTGGAACGGAGGGTTATTCCCGAAGAATTTTTCTGAATCACCTGCCATCCGTGACCCGGTGGCGAAGTGTTATAACTTCCCGAGAGGATTTTGAATTTTACGGTGAGAACCGAATCAAAAGGAACGATGGCGGCCACACAATAGTCGCGGTTCGATCCGTAAACAAAGGTGTTCAGGTTCAAGAAATTCATGGTCCATGCCGTGGTATCGCCCTGAAATTGAATGTAAGGTGAAGCTTGTTCGGGATAGATGAAATCCGCGTATATGATTTCCGAAAGATGTTTCTGGATGATGTCGACATATTTTTCAAAATCAGGAATCGTAACTGTCAAACCGAGATCTGCATAGCGTTTCTCCAGGTTTTGCCTGATCTTTATGAGGTTTGCCCGGGAGATGTTGTGCAGCAGGGTATCTTTGATCTGTTGACTGCCGATGACGCCATCTTCCTTAAAATCAAAACTCATGTTCGATAAAAGCTGGGTTAGTTCTGCAGTGAGTGTCGGTATCTCCATCAAAAAGGTGGTGTACCGCTGAACCACGACCGAAACGGCAAGCAGGGTTGCATTCAGGTCGCTGTTCTGGGTGATATCCGCTTTCTCGAAATCGTTTGACCCTGCGGGGAGGGTAATCCCGAAGAAAGCGAGCAGTTCGGTCTGTGCCTGCGCTTTTGCCTGTTGAAAGGGGATTCCATCCGAACTCAGTTTCATGATCCGCTCTTTGATCAGGTGGGTCATGACATTTATGTTGATCCGGGATGAACCCGAAAGTTCAGTCAGGGCCTGCAGCGTTAAAGGAGCCGCGGATAATTCGCCATACGATTCATTGAAATAAAACCCATTGGCAGTAAATAAGGCATGTGTTGATCCGAGTAAAATGTTCGGTATCTCAAAATCGCCTGCGTTGGTCAGGATGGAGGCGGTGAAGGAAGAACCTGTTTGACCAAGGTTCTCGTTGAGTTCATGTAATGTTATTGTAGTACCAGTGATGAAGGGACCCTTCTGTACGTTCCCGGTCAGTGTAATGGGCGACGGATCGCTCCCGTTATCGTTTTCCGGATCATCCTTTTTGCAGGAAATCACTGCCAGTAAAAGGACCAGGATTAATATCCGAAGAAAATATGTTTTCATGATTTATATATTTGAAGATCTCATAAAATTAATATATTTTTACACATTCGGGGATTCATAATTCATCATTATTTCTTGAAGTTCTTTGTTATCCAAATTTCGCTTTATATTTTTTGATATCAAGATGTTAAGATTTTTAGATATTCTGCGAATTGTAATCGTTTGCCTTGCTTTTTTTATCGGGTACAGTATTGGATTTGCAAAAGCGTATGATCCCATCGCGCAGTTGCATTTCATGATACCGGTAATCATTACCGCCATAGCCGGGTTATCGGGGCTCGAAGGATTATTCTTCGGTAAGGAGGCTGCGGCGCTGAAAGGGTATGAAACCGGCAGCAATTACCAGCGTCAATCTGCAATAGCCATGTTGTCGTATGCAGTCATTTCGCTGGTGGTATGGTTTTATGACTGGGGGATCAGGGCAGAACTCACCATCCTCTTTACATTTCTTTTCTTTTTCTTTTTTTCGGGGGTGAACCACGCGGTCGATGCCATCAAACGGAAAAACTACAGATGGCAGAACATCAACCGCCCGTTCATTGTTATACTTTTGATACTGGGATTGGTTTACCCGGTGGTGATGGCATTAAAAAACATGGAATTCTAACGAAAATGGTTTCCAGCAATATAAAATCTTATCCATAACCACACTTTAAACCTGATAAAACAACAAACCCACAATCAAAAAAAATCATGAAAAAAAAGATTATCTGCATCATCCTGATTTCACTCGTGGGATGGAACATGACCCACGCGCAGAAATTCTACGCCCGTGTAGGCGTCGGCGGAGGCATCAGCACCTCTGCAAGTCTCGACCTGATTTATAAATACGAAACCGACGGAACCTCCTCGTACCTGTCGATTGTCCCTGTCGGGATTGGCAACGGGGTCAACGGCAACCTCTCGTTCGGGTATCTGTTCAACAAGTATCTGGGCGTGGATCTGACCGTTAACGGATTTATGGGGTTCCCGACCGGGAGCGATTCGGTATCGAGCCTGCTCGGATCATCCAGATCGGAGGTAAAGATTGCCGGCGACCTGATCAGTTTTATCCCGGGGATCGTCATCACGGCAGGGTTGGAAAAAGTAAATCCTTATGCCCGTTTTGGCGTGCTGATCGGAGCCTTCCCGATGTTGTTCGAACGTTATAAAACGGAAAATCCAACCGTGAATCCCGCGCAGAGCGCCGAGCTGACCAACGGCTTTTACGGTGGGGTCGCGCTTGGGTATTCAGCTACAGGCGGATGTGACTTTAACCTGAACAAACTCATCAACCTCTTTGTTGAACTCTCCTTTTCGCATGCAACCTGGTCGCCCAATTACAGCGAAGTTATCGAATATACGGTAAACGGTGAAGACCAGCTATCGACTCTGACGACCTATCAAAAGAAGACGGAATTCGTGGATAAAATCCAATTCAATGTAAATCCTTCACACGATGATCCCCGGAAAGCGCTGCGCATGACTTTCCCCTTCAGCACTTTTGCGGTGAATTTCGGCGTAAAGTTCAAATTCTGACCCGCCTGACCGTGACAGGATACTGACCGCTGTTCGCTGACTTAACGTCACCCCCCCCGGGGAATCGGAAGATGGGTAGATATTGAAGCATGTACTTCGAAGTCATGTGATTGACTTCATGCGTTTTTGTATTGTATATTTGATTTTCAAAACCTGACCTATGAACAATCTCATACATGATGAGGGGCCCCGGTTCAGGAAATCAAACCGGTTTGCAGTTGCGGTAGCCTGGCTGGTTATTCTCATCGGACTTATATCGTTGACCGGATGGATAAGCGGGACGATGTGGTTGACCCGGTTTGCAGAAACCCAGGTTCCGATTGCCCCTATAACGATCTTCCTGTTTGTAATATGCAGTCTGGCGCTTCTTGCACTGATCCGTTTTCAAAAAACCAACAAAAATCGTCTCCTGTTTCTGCTGCCTGCCTCCCTGGTTGTTCTCCTTTCAGGGTTTCTGGCTATTGCGCGAATAATGTATATCCCGACAGGATTGGAACATTTCTTTAACTTTCCGCAACATGACCTTCCGTTCATGATAGAGCATATTTCGCTGGTCACGGCATTGATATTTGTAACTTCAGGCTTTATATTTCTTCTCTCCGCATCAAGAAGCAAGATCTGGCAAACCTTACGTGTTATACTTATCATGGTGATGCTGATCGCAAGCGCCATTTTGTTTATGGGATACATGTATGGCGCACCGTTTTATTACCAGGGCGACTTCATACCGCCATCGGCGCTCGCTACAGGGATGTTCCTGTTGATATTCCTCGGACTGATTACCACCGCCGATAAAGAGACCTATATTGTGCGGCGAATTCAAAGCGGCTCGATCAGGGCACGGTTGTTTAAATTATTTCTTCCTGTGACCCTGGCGCTGATATTTTTAGAGGATTTTATCACCATCAGAATATTGCCAATCCTGGGCACCCACCCGGTTTATACCGTGCTTGTCCTGGAGCTGATCTTTATCTCTGTTGCCGGTTATCTTTTTTATTGGATCTCCCGGAATTTTGGTAACTCCCTCGACCTTGCCAACCGGGAATTGCAGAAAACCAATGAGTTGCTTCATGCCATTCTGGATTCAATACCGGTTCGCATATTCTGGAAAAATTCCGATTCAGTTTATGTCGGTTGCAATAAGTCGTTTGCAGAGGATGCCGGGTTTTCCAGCCCCGATGATATTATCGGAAAGGACGACCTGTCGCTTCCCTGGAGTGCGGTAGCCGGAAACTACCGGGAAGACGACTGTTCGGTAATTGAATCGGGTGAATCAAAGATCCTGTATGAAGAACAAAAAACCGGGCCCGGCGGGGTTATCAATTATCTGTTAACCAGTAAAGTCCCTTTAAAGGACGATGCAGGTAAGGTAGTCGGGGTTTTGGGAAGTTACCTGGATATTTCAGAACGTAAGCGTGTTGAAAATGCGTTGAAAGAGAACGATATCACACTTGGCAAATTGTCGAAACATGTTCCCGGGATGATTTATCAATTCATGAAACGGCCCGACGGATCATACTGCGTTCCCTTCACCACCGATGCTATTCGGGATATCTTTGGTTGTTCACCCGGTGATGTCAAAGATGATTTTTCTCCCATCATCGCGGTGTTCCATCCCGACGACCGGCCTGAAGTCCTCCGGTCGATTGCAGAATCGGCTGAATTGCTGACACCCTGGCAGTGTGAATACCGGGTAAAGGTTCCGGGAAAGGAGACCCGGTGGATGTTCGGGCATTCTACACCGGAGCAGTTAGCCGATGGCACCATCCTGTGGTATGGATTCAATACCGATATCACCGAAAGAAAGCTGATAGAAACAGAGATCATCCGGGCAAAAGAGGCTGCCGAAGAAAGCAACAGGCTCAAATCGGCTTTTCTTGCGAACATGAGCCACGAGATCCGGACTCCCATGAACGGGATCCTCGGCTTTACCAACCTGCTTTCTGAGCCGGATCTGACCGGGGAAGAGAAGGACCGGTATATCGATATTATTCACAAAAGCGGACAAAGGATGTTGAGTACCCTCAACGATATTATTGAAGTGTCGATGATTGAGACGGGACAATTGAGTCTGCAGATATCAGAAATGAATGCATACGAAACGATGGTTGAGCTGTGCAACTTCCTGCGGCCCGAAGCCGAGAAAAAGGGGCTCCTGTTCCAAGTTGAGGCTGAACCGGCCGGTTCGGTGGTTCATACCGACAAGGGAAAATTCACCTCCATCGTAACCAATCTGATCAAGAATGCCATAAAATACACCGACAGTGGCTTCATCCATGTAAAATTGATCGTGACAGCGGAACAACTGAAATTCAGCGTCAAAGATTCAGGTATCGGGATTCCGGAGAATAAGCTTGAAGCTATTTTTAACCGTTTTGAGCAGGTAGATCCTGATCCTTCGAGGATTTATGAAGGTTCCGGGCTTGGGTTGTCGATCAGCAAATCCTATGCAGAATTCCTGGGCGGGACCATTCAGGTTGAATCCGCTCCGGGTAAAGGGTCGACTTTCATCGTCACGTTGCCGGCCGGATCAAAAGCGCCTTCAAAACCGGTAAAGGCAATGGAACAGCCGATCGGGGAAGCCGATCCCGTCGATGGTCAGAAAGTCAGCATACTGGTGGTTGAAGATGATCCGACATCCATTGAGTATCTCCGGATCATCCTGAAAGGAACTGCCCGGGAACTCCATTTTGCCGAAACCGGCCGGGAAGCGGTTAAGATGGCATCAGAACATCCAACCCTCGATGTGATCCTCATGGACATCCGGATTCCCGGGGGTGACGGGTATGAAACGACCCGTGCGATAAGGGCATTCAATTCCCAAGTGGTTATCATCGCGCAAACGGCCCATGCCGCGCACAGTGACCGTCAAAGATCCCTTGAAGCAGGCTGCAACGATCACATTGCGAAGCCGGTCAGGAAGGATGATTTACTCCGGGTGATCCGGGAACACATCAAAAACTGAATAATACGACCGGGAGGGTATTACCTGACACCCGAATCATTTAAAGACTGAATAAAATTTACGATTGCCATGATTTACGATTTACGATTGTAGATTCGATTTCGGATTAACAGTTATCATCTTATGGTACGATCGTATATCTTTTCGTGTTAAAATTAAACTACAACCTAAAATTTGTTTTCAGGTTTGTGAATGGCAAGGCAAATAAAACTTTTTAAAATATAAGAAAGAAAAACATATTTTTGATAAATTTGGATGTCAGGACTATGGTCGCATGTTTACACCATTCAATTTATCCATGCAGATATGAAAAATATTCGGTTTTTTATTATTATGGTTGCTCTGTTTGCCGCATTCATATATGGTTGCAAAAAGGAGGAGGAACCGGTTCCGGTTAATTCCTATAACGGAAGAACTTTTGCGATTTTTAATCCCGATAAATCGTATGGAACCTTAACGGATATAGATGGCAATATTTACAAAACAATTACGATCGGGACTCAAACCTGGATGGCTGAAAACCTCAGAACAACAAGGTATCGAAATGGCGATCCGATTCCGCAAATTAAACCGGATGAAGCGTGGACGGGGTGGACGGGATTGACCGCAGGGGGTTATTGCAATTTTAACAACACAGAGAATGTTGATACGATTGCCACCTTTGGCAGGTTGTATAATTGGGTAGCGGTCAACGACAGCCGCAACCTGGCTCCATTGGGTTGGCATGTACCGACAGATGAAGAGTGGACTACGTTGACCAACTTCCTGGGAGGTGATTCGGTGGCCGGAGGAAAAATGAAAGAGAAAGAACGGCCACACTGGGCTATTACCGATCCGAATGCAACCAATGAAAGCGGATTTACTGCTGTACCGGCAGGCATGCGCGATAATTCTTCGGGTACATTTTCTGTTAATTGTATTTTTTGGAGCAGTACCAAGGCTGATAATTGTTCCGCATGGTGTCGTTACCTTTATGTGGGTGAGGATGGATGCATTCGTTATTTCCCAGCCAGGAATTACGGATTCTCCGTTCGTTGTATTAAAGATTGAATTCTGAACATAAAAAACCTGAAACAGGGTACTGTGGGTCTGATAAAATAAACGAATGAAGGATGACCATGAAATCATATGCGATCTGTTTCCTGTTACTGCTTTGTATTAATTTTACCGTATACGGACAGAAGCCCGACACAGTATCATACAAGATTTTTAGCATCGATCCTGAACCAATAGCCATTTACAACCGATTGTTTTTCCCACCTTATGGAAATATTGTGATCAATTCCGATCCGGTTGAAGTTGAGGTTGAAATTCCCGGTTTGAACATTAAGTGCCCAAAGACCGATAAAGCCCTGATCATTGAGTATATTCCTCCGGCCAAATACCAGATCCGTGTCACGGCCCGGGATAAAATTTTAAAATATAAAATCCAGGTCAAAAAAGGCGTTGAAAATCATCTGTTCTTTGATCTGGAGAAAAAAACTGTCACGAATACCGAATTTTTAATAAAAAAAATCCGGGTTGATACCCTTAAAAAAATATTATCAGCAAAAGATATCCCGGCCGATACCAGCACGGTTTCCTATGAAACTGACGAAATTTTCACTGTTGTGGAAGAACAACCCCGTTTCCCAGGCGGAGAAGAGGCCCGACTCATATTTTTATCAAATAATATTCATTACCCCGATTCGGCAGTAAAAAATGATATTCGTGGGACGGTGTTTGTTACTTTCGTGGTTGAAAAAGAAGGGAGCCTGAGCAATATCAGGATTTTGAAAGGTATTGGCGGCGGGTGAGACGAAGAGGTGGTGAGGGTGGTTAAAATGATGCCCAAATGGATCCCGGGCAGGCAAAGAGGTTCACCGGTCAGGGTTCAATTCAATCTGCCGATAAAATTTATATTAGAAAACAGAGTATACTGATATGTATTATCGTTTATTTTTCGTTTCCCTGGTCCTCTCTTCCTCCATGGCATTTTCTCAGAAGTTCCGTATTGAGAAAGAAGCGGATTGGATAAAATTGGTCGATATCCCCAGGAAAAGCCTGGTCAAAAAGTACGATGTTTCAGCAGGATATTATCTGACCTTGGCCGACCGTCAGATCAACCTGGATCAAAATGCTTCTTACACCCGCGATGTAATAAATGTGGTCTCCTATAGCGGAATTACGCAAGCCTCGCAGCTTTCTGTCACCTATGATACCTCGTATCAGCAATTGAAGATACACCATCTGTATATATGGCGCAATGGCGATAAAATTGACCGGACAGGCGACTTAAGCTTTAAAATTCTCAATAATGAGTATAACCTTCATATCGGGATTTATATGGGTTTGATCACAGCTTACTGCAACCTTAACGATATCAGAAAAGACGATTTAATCGATTTTTCATATACCCTGGTTGGGAAAAATCCGATTTTTAATGACGGGAAATATTTATTCATTCCGCTTGAAAGTAACAATCCCATCGACTTATACAGCATCAGAATATGGTATTCAAAGGATAAAGATTACCAAAATAAATGCACGGGGTGCGACAGCGCCACAATAATTACAAGCAGTGAGGTGGGGCATTACCGTCAATTGGAAATCAGTTTATACAATATTAAACCTGTTAAGCTTGAAGATAATATCCCTGGGTGGGTTATTCCCTTTAAGTATTTCTCACTGAGTAGTTTTAAAACATGGAAAGAGGTAAATACCTGGGCTCAGCAGGTTTTTGCATTACAAAACGAGCCTGATCTGACTGTCGTTTTCAACGAAATTTTTTCGGGGAATGAGACCATGGATGAAAAAATCAACAAGGTGATCAATTATGTACAGGATGATATCAGGTACATGGGCATTGAATCGGGGATCGGAAGCATTAAACCTTTTCCTCCCGACCAGGTAGTAAAACAACGTTTCGGCGATTGTAAAGACAAATCACTCCTATTGGTTTCGTTGCTTAAAAAAATCGGTATCGATAAGGCCTATCCTGTTTTGGTGAATACCAATATGAAACAGAACCTCGATGAATTTTATCCCAGTAATGAAGTTTTCAATCACTGTATTGTAAAATTCGAATTCAATGATACTACCCATTGGGTTGATCCCACGCTTACGCAACAAGGGGGTGACTGGAAAAATTTATCGATAATCGATCATGGAAAAGCGCTTGTCATAGGGATTCCTTCCGATACCTTGTCGGAAATGCCCGCCGGGAAAGGCATCTATAATATCAAAATAACCGACGAGTATTTAATGAAATCGTTTACCGATCCTGCATCACTCGTGATAAAGTCGGTACGTCATGGTCTTGAAGCCGATATCCGACGGATCCTGTTCGAACAACATCCGGCCGATGAGTTTTCAAAGCGTGTTACTGAAGATTTAAAACGATATTACCCTACCGTAAATACAACTAAAGATTTGAAAATTGAAGATGATATTGATAAAAATGTTTTTTCAATGACCTATCAATATGAAATTGACGGATTCTGGCAGGATGGGGACAAGATGCCGGATAAAGAATCAGCCGGTTACTGGTTCTTTAAATTTGAGCCCTTTACGTTGTACACCGATTTTAATCTTAAAGGGTGTATGAAAAGAACATTCGATTATGCCTTGAATTTTCCCTTAAACATGACCTATACGGTTATCTTTCATTGCCCCAAAGATCTGTTGGTTTATGATAAATACACAAAATATGAAAATGAATCTTTTTCTTTTGATGAAAAAATTGAACAATTGAGCAGTAACTCATTCCAGGTAATTTATAACTACAAAACAAAATCTCAGATCATTAAAGCCGGTGATTACGAGAAAATTTGCGAAGAAAAAAGCAAGATTGCCAAGACTCTGCCCATCATTATTTATTTTAATAAATAGATCGTTATGCGTTCCCTGATAATTGTTTCCCTGTTCATATTATGGTTGCCCTGCCGTGTTTCGGCGCAAGATACCATTACCGTATATTACAATAAAGATTGGGTTGAGATTCCCTATAAAAATCAGGCAACCTATTACAGGAAGGCTGTCCCCGACAGCAACAATCAGAACTGGTTGGTTCATGATTATTATATCAGTGATAAAATTCAGATGACGGGTACCTTCAAATCTAAAAAATTCAATACAAGGCAGGGTCATTTTATCTATTTCTATGAAAACGGGAGAAAAGATATGGAAGGTGATTTTGTAAAAAATAAAAATGAGGGTAAATGGGTCTTTTGGTATGAAAACGGTCAGAAAAAATCGGAAGGAATGTTCAGGAATAACTTGCGACAGGATCAATGGACCTATTGGCATGAAAACGGGAGTATAAAATCAAAAGGAGCATTTGTTGATGATCGTAGTGAGGGTAAATGGGAATATTGGTTTGATACGGGGGAAAAGCAATCGGAAGGTAACTTTTATCACGGGCGAAAGGATAGTATCTGGAATTATTTTTATAAAGCCGGACAGATAAAAACGGCTGAAAAATATAAAGATGGACAACTGAATTACATGACGGGGTATTTCGAAAACGGGAATATGATGTTTAAAGGCAACTGCGTTTTTGGACTGAGCGAAGGATTGTGGACATACTGGAACGTGGATGGCAGAATAATGTTAACGGGAAATTTTTCGAATAACCGGAAAACCGGAGAATGGACGCGTTCATTTCCTGGCGGGGAGACCATGAAGATATATTACGAGAACGGTGTTTTGGCCAGTAAACCTCTGGGAGGAATTCTGAAAAATGAGTAGGATGATCCGAACCTGAATCACGGAGCTTGACCGCTTATTATTCTATAATATTCAAAGATTCAGGACAATAATACTTTCAGATTTGGAGACACATCCCTTATTCTGGTGAAAAATCAAAAAAATATCGACATCAATAGTATATGACCGGTAAATGGAATATCTTTGGAGTTTAACTCTCATGCATTATGAAAACAAGCTCCCTCCTATTCCTGTTTAGCTTCCTGTTTCTGACGGTACAATCGCAGGATTACCTCATCACCTTTGACGCGACAGGTGATACGAATAAGGTTTCGTCGGTCTATGTGCATAACCTCAACAGCGGTGTCCAGATCGCTGTGCCCGGCGACGACACACTGCACCTGGTCGAGGCAGTCGGGATACCATCCGCAGAAATAAACAATGATCCCATTGTGATTTATCCGAATCCGATGATCAATACATCACAACTCACCTGCAGCGTGCCTGAAACCGGCCTCACCACCATTCGGGTGCTCGATATGACCGGTAAGACCATCATGCAGTATCGCGAACAGTTGCAGGCCGGAACCTGCCGTTTCAGGATTACCGGAATCAATCAGGGCCTCTATTTGGTGCATGTTTCGGGCAGCAGTTTCGCGTATCATACGAAACTGATCAGCTCAGGCACGGGTACGCAGATACCGGAGATCACGCTTATTGTAGATGAAAATAGTCTCCCCACTGACCTACCTAAGAGCATTTCAACCCAGTTTACCATGCCGTATCACACCGGCGATCGGTTATTTTTCTGGGGAATATCGGGTAATTACAGCACCTACATTTCGGATGTTCCTGTGGCCAGTAAGACGATCCTGTTCACATTTACAGCCTGTACCGATGCCGATAACAACCACTATCCCACCGTGGTGATCGGGAGTCAGACCTGGATGGCGGCAAACCTGAACGTGGGTACCCGGATTGACGGCGTGCAAAATCAGACCGACAACGGAATCATCGAAAAGTATTGCTACCAGGATGATGCGGATGCCTGTATGCCGCACGGCGGGCTGTACCAGTGGAATGAGCTGATGCAGTACACCACGACGCCCGGAGCGCAGGGCCTTTGTCCGACAGGCTGGCACATTCCGACCGATGCCGAATGGTGTACCCTGACGCAGTACCTGGATCCGACGGTGAATTGCAATGCAATCGGCTGGAGCGGTCAGAATGCAGGCGGCAAGATGAAGTCGACCGGCACGCTGGAGGCAGGGACCGGATTGTGGCACCAACCAAACAAAGGAGCGACCAATGAAAGCGCGTTTACAGGACTTCCATCGGGCGACCGGGATGAATCCGGATCTTTTGCCTACCAGGGCACTTACGGGTTCTGGTGGAGTTCGACGCAGCTCAACACCGGCAGCGCATGGAGCCGGAGCCCCGATTACAGCGTCGCCAGCATTGTGCGTGGCGGGAACCAGAAGATCTGCGGGTTCTCGGTACGGTGCGTACACGACTGACAGGTCAGGATTGCCGGCAATGACAATTCCTTCCGAACTGGGATCCTCACTCAACAACTTATAGTCTGTACAGCAAGATTTGACAATAATAAAGAAAGATTTGTCAAATCGGCCTGAGTTCTATTTAGTCTGAATCTATGTTTGTACATAGCCTTGACAACAGAATCCTGGTACATTAAATTTAACCTGATAGAATTTCCGCAACCAATTCGTATAACAGGTGTAAATGAAATATATCATATTTGGCATAAAATACATTTTTAATTACTGGTTTCACGATCGCAATAAACCATTGATATGCGGATTGGTTTTGCATAACAAATGTAATTTACGATGCCAGCATTGTACCATTTTTGAAAGACCGGAAGCGAAGATGAAATTCGGGGAAACCCTTGACATTATTGATAAATTTTATACCGACGGAGGACGGTGTCTTTACCTGGAAGGCGGGGAGCCGCTTCTTTGGAACGATCACGCACATACCTTAAACGATGTGATTGATTATGCTCACCAAAAGGGCTATTACACCGTAGTCGTATATACCAACGGAACATTGCCGCTTATATCACATGCCGATACGGTTTTTCTCAGCGTTGACGGACTGAGAGACACGCATGATAAGCTCAGGGGGAAGTCATTCGATACCATCATGAAGAATATCCGGGAATCAACACACCCTTCGGTCTTCATCAACTATACCATCAATTCTGAAAATAAATCTGAGATAGCTGATTTCTGTGCGTTCATCGATAAAATCCCCCAAATAAAAGGCACCTTTTTTTATTTCCACACACCGTATTACGGATACGATAAATTGTATCTGGATGCACCGGTCAGAAATGAGATCCTGCATCAGCTCATGAATCTGAAGAGAAAATATAATATCCTGAATTCCACGACCGGGTTGAAATCTGCTATCCGAAATGACTGGAAAAAAAACCTAAAGATCTGCAGGGTTTACGAAGACGGCCGGATTTATAATTGTTGCAGGGAAAACAATAATGGTGAAGTATGTCATGACTGCGGGTATCTGAGTTATGCAGAAATCGACCAGGCCTTGAAATTACGTCCAGGGGCGCTTTTAAATGCACTGAAATATTTTTAACCGGGAGTCTGTTAAAATTGATTTGTCTTGAAAAAACCTTCAAACTACGATTTATGATTAAAAATAGTACAATCGTAAATCGTAAATCATGTTCAATCGTAAATTTTATTTAATCGTCAATCGTAAATCTTGTTTAATCGTAAATTTCGGCCCGGATCCCGGATCAAGCCACGGAGGATCGAATCAGAAGATATCAACAGAAATGATTTCAGAAATTATTCGAAATAAGATAGCCGGAAAATTCTTTGGGCAACATGAAATTAAGTTTCAGAATATTATTCCGCAAGATTCATCCATAGCTCAAAATTTTAAAGAGCTTGACGAAACAGGATTATATCTTCATATTCCGTTTTGCAACCAAATATGTCCTTATTGCCCCTATAACAAAGAGCTGTTTCATGAAGATCTTGCCCGGAATTATGCAGCAGCGGTTGTCAGGGAGGTTAAAAAATACGCAGCCCTGATGGCAGGGAAACCCATTTCAAGTTTTTACATCGGAGGTGGCACCCCGACAACCATGTTGGGTAAGGGGCTGGAAGAGATTCTTGATGCGGTTTTTAAAAATTTCAATATGAGGTGTTCTATTCATATCGAAAGTCACCCCAACCATCTGAGCAATGAAAACCTTGATGCCCTGAAATCATTGGGTGTAAAATACTTAAGTGTCGGCGTTGAAGCATTGCAGAACAGGCATTTAAAATTATTGGAAAGGCCTTATACTGAAAATGAGGTTAAGGATTTTGTGAGCAGAGCTGCCGGGAAAAATTTCGAGTGTTTAAACATCGATTTTATATTTGATTTACCGGGCCAAACGATATCTGAGGTAGAGCAGGCCATCTCCAGCATGATTAAGCTTGGAATCAACCAGGCAGCCACGTATCCACTATTCAGATTTCAATATACCCGCTTTGGTAAAGAGTTGCCTGATAAACGCAATATCCTTTCAACGATGTTCCGCCGAAGAAAGTTTCTCAAAGTAATTGAAGAGATTTTTTACGGGTCACGATTTGAACGCTCATCGGTGTGGGCTTTCACGCAAAAGGGAATGGATAAATATTGTTCAGTCACGGTTCCTTCATACCTGGGAATTGGCGCCAGTGGCAGTTCCTATCTTAAAAACATGTTTTATGTGAACACGTTCAATGTGAAAGAATATATCAGGGCTATGGAGAACAACAACTCCCCCATTGCTTTATCCTTTGATTTATCAGAAAAAGCACAAATGGCCGGGTGGCTCTATTGGAGAATTTATGAAACCAAATTCAGAAAAAGTGATTTCCAGCGAAGGTTTGGCCAAAGTATTGATAAAGAATATGGAACATATTTTTCACTGATGGAAAAAATTGGATTTCTTCAAAACGGACAGGACCTGATCAATCTGACCGACAGAGGCGCCTATTGGATTCATGCTTTTGAAGATTTCTTTTCGATCGATTATATCAACAAGCTCTGGGGAACTTCAAAAACAAATCCCTGGCCTGAACAGATCATTTTGTAGTCTGAAAGGGCAGCGTCATCCCGCGACCATTCTGCGAACATCCTGCTTTGATTCCTCGTCCATACTGTCTCTATGGTACGTCAATCCGGCGTTGAACTTGGCTCAATCTTGGGTCAATCTTGCCTCAATCCTGCGTTGATTGCGTGCTGATCTAGAATCCATCCAGCACATATCTTGCGTCCATACCGCGTAGATTCTTCGTCGATACTACATTGATCCTGTGTTCTTCCTGCGTCCATCCTGCGACCATCCTACGATGATCGGCTGGTTGAACTACGGTATAAAATTGAGCAAAAACCGGAAAAAGATGGCTTATGCCGGAAAAAAGACAGAGGGAGGGTTGACTTTCGTTTTAAAGGCGGATTAAGCTTTAAATCCGGAAAATTTCAATAACAAAAATAATCAATCCGATGGCAAAAAGCAAGGACAATGTGCTGGTCAAATGTTTCAGCGGAACAATCGGCAAACAGGTGATTCTGAAAAATTACGGTAAATATGTAATCCTTTCGGCAAAGCCAGTTTTTAAAGGTGTATGGACCAAAAAGCAGAAGGAGAACCGTCGTCGTTTCGCGATTGCAGCAAAGGCCGCGGCAAGCCAGTATCGGCAGAACAAAGCAGCCGGCATCTCCAACGAAGTGACCCCGGTCGATTTGCAAAATGAATATAACCTGGTTGTCGGCAGGAAGCTGAGCGAGATGAAAAGAGGCGGGCAAGGCAGCGATGATAAAGATGTTGCCTCTCAAAATGAGATTCAACAGAATGGTTGATTTTTTTAAAAAGTTTGCCAGATATTTATCAGTCTCATCGATCATCTTCATTCATTTGGTTCGTTTTTTTCACTCGGGAGATAATCAAGCGATGATTGTTCAAATCGATCCTTTGGATGTTTGCCTTGTCGCCTATTAACACGATAATTTTCAGGTTTGACAGACGAATATTTTATTGACAGTGAACATTTAAAATTTCTTGTTATATCTTTGTATAGTATTTTCAGAAGATCACTTGCATAATATTACCTGATATTTTACCGACAAACGTAAGTTGTAAAAAGCCCATTCTGTTATCCCGGTATCTGAGATACATAGGTTGACAGTTTAAGGGCAGTTCATGCATCGATCTCATGATTATCTTTATTTATGGAAGAGAAAAGATATATTGCCCATTCAAAAAATGATCAGGGGACCGTGCATAAGTTGTCCGACCACCTGAATGGGGTCTCCAAAATAATGAGTTCATTAACAGAAAATCCTATTTATAATGAGATATTTCGAACCACTGGATTACTTCACGATTTAGGTAAATACCAACCAGCGTTTCAAAAATACCTGACAGAAGGAGGTACGAAAGGTAGTGTCCCCCATGCCAGTTGGGGTGCAGCGATTGCTGTTCAATATAACCAAATTGAAGCTGCATTTGCGATTGACGGCCATCATAAAGGTCTTCCGGATAAGGGTAATCTAAAAACTGATCTTTATGAATTTGATGATCCGGATCATCCTTTATTGACTTCCATAATGCCAGAGTTTTTAAAAGAAAACTCAATTAAGGCAGATGATTTGGGTTATCAAGATACTGGCTTGAGAGGTATTGATAAAGAATTGTTTATCCGGATGCTGTTTAGTGCGTTGACGGATGCGGATTGGTTAGATACTGAACGGCATTTTAGTCCATCTGAGTCTGAGAGACGAAATTCGATAGTACTTGATCCTCAATATCTGTTAGCAAAATTTGAAAAGGAGATTGATGGAAAAAGCAAGGAAGGTTATTTAAACACATTGCGAAACAGCGTTCGAAATTATGCAATTTTAAAAGCCAGGGCCGATACTGGTTTTTTTTCTATGACGCTTCCGACAGGGATGGGTAAAACATTAACATCGGTTAGTTGGGCTTTGCATCATGCTCAGCATAACAGTTTGAAGAGAATAATCATTGTTCTACCGTTCATAAGTATTATTGACCAGACTGCACAGGAATTGAAACGCATTTTTGGCGAAGAGTGGGTGCTTGAACATCATTCAAACTTCAATGAAGATGAGGAAACTAATAAAGAAATAGCAAATGAAATTCTGACAAACGAAACCTATACGAAGAGATTAGCTACCGAAAACTGGGACTACCCGATCATCGTTACTACATCAGTACAATTTTTTGAATCATTATTTGGAAACAAGCCGTCCCGATGTCGGAAAGTTCACAACATCGCTCAATCGGTTGTAATATTTGATGAAGTCCAAACGCTCCCGAAAGAATTGGTATTGCCTACCCTTACCATGTTAAAAAATGTTCAGAAAGTTATGGAAACTTCATTTCTGTTTTGCACGGCAACACAACCGGCTTTTGAAAAAAGTGAAATTTTTGATGGTATTGATTCTATTCAGTCCTTGGTTGAAAATCCAAAAGAAGTGTTTGAAGCTACCAGGAGGGTTGTTTACCTGCCGTTAACAATTACGAACCGATAACAATTGATGAATTATGTGATAACGTGGTAGCGCGCGATGGTTCGACCTTGTGTGTTTTCAATACCAAAAAACAAGCTTTGCTATTTTTTAATGCAATTCGTAATTGCCCAAACGATAAAGTCTTTCATTTATCAACAGGCATGTATCCGGCACACCGCAAAGCAGTGATTAGAGCCATTCGAAATTGTTTGAGCAACAAGGAAAAGATATTGGTATCTTCTACCCAATTAATTGAAGCCGGAGTTGATTTCGATTTTCCAAATGTTTACCGGGAGCTCGCTCCTTTGGAATCAATTATTCAGTCGGCCGGACGATGCAATCGTGAAGGAAAATTGGATAAGCCTGGCAGGGTTTACATATTTTCAATTGAAGGGGCAGGCTCGCCTGATAAGCAATATCGATCCTTGGCTGAATTCGCAAATAGCTTGTACAAAGGAAAAGAAGCTCTGCTTTTTGAACATGATTTCTTTAAGGAGTATTATCGAAAAGCCTTCACACTTTTTATTCCTGAAGACAAAAAAAACATTGGTCAGGCCAGACTGGGATTCAATTTTAAAACCGTTTCTGAATCATATCAATTAATTGAAAAACAGACAACGCCTGTTTTTATACTTTGTAACGAAAGCAGGGATTTGTATGAGAAAATAAGATATAAGCCAATATTATCACGATCCGACTTCAGATCTATGCAGCAGTATTCAGTGCAGGTCTATGACAATTTTATTAATGAAAATTTTGACAAAATGGGGAAAGAACCCCAAGGTTATTGGAAATGGTACGGTATGTACGACCCTGATTACGGTATCTCCAGTAATACTCAACCTGATACTTACATTATATAACTTATAAAACAGAATTATGATAGATAATGAAATCTTACGTGTAAAAGTGACAGGTGAATTTGCCTGCTTTACCAGGCCCGACTTGAAAGTTGAACGAATGACCTATCCATGCATGACTCCATCTGCTGCAAGGGGGGTGCTCGATTCAATTCTTTGGAAGCCTGAATTTCAATGGTGGATACATAGGATTGTTGTGCTTAATCCGGTTAAATTTTTCTCGGTCAGACGGAATGAAATTAACGCCAAACAAGGGAAAACACCGATTTTAATAGAGGAGAGACGGGCCCAGAGAAACAGTATTATTTTAAAGGATGTTGCATACATCATCGAAGCTTCTGTATTTCAAAAAAACTTTAATCCTGTTAATCATCTAAAGAAGTATACTGAAATGTTTCGGCGACGCGTAAAGAAAGGCCAATGTTGGCGAAGACCTTTTTTAGGAACACGTGAATTTGCTGCAGAATTTTGTGCCCCGGATGGCACTGAACAACCTATACGGGAAACAATACCAATTGGCAGTATGCTTTTCGACATTTTTTTTGATGAAAAAGGCAACCCATCACCTTTGTTTTTTTATGATGTTGCCGTGGTAGACGGCATCCTGATGTGCCCCAAATCTGAGAACGAAAAAATGATACTTTCATCCCATTTTCAACCGGAAATGGATAGCAAGGTTTCATCAGTTATATACGGGTTTAACCAGAAAGAAGAAATGGAGGTATTATGATCAAGGAATTAGCGGAGTTTGGAAAACGGATACGAAAGGGACACGATGCGTTAAAAGACGAGCCTATTTCAGTTGATTTGGTGATCAATGAAGACGGCTCGTTTCATTCGTTTTCGGTAATTGACAAAATAAGTAGGCCGGCAGAAGCCATAACCTCAAAAAAAGGAAAAGCGCGACTATTACTTGATAAAGCAAGTGAGGTGTTGAATTATTCTGGTTTTTGTTCAAATATTCCTGAAAATGAGAAATCAGAAAAACAAAATAAGGCTGAATCCGCATTACAGTATAAGCATCAACTTTTTTTAAAAAAATTGCAATTATATAAGGAATTGGATGTTTTAAAACCTGTTTTTGACTTTTATTATGATAACCGGGAAAATGGGCTGGATAAAGCTTTTCGTGAATTTGAAAATCAGGTTGGCGAAAAAGACAGATTAGGGAATATTGCTTTTCGGATTAAGGATGACAGGCTTCATGAGCAGCAAGTGGTATATAATGCTATTATCGAAAAGTTCGAAATAGAACAGGCAGCACAGTTATCTGGACAACAAAAGGTTTGTTCGATATGTGGGAAGAGCGATTTTCCGGTTTTAGATCAACCACATGGAATGATCAAAAGGGTTCCTGATGGGCAAAAAGCAGGTTGTGCTTTGGTTTCATATAATGAAAAAGCATTTGAATCATACAACTTAAAAGGGAATGATAACTCTTCTATTTGCACCAATTGTGCTAAAAATTATGTGGAAGGCCTAAATTGGTTATTGGCTAATGGCAGTGAAAATACCATTACTGATAAAAAAGGAAAGGAAAAACAATATTTTTCTTTCACCAATCGCAAAAATTTAGGTTCAGATACCGCGAACATTTATTGGACACGAGAAGAAGAATCAATAGATGATATTCATTTACTTGATAATCCTGATCCGGGTGAAATCACAAAGCTATTTGACTCTGTTAGTCAGGGTGATAAAAGGACTGTCAGGGGTATTAAGCCGAACCAATTTTATTCTCTCACACTATCAGGCGCTGCAGCACGCATAGCTGTGCGTGATTGGATTGAGATAAGCCTGGAAGATTACAGAAATAACATTGCAAAATGGTTTAAGGAAATCGCCATCCATGCATACGGTGAAACAAGGTATGCTCCCTTACACCTATTGGCAATGGCCGGTCAAAATGTCAAATCTGTCAATGATCAGACGAAGGCCCGGATAGCAACACATCTGTGGAATGCTGCGCTAAAAAATTCAACACCTCCATTGTGGATTTTAGCAGCAATACTGAAAAGGATTCGTTTTACCGAGAGTTCAGAGAATGGAGAGATAAAAGATCCAGTTACACCCGATAGAGCAGCATTAATAAGGTTTATTCTAAACAGAAATAATAAAAACGGAGGAATTATGATAAAAGAACAAAATGACCCGAACGATAAGAGCCCAGCTATTGTTTGCGGTAAAATTTTCGCAGTGATGGAAAGTATTCAACGAGCAGCACAAGGCAAAGATCTAAATGCAGGAATTCGTGAACGATTTTTCTCTTTTGCTTCTACCAGCCCGGCTCCTGCTTATGGCAGGTTGATGAAATTATCGCAAAATCACATTTCAAAACTTAAACACGACAAGCCCGGACTCGCCGTATTACTTGACAGGCAACTACAGGAATTGTGCAACAATATTGATGGATTTCCAACAATCTTTTCGCTTGAAGAACAAGGGCAGTTTGCACTCGGATATTACCATCAGAAACAGCAGGATTATGACAATGCAAAAATCAATAAAGAACTTCAACCATTATTAGAAAATCAGGAGGATTAAAACATGGAAACAAAAACAATTAAAAATCGTTACGACTTTGTTTTTCTATTTGATGTAAAAGACGGAAATCCTAACGGTGATCCGGATCAGGCAAATCTTCCACGTGTGGATGCGGAAAACCAGGAGGGCATAATCACAGATGTATGTATTAAACGGAAAGTCCGGAATTATGTGCAGTTAAAGGATAATTTAAGTAAACCCAACGATATTTTTATCAGACAGGGAAATGTCTTAGCTCCGATTATTGACAATACACTTGGAAACACAATTCCGGAAAGACAAAATAATTTGTGTAAAGATTATTATGACATACGTGCCTTTGGAGCCGTTTTAAGTGTAGGAGAAAAAGGCGCAGGAACTGTCAGGGGCCCCGTGCAGTTCACCTTTTCACGTTCTGAGGACCGGATATACCAGGCTGAGCATTCAATAACACGCTGCGCTGTTACAACTGAAAAAGAGGCAAAATCACAGGAAAAAAGGGAAAATGCTTCTACTTTCGGCCGCAAATCTACAGTTCCATATGCACTTTACCGAATGCATGGATTTGTTTCAGCTGTTGATGCAATGAAATCTGGATTTTCAGAAGAAGACCTGACATTATTGTGGGAAGCATTGCTTAATGCCTTTGAACATGATCGTGCTGCTGCCCGGGGAGAAATGAACCCAAGGAAATTAATTGTTTTCAAGCATAATAATCATCTGGGGTCAGCCCGATCCGGTGAACTTTTTGACAAGGTCCAGATTGTAAAAAACAACGAACTACCCAGGTCCTGGGGCGATTATTCAGTTACCATAAACAAATCTATGCCTGCGGGCGTTGAACTTATCGAAATGCTTTAATTCTAAATGAATTACGCGGATAAAGTTATTATCAACCATTTTTTATTGTCAACAAATTTATTCCAAACAAGATGGGTAAAAAAAATTATCCTGCACGGGAAGGCTTCAACCAAATCCTCCTTTACACGACCCCGAACGGAAAAGTTAAAGTTGAAATATTTCTTCGTGACGAAACCATTTGGCTGACACAACTAAAAATTGCCGAGCTGTTTGGAGTTGACAGGACTGTAATAACCAAGCATTTAAGAAATATCTTCATCAGTAATGAGTTAAAGCCAGATTCAGTATGTGCAATAATTGCACATACTGCCGCTGATGGAAAAAAATATTCAACCCAGTTCTATAATCTGGATGCAATTATTTCGGTGGGATATCGCGTAAACAGTATTCAGGCCACCCATTTCAGAATTTGGGCTACCGAAAGGCTGAAAGAGTATATTATCAAAGGCTTCACTATGGATGATGAACGCCTGAAAAATCCTGAAAATATATTTGGGAAAGATTACTTTGAGGAACAACTCGCCCGCATACGCGATATCAGGTCGAGTGAACGACGTTTTTATCAGAAAATAACCGATATCTACAGTCAATGCAGCGCCGATTACAATGCCAATGCGAGAATTACCACTGAATTTTTTTCTACCGTGCAAAATAAACTTCATTGGGCTATAACAGGCAAAACCGCGGCTGAAATTATTGCAGCAAGAGCCGACAGTTCAGTAGAAAATATGGGATTGACAAACTGGAAAAATGCTCCATCCGGCAGTATCCGCAAAACTGATATCGGGATTGCAAAGAATTATCTGAATGAAACTGAATTGGAAGCATTAAACCGAATCGTAAGTATGTATCTCGATTATGCTGAAACACAAGCAAAGAAGGGAATAATCATGTTTATGAAAGATTGGGTTGAGAAGCTTGATGCCTTTCTTCGTTTTAACGAAAAGGAGGTGCTTTTGCATCCGGGGACAGTGTCACATGAATTGGCAATGTCCCTTGCTGAAAATGAATTTGAAAAATACAGGATAGTACGGGACAAAATCATTGAATCGGATTTTGATAAAGAAATCAGGAAAAAAGGATTAATCGGGAACAAAAAAATTTAATCATTAACCATGGACCTGTTTAAGGATGAGGATCTGTTGATGCTGTCAGGCATTCAGCATATCGCCTTTTGCGAACGACAATGGGCGCTTATCCATGTAGAACAGCAATGGTTGGAAAACAAATTAACTGTCGAAGGCCAGTTCCTGCATAAAAAAGTGGACGATCCAATGGAACAAGATTTGAGAGCGAATACAAACACGCTCCGAGCAGTACCTCTGATTTCATACACATTAGGATTATATGGTCGGGCAGATGTTGTTGAGCTTACAAGATCGTTCAAGGGGGATAAGAAAAAATCTGTTTTTATTGATGGAAGGCAAGGGTATTGGGAGATGGTGCCTGTGGAGTATAAAAGAGGAAAGCCCAAATCCGATGAGCGTGACGAGGTGCAACTTTGTGCTCAAGCTATGTGTTTGGAAGAGATGTATGGAATTCAGATTGAAATCGGATTTCTTTATTATGGTGAAACCCGACACCGGCATGAAGTTGAATTCTCTATACAACTTCGATCACTGGTTTGTTCATTTTCGAAAAGAATGCATGAACTTTTTGATACCGGGAAAACGCCACCGGCTGTTTTTATGGCGCATTGCAGATCGTGCTCGCTGATGGATGTTTGCCTGCCAAAGGCTTCGGAAGGTGGTACTGATGTTGACCAATACCTGAATGAAATATTTCCCCGGGACTATCAATGATTATTTTTTACTGATGATTACAATCTATGCGAAAACTTCTGAATACGCTATATGTGACAACACCCGATTCCTATCTGACAAAAGATGGAGAGAATGTGGTTGTTAAAGTTAATGATAATGAAAAATTCAGAATACCGATTCATAATATTGAAGGGATCGTTTGTTTTGGATATTTAGGAGCAAGTCCCGGTTTGATGGGAATGTGTGCCGAGAAGAATGTCGGATTATCTTTCGTTTCTCCCTCAGGCAAATTTATCGGACGGTTCCAGGGAAATGTGAGTGGGAATGTACTACTCCGACGGAAACAGTATCGTCAGGCAGACTCGGAAGAGGCCATAACTTCAATCTCACGGATCTTTATTCTTGGTAAGATATCCAATTGCCGGTCAATCCTGCTAAGGGTGATACGTGATCACGGACCATCATTGAATATCAAAGCATTGGAAGAGTCAATCACCGTTCTTCAGTACAAGTTGAAAAGTATTTCCAGAGCTACATCTTTAGATGAACTCCGGGGATACGAAGGTGAAGCTGCTTTGGCATATTTTGCCTCCTTTGATCATATGATTCTTTGCCAAAAAGATGAATTCTTTTTTCATGGTCGAAACAGGAGGCCACCCAAGGATAATGTCAATGCCATGCTCTCGTTTGTTTATACCATTTTGATGCATGATATCCAATCAGCAATTGAAACTGTTGGTTTAGATCCTTATGTCGGTTTCTTACATTGTGACAGGCCGGGCAGACCCTCGCTCGCACTGGATATGATGGAGGAATTCAGGCCTTATCTTGCTGATCGTCTTGTTCTTTCGCTTATAAACAGGAAGCAAATCAATTCACATGGTTTTTTACACACTGATGCAGGCGATGTAATAATGAAAGACGATACCCGGAAAGAATTAATTACTGCCTGGCAAAAACGAAAACAGGAAAAAATCGTCCATCCATTTTTGCATGAGGAAATCCCGATTGGATTATTACCCTATGTACAAGCATTACTATTTGCCAGGTATTTAAGAGGAGATCTGAACAATTATCCTGTTTTTATTGTGAAATAGTGTGACGATATGATGATACTTATAACCTATGATGTTGAGACCCAGGATCGAAAAGGAAGGAAACGCCTGAGGACTGTAGCTAAAATGTGTGAGGATTATGGTAAGCGCGTGCAAAACTCAGTTTTTGAGTGTGTTTTGGACCAGGGACAATTTACAGAACTGAGATTCAGGTTAATTGATGTAATAGATAAAGAAAAGGATAGTTTGCGGTTTTACCATTTAGGTTCTAAATGGTCGGGCAAGGTGGAGCACGTGGGAACAAAATCATCTATCAATCCTGAAACAGATTGTCTATATGTTTAATGCGCGAACCTGGAGTGAACAGTAAAACTCCGGAGAACTCGCAACACCTCATAATAAGTCATTTACGTGAATTATGATGGGATTTTGAATGCAAAAAGATTTTTTAAAACCAGGTTCGCAGGAATCTGCTTACATGTATTTGTTTTTTAACATTTTATAGTTTGACAGTCGCACCCCGCGAGGGGTGCGTGGATTGAAACACCTTATCTGAATCAGGTCAGGATATTGTCGCCGTCGCACCCCGCGAGGGGTGCGTGGATTGAAACTTTATTATTCTGCTGGGGGTTGTGTCCTCGATCGTCGCACCCCGCGAGGGGTGCGTGGATTGAAACCACCAGGTATCCTCATTGAATTTTGTTGCTTTGGTCGCACCCCGCGAGGGGTGCGTGGATTGAAACGATCCTATCCGGCCTATGCCGGTCAACCCGCGGAGGTCGCACCCCGCGAGGGGTGCGTGGATTGAAACAGAAAAGCCTAACGATAAAAACAGTTGCCGAAAGTCGCACCCCGCGAGGGGTGCGTGGATTGAAACCTGCAATCAGTACATCTGTTTTTATGATCGCTTCGCGTCGCACCCCGCGAGGGGTGCGTGGATTGAAACTTTAAGAAAACCATAACCGTAAAAACACCGTTTTGTCGCACCCCGCGAGGGGTGCGTGGATTGAAACCGTGAAGCGGCATTGGGATTAAAAGACGCTGCAAAAGTCGCACCCCGCGAGGGGTGCGTGGATTGAAACACCGGCGGGCCCATGTATTTAACCGGCGTCGGATGTCGCACCCCGCGAGGGGTGCGTGGATTGAAACGCCCGTCAGCTTCCATGTTGTCGAGTTGATCGTGTCGCACCCCGCGAGGGGTGCGTGGATTGAAACAGTTGTAAAGCAAAACTTGCGAACTGAATATGGTCGCACCCCTCGTGGTGGGCGTGGATTGAAACTTCCTGTTTCTTAATCAGCGATTTCAGGTTCTGATTCTTAATGGAACAGTATTATCGATTTAATTTTCTAAAAATATTAATAGCTTTGAACTACCCTGACCAGCGAATGGATTACCCATGAAAACAAAATCATTACCGGCGCTTCTGATTGTTTTGTGCATCCTGAAAGGTGCGGTGGCACAGCCGGACATGATGTTCAAACAATGCAATGTGATTGCAGTCACCATCCCGGCCGGACGCGGGGAACCGGCTGAACGGGTGGTTTCGCTGAATGTGCAAACCCAGGATACGGCAAATCCCGTTTCGCTGAATTCCGTTACATTTAACCTTACCGGAACCACCGACCTGAACGATCTCGACAGCCTCGGGATCTGGTACACCGGCGCCAATCCCCGGCCGGTCGGGGGAACTCTTTTCGGAACCGGCCCGGTTATGCCGGGATCCATCACAATTGCCGGAAATTGCCTTTTGTCGGATGGGAACAACTATTTCCGGATCACCGTGAAAATTTTACCCGGAGCTCCGGAAGGACATTTTCTTCAGGGGAATGTCGATTCGGTGAAAGTCGACGGTCAGGTCTGTCAGGTCATTCCGGCAACTGCTGTATCAAAACGGCTGATCATGCTGGAACACAAACTGCTCTATTCGGGCGGGGATTATGGTTCGGTCAACTACCGGATCCCTGCAATCATAACCGCTGACGACGGAACCCTGGTCACGGCCGCCGACGCCCGCATTGAACGGGCAGGCGATCTGCCCAACAACATCGACATCCGTATACGCCGGAGCGCCGACATGGGGCACACCTGGTCGGAACCGCTGACCATCGCCGATTTCGGATCCTACGGCGCCAGCGACCCGGCGCTTGTGAAAGACCGCAGCACCGGTTCCCTTTTGTGCATGTTCGCCTCCCACCAGGGATTGATGGCCTCTACACCGGCCAATCCCATCCGGTTCCAGGTTTGTCGCAGCGCCGACAACGGGCTCACCTGGAGCCCGCCCGTGGAACATACGCCGGAGATCTATGTCCCGGGATGGTACGCGGCCTGGCTGGCCTCCGGCAACGCGCATCAGCAGCGCAACGGCAGGATCATCGGGGCCGTCGGAGTAAGAAAGAGCTCCGGAACTACCATTGACAACTTTATGATCTACAGTGATGACGTGGGATTGACATGGCATTACAAACCGGACGAAGCCTCCCCGGCCGGCGATGAAGCCAAGATCGTGGAGTTGGACAAGGGCAGCCTCATGATGAATATCCGTAATAAGACGCCGGATTGCCGGAAAATCGTCGTCAGCAAGGACCATGGGGATACGTGGGGAACGCCCTATTTTCAGTATGACCTTCCCGATCCGGCCGTGAACGGGGATTTCATCAGGTACACCTCCATTCTCGATGGTTACGACAAAAGCCGCCTGCTCTTCAGCCTGGCTTCACATCCCATCCTCAGGAAAAATCTGACGGTCTTCCTCAGTTATGATGAAGGCCAGAGCTGGGGCGTGTCGAAGGTCATCAATCCCGATGCTTCGGGTTATTCAAGCCTCACCATTCTGAGCGACGGTACCATCGGATGCTTTTACGAGAACGGGGAATTTGAAGAGTATCAGCTCTATTTCGCCCGATTTTCATTGGAATGGCTTACCGATGGCAACGACACCTTCACCTTCCCGGCAGGCATGAAGGAATAGGGAAACGAACTCCAGGATGTTCGCCTTGCGCCGAAGCAGGCCCCCTTCATTTTTCAGCAGATGTTGACAAACTTTCCCCGGGGTTTTATTTTCTGAGAACCGGGATTGACGTGACGGTTTATGCCAATAAAGTGATCATTCATTGACCGGCTCACCCGAATGATGAGCATTCAAATCCCTGCATGAAAAACAGTACCGATAATACCCGGGGATACCCTACAATTGCCGTACAAAATCGTAAAACCGCAGGTTAATTACCATCTCTTTCGAGGGTATCCGGATCGTGGCTTCAACCATATAATTCAGGCCCGGCAGGAAATAATACTTCGCTGAAAA
>Ga0116171_10000123_pt1 | contig 77288 bp, 58 predicted proteins | sample AD_JPNHW2_MetaG_FD_89798 | JGI IMG/M metagenome (GOLD analysis project Ga0116171, IMG submission 89798) | Active sludge microbial communities of municipal wastewater-treating anaerobic digesters from Japan - AD_JPNHW2_MetaG | ecosystem: Engineered > Bioreactor > Anaerobic > Digestate | place...
TCAAATGACTCAGAATACAAAATATAAACGTAGTACATGAAACGGATAACTATTAAATGAAAATTGGAATACCGATTTATTCTGGTATTCCAATTTGTTTTTGAGCGGAAAACGGGATTCGAACCCGCGACCCTCAGCTTGGGAAGCTGATGCTCTACCAACTGAGCTACTTCCGCAATAAGGCTTTTAGAACTTCAATCTTTGATTTGCCTAACAATTTGCATAGCATTAAACAAAAAAACAAAATTCTAAAGAACTTGAGACTGCAAAGATATTAAAAATTGAAAATCAAGCTGAATGAAAAATCATTTTTTGTTTTATTAAGATTGGGCTGTTTTCATTAACAGTTAATTGGCTGATTGTTAATCTGGAAAGACACGGGCAAATTCTCTATTTCACAAATAAAGTTAAACAAGCACCGTTAATTCTAAAAAACGATAAATTTGTTGTAAAATAGCAAATCAAATTTTGAATTGCTATATACTTTGTTTGTTATGTTTCCACTTATGGAATATTGGTTTGCCACATGAAAAAGAAATTAGAATTATTAGTGTTAGAATGCCCCTGGTCAAATGATCTGGGGGATAAGCTGAGCGTACGTTTTTTTATGCAGGGTTGGGCTGAGCTGAATAAAATCTCACTTTCTTACAGAATGTACTATGGCGCCAAAGATTTAACCATGTGGCTGGAACGGTTTATAAAACACAAAGAAATTGACGTGTGTTATATTGCAGGACATGGTAAAGGCGGCAGGTTAAGAGGCCATATCAATGGCATTAATATGAATAAATTAGCCCGGTCCACTTCAAGCCGCGGGCCTGGCGGGCATTATAATAAAGGCATTTTGCTTGGAGCCTGCGAAGTTGGGAAAAATCTGGAAGAGTTTATCAATAACTGCGGCTCCCGGGTCAGCTGGGTGGCGGGATACGATAAGGAAATGCCCTGGCTTGAAGGAACCATTGCGGATATGTTGTTTTTGGAATACAAATTAAAAGGAAGGATTAAGCGGGATTCCAGCGGCGATTTTATCATGGACAAGAACAATACGTTTGAATCTGTCAGGGCTAACAAGGCTGCTAAAATTGCCAAATGGGTGCTGGAAGATTATCCACTGGCCGAAAAATGCGGCTTTCATGCCATTGATCGCATTCAATAGATTCTGAGACTGTTCTGCCGCAGATCATTTTCATCCCAAACATTGCTAACTTTGCAGAAAATTTCTGATTGAAACTGCCATCAAATAAAGCTATCTGGTCACTGACGTATCCGATAATCCTCAGCCTTTTTGCCGAGAATATTATCAACGTTACAGATACCATTTTTCTGGCCCGCATCGGTGAAGCTGAATTGGGCGCATCGGCTATAGGAGGTACTTTTTATGTGCTGCTTTTTATCATCGGGCTTGGCTTTAGCATCGGTACACAAATTATCATCTCCCGCCGGCTGGGCGAAAACAAGGATGAAGAAGTGGGCAGCGTGTTCGAGATTAGCGTGATATTCCTGATGCTGGCCGCTCTGGTGGTCTTTGCTGTAGTACAACTATTTTTTTCGCCGCTTTTCAGCCGGATACTTTCCTCCGGAGCAATATACGAACAAACCAACCTGTATGTGAAGTACCGTGTCTGGGGCATATTCTTTACCTACCTGGGCTGTGCTTTCAGGGCATTTTATACCGGACTTTTTAAAACAAAGTTTTTGCTGGCAAATTCCCTTGTGCTGGCGGCGGTGAACATCATCTTTGCCTGGCTGCTGATATTCGGGAATTTGGGGTTTCCTAAACTGGGAATTGAAGGCGCAGCGCTGGCCACAGTGATTGCTGAATTCGCTTCTGTCCTGTTTTATGTTGTGGTTACCTTCAAGTATATCGACCTGAAAAAATACCGTTTATTTCAGCGCAAAACGTATGACCTGAAAGTTATCCGCAATATCCTCGATGTGTCGGGTTTTATAATATTGCAGCATGTTTTGTCGCTGGCTTCCTGGTTTGCGTTTTTTCTGGTGATAGAGCATCGGGGGCCGCACCAGCTTGCCATTACCAATATTATTCGCAGCATTTACCTTTTTCTGATGATCCCCGGATGGGCTTTCGCCTCGGCCACGAGCACCATGGTCAGCAATATTATCGGAAAAGGTGATACCGATGGCGTCATCCCTTTGATAAAGAAAATCACATTTTTGTGCTTCCTGTCGATCCTGTTGCTGGTTGTTCCGGCCATTATTTTTCACCATGCGATGCTTTCACTTTATACACCTGATGCCCGGCTGATCGAAGAAAGTATGGGGTCGTTCTACGTGGTGATGGTTGCCCTGATCATTTTTTCCCTTACCATGAATTTTTTCAATGGTGTTATCGGTACGGGAAGTACGCGGGTGGCGATGCTGATTGAACTTATCGGGACGGTTTTATACCTGATATTTGTTTATTTGGTGATACTTACCCTGAATATGCCGTTGGAGGTCGCCTGGGTATCTGAGATTCAGTATTTTATAGTGCTCTTTATCTTGTCTTATTTCTACCTGAAAAAAGGCAGTTGGAAAAGGAAGATAATTTAACCTAATACCATTACTTTGTGTAATTTTGCCCTTTTAATATACAAAAAAATGAAACGTATTCTTATTGTCCCGGTAGTTGTAATAGGTGTTTTAATGTTTTTGCAGTCATTCAAGATGATGGATGGCAGACAAAATACTGAGATTGCCACCATAGATTCCACATACCTCATCACCGATGGCAGGGTGGGCAGGCTTGAGATAAACATGGATGCAGCGAAACTTAAAAATATTTTTTCCGAGCAACGATTACAAGTGAAAAAATCATCTTCCGGAGACGATGAATACGCCATTTATAATATTCTTGAGCCCGACGGCAAGACACTTGCTTTCGAGGTGGAATCCCTTTGCGCAGATATTTGCCTTGTTTCGCGCATCAATATCGTTTCTCCGAAATATAAAACCATTGCCGGCATTGGTGTGGGAAGCACATTTGCAGAAATCAAAAAAAATTATTCCATGAGAAGCATCGTCGGTGGTGAAGACGATTTTTTCATGATCTATGTTAAGGATTTCGGAGATATCGCTTTTTTGATCAAATCAACCGACAAAAAGCCAAAGTTTGGCAAGCCCTATGAAGCTGCTGAAATTCCGGATTCCGATGTCATCTCCAGGATTTTAATTTTCTGACAGGAACGTTTTCCAATGAAATTGTTTATTAAATACGTAATTGTATCGGGAATTGTTTTCTCCAGCTTTATCATTTTCTCTAACCTTACAGCCGATCATGCTGTAAAATTGCCTGTTATTGAATCTGATACCACCTTGTCGATTATTTTTGCCGGTGATATCATGCAGCATAAAATGCAGATTGACGCTGCCTGGGATGATTCCCTGCAAGCCTATTCTTACGATTCGTGCTTTAAATATGTGGCTCCGCTTATCAGGGAAAACGACCTGGCGATCGCTAATTTTGAATTTACGCTTGGAGGCCCGCCGTATTCGGGTTATCCGCAGTTCAGCGCACCGGATCAGACGGTAAACGCTTTGTTGTATGCAGGTTTTGATATAGTCGGCACTGCCAATAACCATTCGTGCGACCGGGGGAGCAAGGGTATCGAACGTACTATTCACATTCTCGACAGCATGGGGCTGAAACATATGGGCACATATAAGGATTCGGCCAGCAGGGCCACATCGTTTCCTATGATCATCCATAAAAAAGGATTTAAACTGGCTTTACTGAATTATACATATGGAACCAATGGGATACCGGCCCGTTATCCAAATATTGTGAATCTGATTGATGAAGCGCAGATAAAAAGTGACCTCAAACAGGCAAAGGATTCATTACCCGATAAAATCATTGTTTTTATTCATTGGGGCGATGAATACAAATCGTACCCCAACCAATATCAGGAGTATTACGAAAAGGTCTGTCTTGACCATGGCGCTGATATCATCATCGGTATGCACCCTCATGTGATCCAGAAAATTGAACGGATGTACTATCCTGACAGTAATGGCCGCGAAGTATTTGTTGCCTGGTCGCTGGGAAACTACGTTTCGAACCAACGCGACCGTTATAGGGATGGCGGGCTGATGGTGAAAATAGATCTTATAAAGAAACATAATAAAGTCCGAATAGCTGACTGCGGTTATTATTTAAGTTGGGTTTATACCCCTGACGAAAACGGAAAAAGGAAGTTTTACATAGTCCCGGCAGATAAATTTTCAAAGTTTCCGGGGTTCTTAGACAGCGCCTCCTACAATAAAATGCAGCTGTATATCTCTGATTCAAGAATGCTGATGCAACAGGAGAGCAAAGGGATTAGTGAGTTCAGGTATGATGTAAAAACAGATTTCTGGAAGAAAGAATAAGCTGACTGATTTGCAAAAAAAAAACCGTTCCGATATTTCGGAACGGTTTTTTAATATTTCAAAATTCTTTTAGTGCTTTACAATAAATTTTCCGCTTGCTTTTGAGCCATCATTGATCAGGTTGTAGAAATACAATCCGTTAGCAAGGTCCTGAACGGAAACGTTCACGAGTTCATTGCTTTTAATGGCCTGTCTTGAAATTTCATTTCCAATGGCATCATAGACCACAAGTACCTTGTACCCGGAAGCATTGGTAATGGTTATAAAATCATTGGCAGGATTGGGATAAACAGATGAATTTAATGGTTCGTTTTCTCCAACGCTACCTATTGGAGGCAAGTCGTAAGCCCATTCCACATTCTGCACCACGTCAGAAGTATCAGTTAACATGGTCATTTTAACAGCGGGCAGGCCATAACCTTTTACCCACCATGCATAGGTTACGATCGTGCTGTTTTGCGAAACCATGTAATACCAGCCGGAATATGATTGATATGGGGCGGGAACCATGGCATACCCCCAAATGGAATCGTTGCTGTATGTGATGACTTTTTGCCTGAGTGCAGGATACTGGTATGTATTCGGCATGGTTAGATTTCCCCATGCATCAAGCTTATCCGACTTATGCTGTGTGTGTTTAATACGGATAGTGTCAATAGGAACTGAAACCGGAAATCCGCTGAAATTAGTATCATAGGTATAGGTACAATGCGACTTTGTATCACCGAAACAGTACCTGTAAGCGGAATCTCCAAATACGCCGGGCAAAGCAAGAGCGGTATCCGGAATACTCAGGGCTACTGCAATAGAGTCTCCGTTTTTAAGAAAATCATTCACGATGCCATTTAGTACTAATCCGGCAGCAGACCGATTGAAAAAATAAACATTTACAGCGCTGTCATAAACAGTGGCAAGGTTTGCATCGGGAAATAAACTGTGTTTGGGCACCGAGTTTGGATGAACCACGTTAATGTAAAGTGTGTCATAGGTAGCGTGAAGTGCGGAGAAGTTCCAGTTAAGATTGGTACCGGGCGCACCAGGTGTAATGGAAGCATCAACAGCCGTGTCATACCTGGCATTAAAGGATTTTATAGGTGTTGCCAGATCGTTGATGTCAAGAACGATGGGAGTCTGTGCATAACCATATGAAATGCAGAAAAGACAAATAATGAGTAAAAACTTTTTCATAATAAATTGTTTTGGGTTGTTTGCACAAATTTAAAACAATAACTGATTACCAAATGATATTTATCAAACTTTTTTAATGCTTCTTCAAACCATTTGAAAATCTTATCTTTGCAAACTTTTTTGAAATTTATGAATGACCTTACTGTAGGCAAAGAAAGCAACGTGATTTTTAAGTTCGCATTGCCCATGCTGCTCGGTAATGTCTTTCAGCAATCATACAACATCGTTGACAGCATTATTGTTGGTAATATACTGGGAGAAAAAGCATTAGCGGCTGTCGGAGCTTCATTCCCTGTTATTTTTGTTCTTGTCTCGCTGGTCATTGGTGTTTCCATTGGATCGACCATAATCATAGCACAGTTTTTCGGGGCAAAAGATTTTGGAAATGTCAAAAAAGCCATTGACAGCCTGCTGATTTTTCTGTTTTTTGCCTCGATTGTCATTACTGCCTTCGGGCTGCTATTCAGCGAGCATATTTTCAGGTCGATGAGCCTGCCGGAAGATATTATTCCCAGCGCTGTGAGCTATTTTAATATTATGCTCTACGGGCTCATTCTGATGTTCGGCTTTAACGCGGTAAGTTCTATTCTGAGAGGCCTGGGCGATTCAAAAACCCCATTGTATTTTCTGATCATCTCCACCATACTGAACATCATCCTGGTGATCCTTTTTGTAAAGGTTTTTGGCTGGGGTATCGAAGGATCAGCCATTGCTACGGTGATATCCATGGGCGTTTCATTCATCCTGAGCATCATCTATCTGAACAGGTTTCATGATATTATAAAGTTTTCACTGATAGATATTAAATTTCATAGTTCGATATTCATCCAAAGCCTGAAAATCGGAATTCCTTCGGGATTGCAGCAGACTTTTGTGGCCTTTGGTATGGTGGCGTTGTTAAGGTTTGTGAATAGTTTCGGAACGGATACCATTGCCGCATATACCATTGCTGGCCGTATCGACTCGTTTGCCATGCAACCGGCCATGAATTTTTCCATGGCGCTTTCGACTTTTGTGGGGCAGAACATAGGGGCTAACAAAATTGAACGTGTAAAGATAGGATTGAAAGCAACATTGGTTATGACCTCAGTTTTTTCAGTTGTGGTAACCATTGTGGCGATATTTTTCGGGTCTGAAATTATGTCGTTGTTTTCACAAAAACCTGAGGTGATAACTACCGGGCATTCTTACCTCGTGATCGTTTGTTCGTTTTATATCGTTTTTTCGACGATGATCACCACACAGGGCTTGATACGTGGGGCGGGAGATACGCTGATTCCGATGTTTATAACATTGTTTTCCCTCTGGATACTCAGGATACCGATTTCTTATTTTCTTTCACGCTCCATTGGCTCCGACGGAATCTGGTGGAGCATACCCATTGCATGGGTTTTCGGTATGATTGCCTCAGGAATTTATTATTTGTCCGGAAAATGGAAAAACAAGGCGGTGACGAGAACTATCAAGCGTTCTGAGGATTAGTTTTTTTGTACCTGCTTCTCACATTCACAGGGCTCAATATGAATATAAACTTCTGTGTTTTCAAGTTCATGTTCAATCTCATGTTCAATGATGTCGCATAACTCATGTGATTCATTGACTGTAATATCTCCGGGCACTTCAAGGTGTAGGTCCACATAACGTTTCGGCCCGGCTTTACGCGAACGAAGCATATGGTAGCTCATCCCTGGTTTGAGGTGTTTGTTGATGTTTTTTTCAATGATGGAAATTTCCTTTTCCGGTAAGGGTGTATCCAGTAAAGGATAATAGGCTTTCTTGAGAAGGACGAACGATTCTCTTAATATGAGCATAGCCACAAGTATCGCAACAATTGGATCAAGCAGGGCTATTTTAAATACCCAGATCAGTAACAGGCCCAAAGCAACACCCAACGAGGTATACACGTCAGTTTTCAGGTGCAGGCCATCAGCTTCCAGGGCAACCGAATCGGTTTCTTTGCCTACATTATACAACCTGCGTGAAACAATAAAATTAACAATGGCCGAAACCCCCATAACGATGGTCCCTATACCTAAAGATTCTGGTAAAGCCGGTTCGAGAATTTTTTTTACAGCTTCAAAAATTATCCAGCCTGCAGCTATGAAAATTAATAAAGCTTCGATAACGCCGGAAACGTTCTCGAATTTGCCATGTCCATATTGATGATTTTTATCCGGTGGCATACCGGAAATTTTCACCGAGAAAAACGCGATAATAGATGCTAACAGATCCATACCGGAATGAATGGCTTCTGAAATAATACTGACGGATCCACTGAAAATACCGGCGGTAACTTTCAATATAATGAGGGTGATATTCGAAAAAATGGACAGGCTGGCGGTCCTTACTTTTTTTCGCTGTAATGTGTCTTTTTGCATAATATCTTGATTCTTAAAAATTGCAAACAGCCCTGAAATACTATATAAATATTAATTAACCTACTGTGTTTAATTACGAATGAATTACTTCACGGCACTAACCGTATATCCCTGTTGTGCCAGCAACTGTAAAATGCCGTGCTCTCCCGGTAAATGAGCGGCGCCCACCGCAATAAAACAACTTTGTTTTTTTAATTTTTCATCAATCAGCGGGATCCATTTCTGGTTGCGCTTAAAAATAAAATTTTCGCTGAACTCACTGTTTGTGTCAGGGCTTTGCATAACGTAATCATACAATTTTGCCAGGTCTTGTTGCTTGTAGGCCGCCACCATATCCATTAACTGCTGCTGTGTTTTCTTATAATCCTGTACTTCTGAAACCAGTGATTTAGCCTGTTCTTCAATGGGTGTGGCATCCACCAGCGAAAACTGAAAATCAAACGATTCAAGGCCGTCAGAAGGAATGCCTTTGTTTTTTGCAATTTTATATAATTCTTTTTCATAAGCTTTTACTTTGCCGGCAACATGTTGGGAAAGTATGGCGCTCATAAAAAATGGTTTCAGGCGGATATATTTTTCAAATTTTGATTCTTTCAGGTGCATCGAATCTATCACAATGGTTTTGAAATCCCGGAATTCTTCCTCAGTAACATAGTCCTTAATGGTTTTGGCCTCCGGAAGATACATTTTCTTTGCTATTTCGAGCTGTTGCACCAGCGGAATATTCATGTCCACCTCGGTAACAAAACTTTGGCAACTTGTAAGCTTCTCCTTCATGATATCCGTGATGAAAAAATCCTGTTTTTTCATCATATGCATAGTGCCGAAAATATATGATTTCTGAGCAAGGCCGTTACCCGACACTTCCCACAACAGTGAGTTTTCCTGCTGAGCAAAGCCCTGCAAAGCAAAAGTAATGGCTGCGGCAACTAATACCAGCTTTTTGAACATATAATTTTTTTTTACAAAAATAATGTTTTACTAAAATCTACCTTCTGATGAGCGGGGATATTTATTACCAACTTATTACCGGATGAGTACCCTTATTTATATTTTTATTAATCATTCCTATTTTTGCGTAAATTTGAAGTATGATTCTCAAATTTAAAAAATGCAACTATGGAAAAGACCATTTCACTAGGACAGAATTTCGGCAAAGAAAACCTCAAAACCTACGAAATCACCGTCAGGTTTTCAAGCCCTGAGAAGAAGATAACAGTGGATGATATCGATATCATTAAATATCGTTTTGAGTCTGTTTTTAAACCGTTACATATCTCGAACTACCTGACCCGATACATTACCATGAATGAATTGGGAGGTTCTGCGATTTTTCGGATCCTATACGAGAACAGCGTATACCTGATCGTTGCAGATGACTGGAGGATTATCAAGGATGATTCCGAATCGCTGCTGTCGCAACTGGAAAATCTGTTTACGCCTTTATTGGGTTGATACAGTTCAATTCGGATAAATGATAATGACCATTTGATACATTAATGAAATGAACGGATCTAAATTAAAACTTGAACTCAGGATAGACTGGAGTGAGATTGATGTTTTGGGGCACATAAACAATTTAGCGATCCTGAAATATATTCAGGCCGGCAGGGTCAATTACCTTGAATCGGTTGGTTTGCTGCCATTGAAACCCGAAATCAATACAGGGCCTATCATTGCGTCCACCACCTGCCAGTTTCGCAAACCATTGTTTTATCCGGGGAACGTTACCGTCTATTCAAAAGTTGATCTTATTAAAAATACCAGTTTCCGGATACAGTATGAAGTATTAAACGATGATGCTGAAATTGTTGCCGAAGCTCACGATATTATCGTTTTCTACGATTTTGACAAGAACACCAAGCTTGAGTTACCCGAAGAATTAAAGAAAAAAATTACCTCCCGGGCATAAATTGAATTGAAAGTATCTTAAATATCCAGATCATTTTGCTTTTTAATTGAATTAACCGGGAATATTTCGTAATTTTGATAATCTTTATCGATAATTAAAAACAAAAATAGAATGAAAAGGATGTTTTTATTAATAATACTAGTTAGTTTATCTAACATAATGATGGCCCAACAGTATTATCCTTTTCCAACCCAGGATGCAATTTGGAGAGAGTTTCAAGTGCGCGTATACGGGTCCAGTAATACAGAACATTTCAATTATCAAAATTTTATTAGTGGGGATACTTTGATTTCGGGGAAAACCTGTCATAAAATTTATAAAACAGGTTATAATGATGGTTATAATTATGAGGGAGATTTTTTATACGATTATGAAAATGTATACGTTGGCGCTATCAGGGAAGATTCTACAAAACGGGTATATTTGTGCGGGAGTCCTGAAAGATTGTTATATGACTTTAACCTGCAGGTCGGAGACACCTTACCCAGGGTAGATTTTGACAGCGTTCATGGAATGTATGGTACATACTTTTCAGATTATTTTTATACTGTTGGTGAAGTTGATTCCGTGTTGGTTGCTGGTAATTATCATAAGCGATTCAAAATCAGCTATCATGAAGGGCAATGTGTTTTTTATTTAATTGAAGGAATAGGGGCTTCTACGGGTTTAATAAGCTGGTTTTTAGGGAGTTGTTCCTGGGGCTATCAATCTGAATTAATTTGCTTCATGCAAGACAGTATAAATGCATACCCGGATGGGCAAGAGTGTGAACTAATTTACCTTGGCGTTGATGAACCAAAAACAAAACAGCATATAGAAATTTTTCCTAACCCGGGGCCAGGGGTGATAAATTTGTCCGGCTTACCTGATAATCCTTTAACTATACAAGCCTTTAACCTTTTTGGCCAAAAGGTTTATGAAACTTCTTATGTAAGGGGCGTTTCAAAAATTGACTTAAGCCGCCTGCCGAAAGGAATGTTTTTATTAAAAGTATGGATGAATGGCGAACCAGTAAAAACTGAGAAAATAGTACTTCAATAGATTATCTTATAATCTGGTAATAGAGAAGTAAATAAAAATGAAAAAAATCTTTTTTTTGATAATAACAGTTAGTTTATCTAACATAATGATGGCCCAACAGTATTATTCTTTTCCAACCCAGGATGCAATTTGGAGAGAATATAATGTGCGCCTTATTGGATCAAGTAATACAGATTACTACAATTATCAAAATTTTATTAGTGGAGATACTATGATTTCGGGGGAAACCTGTCATAAAATTTATAAAACAGGTTATGTTCATAATTATAATAATGGGAATCCTTACACAAACAATTTCGAAAATGAATATGTTGGAGCTATCAGGGAAGATTCTTCAAAACGGGTATATTTGTGCGGGAGCCCTGAAGTATTATTATACGACTTTAACCTGCAGGCTGGAGACACTTTGCCCGTGATAAATGTTGATAGTGTTCCTGCTATGTATGGAACATACAATACAGCTGGTTTTACCTATATTGTTAGTGAGATTGATTCGGTTATCGTTGCTGGTAATTTTCATAAGCGATTCAAAATTAATTATTATGAAGAGCAGGGCGTTGTTTATTTAATAGAAGGAATAGGGGCTTCTACAGGTTTAATAAGCTGGTTTTTAGGGAGCTATTCTTTTGGCTATTTTTCTGAATTAGTTTGTTTCATGCAAGACAGCATTAATGCATATCCGTATGGGCATGAGTGTGAACTTGTTTACCTGGGTGTGGATGAAACAAAAACAAAACAGCAACTAGAAATTTTTCCTAACCCGGCGCCAGGGCTGATAAATTTGTCCGGCTTACCTGATAATCCTGTAACGATACAAGCCTTTAACCTTTTTGGCCAAAAGGTTTATGAAACTTTTTATATTACGGGTGATTCAAAAATTGACTTAAGCCACCTGCCGAAAGGAATGTATTTATTAAAAGTATGGATGAATGGCGAACCCGTTAAAACTGAAAAAATAATACTTCCATAGGTCATCGAATAAAAGGTAAAAGAGGGGTAAATAAAAATGAGAAAGTTATTGACTAAATTTTTGATGGTTTTATTTCTCCTTCCTGTAACGGGTTTTTCCCAAACGCTCGAATGGGCATATAGGATCGGTGGTTCATACCAGGACCAGGCGCTGGATATTGTTAAGGATTCTTTGGGAAATATTTACCTGACCGGTGGGTTCTGCAATTCGGTTGATTTTAATCCTCATGGTTTGCCATACATAGTCAATGCAACCGGCACAGATAAGAGTGATGTTTTTGTGGCCAAATATAATAAGGATTTTGAGTTGTTATGGGCTTTTGCTATCGGCAGTGACTCCTGGGAAGTTGGCGCCGTATTAATGGTTGACGATTCACTGAATGTTTTTGTTATTGGTGAGGGATATGGCGCCATTGATTTTGACCCGACAAGCGGAACTCACATTTTTGATTGTTCCTCAACCAATTCATTCATCGCAAAATATAGCAAAGACGGAGTTTTTGTGGCGGTGAATACGATTCCGGAAATTCCTATGTATCCTCCGAATGTTAACATATACAAGGATGTTGAAAAGAATATTTTTGTTTATTCAAACGACACGCTGTCCAAATTTGACCCGGCCCTGCAACTCATATGGAAAAACAGGATTGCCGGGAATCCTGAGCTTTTTAAGGCAAAAGAATTCTATTCGGTTCGGAATTTTACCACTCCTTTTTATTCCTCTTATTCAGGCCCTGATTCATTAATACTTGATAAGCACGAAATAAATAGCGGAAACCTGATCTGTTCGAAACTTTATGCATTCAGCAGCGGCTTTATTAACGGCGGATACATTAAAAAAACCAAGTCAGACAAATTAATGATTTCGGGAAGTTTTTGGGGCGATATGTCCTTCTTTGGTAACAACGATACCATAACGGTCCATAACGCAGATATGGGCACCAGCCCATACGGCACATATCCGCTGCAGCGGGAATTCATTGCCATGTATGATACCATGGATAATGTTATCTGGGCCAAAGCCTATGATGGTAGCAGCCCGGAACCTTATATTATGGAAACCGCCGCCGACGGCTATATTTATACCTTGGGCTTTCTGAATTTTGACGCCAACTTTGATCCTGATGGTTCTCAAATACTGACCAATGGCGGGTATGGTAACTATATTGCCAAATACGACAATAATTTTGTTTACAAGGCTGCTGCCCAGTTTTTAGGCGGCAGTTATAACGATTTTATCGGGGAACTCAAATTATATGATGATACCGCTGTGATGTGCGGCCATTTTTTTAACACCATAGATCTTGACCTGACAGCCTCAAATTTTTCTTTATCTGCCGCACCTCCGGAAGACATTTTCGTGGCGAAATATTCAGAGTTTGATATAGAAACAAACACGGTTGGGGTACCTGATTTACAAGTGAATGAAGCCGGCGCCAGCGTTTTCCCAAATCCCTCAGAGGGCAAGTTTTATGTACATTTGAGTGCGGTCAAAGCCACCGCTGAAATCATTGTTACTGATTTAAACGGCGCTGTCATTCACAACGAAACACCCGATAAGGCTGATGTTTGTATTGATTTATCCGAATACCCGGCATCGGTTTATTTTTTACGAATTGTTTCAGGCAATGCAATTACTACAAAGAAGATCGTGAAAATAAACTGAGCAGGCAGCTTACGCAAATTTAAAAGGCCAGGTAAAAGGAGACATCATTTTTTTCAATTTAACAGCCCATTGTTTATTATTTAATTTTTCTTGTTTATTCAGCATTGATAAATAAAATATATTTGATGTGTCAAAGTTGGATTATGAAGCCTGTTATCAAAGCGGTTGTATTGGTGGTGCTTGTGCTGTGTTTTTTTTCCTGCGGCAAAACCATTGATAAGAAAGAAACCCGGACGGTTTTTCGTTATAACGAGTCCTCAGGCATAGCTACGCTGGATCCTGCCTTTGCCAAGGACCAGGCGCACATATGGGCGTGCAACCAGATATACAATTGCCTTGTTCAGCCCGACGATTCCATGCATATAAAACCTTGTATTGCAAAATCGTGGGTGGTTTCAGACGACGGGCTTACCTATACGTTTATACTGCGTAACAATGTTTTTTTTCATGATGATGCGGCTTTCCCGTCTGGCAAAGGACGCAGGGTAGTGGCTGCTGATTTTGTGTACAGCTATGGACGCATCCTTGATGACAAGATCGCCTCGCCGGGAGTTTGGATATTTAATGACGTGGCAAAGGATTCACTGGGTAAAGGGTGTTTCACGGCACCGGATGACACTACTTTTATCATTAAACTCAAACAGGCATTTCCGCCGTTTTTAAGTTTGCTTGAAATGTTATACTGTGCAGTGGTTCCGCATGAAGCGGTGGAGTTTTACGGGAAGGATTTTCGCGCTCATCCTGTCGGGACAGGCCCGTTTATGCTGAAAATGTGGAAAGAAAACCAGCGCCTGATACTAGTTAAAAACAAAAATTATTTTGAAACTGAAAACGGCCGGAAGTTGCCCTACCTTGATGCTGTATCGGTTTCGTTTGTGGTAGACAAACAGTCGGCTTTTTTAGAATTTATCCGTGGCAACCTTGATTTTATGTCGGGGGTGGCTCCAAGTTACATTGATGAGCTGATCACCAAAAAAGGTGTGTTGAATGAAAAATACAAAGACCGCATCAATCTTTCGGTGCAACCTTACCTTAACACCGAATATTTAGGTTTCCTGGTCGATGAAAATCTTTCAGAAAATAAAGGGAATCCTTTATTGAAAAAGGAAGTCCGCCAGGCGATCAACTATGGTTTCGACCGGAATAAGATGATAAAATATTTACGGAACAGCCTGGGGACTCCCGGTATATACGGCATAGTTCCGGTTGGTATGCCTTACCATGACACAGCCGTTTTAAAACAATATTCCTACAATCCGGATAAAGCCCGTGCATTGCTTACGGAGGCGGGTTATCCCGGCGGTGCCGGTTTGCCTGAGATTACCTTATCGACAACCTCTACGTATCTTGATCTGTGCGAATACCTGCAGCACCAGCTCGGTGAAATAGGAATTAAAATAAAAGTGGATGTGAATCCTCCTGCTACGTTGCGTGAGTTGGTGGCAAAATCAAAAGTAAGCTTTTTCAGGGCTTCGTGGATAGCTGATTACCCGGATATGGAAAACTACCTGGCGTTGTTTTATTCAAAAAACTTTTGTCCCAAAGGCCCAAATTACACGCATTTTTCAAATCAAAAATTTGACGGACTTTTTGAAAAAGCAAGGCAGACCACCAACGACAGCCTGAGAAAAGTGTTGTATGCCGAAATGGACAACATCCTTATTGATGAAGCTCCTTTTGTGATTTTGTATTATGATATGGTATTGCGGTTTACACAGAAAAACATCTCGGGATTGGGAAGCAATCCCATGAATCTGCTTTCGCTAAAGCGCGTGAAGAAAATAGATTAGCCCGAATTCATGTTAAGAATATTCTGCTAATACTCAGTCAGAAGTTTAACCTGATTAATGCACATTCTGGACTAAAGTCCATATTATTAGTTTGTTTAATTAACCCCGCCCTTAAGGGCGGGGTTAATTAAACCCTAGCCAACAAAGGGCCTGCCTGGCTCGGCAGACAGGCTTCAGCCCTGAAAGTTTCGTTGTGAATTAATAGCCTTCAGCAAATATTAATAGATTGATGATAAGTATTTTGACTAATAGGCAATTTTTGATTCGAACTCAGATAATTCGGTTTTAGCCTGATCAGATTTCGTAATCAATGGCTTTTTCAGCTATCTGAATATTTTCAAACCGGTTTTCTTTCAGAATTTTCTTATAATCAACAATCACTTGTTCTTCACCATGGATAAGGAACATTTTTTTGATCTGTTTTTTATCCTGGCAGCTTAGGTAAACGATCATTTCAGCATAATCACCATGGGCGCTGAATTCCTCCAGTGTCTGGACATCCGCTTTTACTTCATATTTAGTACCATGAATCGAAACTTCCTTATCACCACGTTTTATCCTTGCTCCCAGGGTGGATGGTTCGCAATATCCGACCACTAATATGGTATTGTTTGGGTTTGAGATGTTGTTGGCCAGATGATGTTTAATACGTCCGGCTTCCATCATGCCCGAGGAAGAAATAATAATGCAGGGTTCTTTTATTTCGTTCAGTTTTTTTGAATCTTCAACCGCCTGAATGTATATTAAATTATTGAACCCGAAAGGATCAGGGTCTTTTTCCATCGTCTGCAGGATCTCTGCATTGAAACATTCGGGATGCATGCGGTAGATATTTGTCGCATTGACCGATAGCGGGCTGTCAACATAGATCTTTACTTTTGGCAATCTGCCTTCGTTTTCAAGTTGGTTAAGTGCGTAAACTACTTCCTGTGTACGTCCCACGCTAAAAGCCGGAATGATGAGCTTGCCACGTTTATGAACGCAGGTGTTCACAACAATTTTCTGTAATTTGTTTTGTGCTTCTTTTTTTATTTCATGAAGCCGGTTCCCATAAGTGGATTCAGCGACAATTACATCTGCCTGCGGGAAGGGCTGCGGATTTCTTAAAATACTGTTTGTCTGCCTGCCAATATCTGCGGTATAACAAAAATTTATCACCTTGCCGTCTTCCTTGATCTTAAGGTTGATAGCGGCGCTGCCCAGAATATGTCCAGAGTCTGTAAATGTCAATGTGACATTGTCTGTTACGCGAAATTTTTGTTCGTATGTAATACTTACAAATTGCTGAAGGCTTTTTAGTGCATCGGCAGCGGTATAGATCGGCTCCTGAGGAGGCAATCCTTTTTTTGCAAGTTTTTTATTATTTGTCCTGGTGTCTGATTCCTGTATCCTGCCTGAATCCTGAAGCATGATGGCACAAAGGTCACGGGTGGCGTGCGTGCAGATGATCATACCTTCAAAACCGTTCTTCACAAAATATGGAATGAGGCCCGAATGGTCGATGTGGGCATGGGAAAGGATGAGGTAATCAATTTCTTTAGGGTCAAATCCAAAGTTGCGGTTAGCTTTGTCTGTCTCTTCTCCCTTGCCTTGAAACATACCGCAATCAAGCAGGATTTTTTTTCCATCGTTTGTAGTTATCAAATGTTTACTACCTGTTACTTCTTTAGCGGCTCCGTAAAATGCAATTTTCATATATGTAATTTTGGCAAAGTTAGGCAAAAAAAAACCCGATCCACCAGCGGACCGGGTTTTTTTATTGATTAATAAGAGTTATTTAATAATAACTTTTTTGGTAATTCTTTCATTTCCTGATTGAACGGTATAGAAATATATACCTGAATTCAGGTTGTTAACATTTACAGTTAACATATGATTACCTGCAGATAGTTGTCCGTATTCTTTATTGAAAACTTCCTGGCCAACAAGGTTTGTAATAGTTACATTGACTTTAGAAGCTTTTTGTAAGTTCAGGTCAATATAAGAATATTCACTGGTTGGGTTCGGATAGATGTTCATGTTAGCAGCAGCTTCGTTTTCGTTCACACCGGTTTCGATTTTGTCAACGGCAACATAATAAATAAAGTTGTCGCCATAAGCTGTTTCGTCACCTCTTACTGCGAGACCTGGGGTATCATCAGCCTGATAAATAATGTGGATTTTGTCATTGCTTGTCTGTGACATAGATCCAAATACGCATTCGTCATAATCATGAATGATGTCGGCTGTTAAGTCAGTATTGGTAACGTCTCCGGCAACATCTTTATAAAGGAATAAGTGTCTGTAAAGTTTTGTTCCGTTGGCATCAATTTTATCTTCGCGGCACTGTGAATATGAGATGAACAGATTGTCGTCAGCATCAACATGGATTTGTGGGAAGCTGGATAATGAATTGAAATATTTACCAACTGCCAGTTCGTCTGCAGAAGCCGGAGTCGGGAAATTAATGGTGGAGTCACCATTATAATCTTCCATATATCCGATTAATTGACCTGCTGTGTTTAATGCGTCTAAGTCACCAAGTTTGGTGGTATCCAAAGCTGGCATATCTGCGTTCCAATAAACCAAACCGTCGGTATACGGATAATAAAATGAAGAGTCGGTAGTAGCTGCACTCATATAAACTCTTGTTCTTCCGAAAGCAATGTGTGCTTTTCCGTTTTTATCCAGCGCGATTGCCTGGTATCCGTCAGTTGTGCAGAATTTTGCTGTTGGGAAAGTAGTTGGAAAAGGAACATCCAGAACAGTGTTTTTTGTCCAGGTTGTACCGCCATCAGTAGATTTCATATAAAACAAACCTTGCCAGCTGTCACCAACAACGAAAGCAACGGTGTCGCCTACCGGGTTTGCCCATCCATAAGAATCACCACCGAAACCAGCATTATAAGCGGTAACAATAGAAGCTGAATCCATACCCGGGAGAATCCTCGGAGCATCCCATGTGGCGCCGCCATCAGTTGACCTGATATAAACTATAGCTAATGCAAGTCCTTCATAAGTCCATACGGCAGGAGCAGTAGCCTGGTCAGTACAAGCAATAATATGAACCGTATTTCCGCTGGTGATCATACGTGGCCATAACAAGGCTGTGGTTCCATTTGAGCAGGCAGGCCCAACGAGAACAGACTGTGACCAGGTGCCGGTTCCTTTAACATCACGTTTGTTAACCAGGAGGCCTGTGCTTCCGTTATGAGAAACAACAATTTCTCCGGCTCCCAGAGGTGCATATGAAGGCCAGCCAGATCTGTTCAATTCGATTTTTGCAGTTGGGTTTGGGCCCCATGCAGAACCATCAAAATAATTGTATCCGGTTCCTCTGTCTGCAAATGCAGTTTCAGTAAGACCAAATGTGAAAGTGGCTCCAACAGTTCCATCGTCATACAGGTAAATTCTGTTTTGAACACTGCCATTCGATTGCAAATCATAACGGGTATTTCCGATCTGTACTTCGCTCATCGCTTTTGAAGGTGCAGGAGCTACAGAATAATTGGCAACAGTGCTGAAATTCATTGTTTCCTGAACAGCGTGAGCCGGTTTGATTGCTTTGACATTTCTGAACTGTTCGGAAACTTTTGCAGGTTTAAATTGAGCAAAAGTTGATAAACCGAACACCAGAGCAGCAGATAAAAATAAAACTTTTTTCATTGTTGTGGGTTTTGGTTAATAATTAATATTGGTTGACTAATTAAATTTTGTTACAAATTTATAAAATTTTTAATAAGTAGTTAAAAAAAATCATTTTAAATCGATAAAAATGACAGGATCATTGATAATCCTTATTTATAAAATGTTTTTAATCCTGAAAAATCTGTCTTTTTTGGCCTGACTTTAAATTTCTCTGTTAATTACCCAATGTAGCTGTATAATGCTGCAAATAAAGAATTTTAACAACAATTAATCGGCAATGGGTTGATTATCTCAGTTTTTAGCAGGAAGAAATGAATAGTTTTTCGAATAATACATCATTTGACCTGCAAAGTCTGTTGGGTATGAAAGTTTTACATCGATAATTTCATTCCCTTTCATCACCGGCTCAAGAACAGGGTTTATAAAACCTGCATAAGGGGCAAGTTTCAGTTTTTCATAACGCCCTTTCACTTCTTTGTGGAGCACCGGATCAATTTTGATGGCATATTTTTCAATCATGGATTTCCCTGTATTGAAATCCCCTTCAGATTTTATACGCTGCATTTCTTTTAATAATTCGCCAAAAAGTGCGCGGAGCTTGTTATAGTCGTTTACCACAAAGAAGGTTTTCCCGTCTTTGGTTTTCTTTTCAATAACCTTGTCCTTGTTACCTTTTTCGTAAACCCATTTCGCAATGAGCTGACGGTTACGCATGTGTGCCTGTTCTATATCTTTCCCCAATTCAATCCTGGTGAGCTGGGTCATCAGCCCGTTACGGATGTAACTGTCATATTCAGCTTTGGCCGCCTCCAGGTCCGGTATGAGCCCAAGGTCAACCATTTTCTGGTCCATGATGAAATACAGCGCGAAAAGATCGGCACGGGCTTCTTCCAGTGCCGAATGATAATTTTTAAGCGCTTCGGAACTGACACCCGGAAGCAATTGCCCGGAACCATGACCGACACATTCGTGAAGGTCGGTGGTGAGGTTTCCGGCTAAATAACCATATTTTTTGGCGCGTTCAATTTCATCATTTGAATAACAGAATTCCTGCAGCATCCCGCTTCCAAGTGATGATTGATCGTAAGAATACGTGATGTTGTCCATCGTTACCGACTTGGAACCATGTTGTTTTCTGATCCAGTTGGCATTGGGAAGGTTAATACCAATCGGGGTGCTGGGATGACAATCGCCTCCAAGCTGAACGACCGTGATCACTTTAGCCGTAACGCCTTTCACTTCTTTCTTTTTAAACCTTGGATCTACCGGCGAATTATCTTCAAACCACTGGGCATTTTTACTGATGGTCTCAGCACGTTTGGTGGCTTCCACGTCTTTAAAATTCACAACAGATTCCCATGTGGCTTTCATAGCAAGAGGATCACCATAAACTTCTATGAATCCGTTCACATAATCAACAGATGATTGCAGGTCTTCCACCCAAAGCACATTGTAATCATCCCATGTTTTAAGGTCTCCTGTTTTGTAATATTCAATCAGTTTTAAGAGGCCGGCTTTCTGATTTTCATTTTCTGCTACAGTGGCCGCTTGTTCAAACCAGTACACGATTTTTTCAATCGCAGCAGCATACATGCCGCCGATCTTATAAACTTTTTCGGAGATTTTTCCATTTTCTTTAACCAGCTTTGAGTTTAATCCGTAAGAAACCGGTGTTGCAGATTTTTCATCGATGATCCCTTTATAATAATTTTCGGCTTCCTGTTGGGTGATGTTTTCATAGAAATTACAGGCTGAATTGGTGATCAGGTCTTTGGAAGGGTCAAGGCTGATTTTTTTTGGGAATAATTTTGCATCGAACATGATGGGGATTATTTTTTCCAGTAATTGATCCACAGTTTCGCCCTTATCGAGCGGGAATGCTCCGCCGGGAGAGTTTTTTGCCAACTCTTTAAAATATTCCTTTGAAAATTCCGGTAAGAATTTGTCACTCGAATAATGGTGGTGTATCCCATTGCAAAACCACACCCGTTTTGTGTACGTCATAAATTTTGCGAAATCATCGGATTTACGGTCGCCGGTGTATTTATCAACAATGGCTTCCAGCGTGCGGCGGATGGTAAGGTTGTATTTGAAATTCTGGTCGTAAATGATGTCGCGGCCCGACAGCGCAGCCTGGCTGAGAAAGTACAAAAGTTTTTTCTGGTTCAGCGATAGTTTTTCAAAACCGGGAACCTGATAGCGTAATATCTTGACATCGGCAAATTGTTCTGTTTTGTATTTAAAAGTGTCTTTCACTTCACCGTTCTGTGCTTCTTTTTTATTGCCACAAGAAGCAAAAAATACCATAATCATACCCATAAATAAGAGGTTCGTAAATTTCATTTTTTAATTATTAAGGTTAGTAAGGCAAACATATGGAAATTATTCTGTACAGACAAGCCTGAAAATGCTTTTAACAATAATTTAGGATAGGAGGGGGAGAAAAGTATTTTGCAAGATTCGCTGGCGAGTATAATTCCAAATAACAAATTTCAAATTCCAAAGTACAAACAATATTAAAGTATTAAAATTCAAATCATAAAACCTCATATTTTGTTGGCTTCTTTGTTTAATATCCAGTTTCCAATCCTTAATAATTGGATATTGTGATTTGATCCGCCACAGCGAATATAAAAACAAATTTAAACATCCAAATTCCAATAATATAAATCTCAATTTTAGCCTGCTGCGTCAGATAAAAATCCAATTATAAATGTTTATAAAATTGAATATTTAGAATTTAGTTATTGTTTGTTTATTGATATTTGTTATTTGGTTTTATATTCTCGTAAGAAAAATCTCAATTACCGATTATTAAAACATTGGATTTTAGGATTTGATTGTTATTTGTTATTTGTTATTTGTATTTTGTATTTTGTGAAGCTACAGTCCTTGTAATTAATTTTCAATATCATTCCGGGTTTGGCCGCCCGACAGGCTTACCGGTTTCCCACATTTTGTTAATCTCTTCTAATTCTTTTTTATGTTCTTTGGAGATTTCTTTGTCTTCGAGGCGGCTCAGGTCGGGCTGGCCGGCATTTACCCAGGCAGAGTACCAAAGGCAGGCAACAGCCTTTACAGCTCTTTGCATCCGGCGTTCCACCATATTGTTCGACCTGAGGTTAAACTCATCGCAATATTTTTGTGAAAACTGTTTTTTTATGACCGTACCTTTCTCATCATAGACATACTGGGCATCGGCCGGAAAGTTTAACCTGAGGTAGGTTTCGATTTCAAAAACGCTATCGACTTCCGCATGGCTTTCTGTCACTAATTGCCAGATATATTCATAAGGCTTATCGATAAACTCTGCACCACCTACGAGGTAATTATACTTATCGGCATAGAGTTCCGGAATACGTGTTTCCCAAAAAGCATGGATGCCTTTCTGTTCAGAGGTTTTACCATCGTAATACTTGGAAGTGTGCAGCGGGGTGCAGCCATCAGCAATATAATGGCCGATATTTGCTGCCGCATAAAGTATTTTATCAAGGTCTTCATCTTTAAAAGCCTGTGTTAACGAAAAAAACATTTTGTTCGTCCACCACGGATTGATGCCGTTTGCCTGAAGTGTGTCTTCCGTATATTTCTCAACAGCGGCTTTCCAGAATTTTGGAAGGTTGTAAAAGGCGCTGTCGCCATAATATTCAATATCAATGTAATGTTTTACATCTTCACCCACCACGCCACGCGACCGTTTGTCAGGATCAATGGCATGTTCGGTGATATAGTCGATATGCTTTTTAAAAAAACTTATCATTTGCGGGGGAAGCGCAAAAACGGCCATACGGTTGATTTTCTTATGGGCAAAAAAACCAAAAGAATATGCTTCATGGTTTAAGGCCAACATGAACAATACAGTGAGCAGCAACACGCTTTTTTTATAAGACTTCATAAGAATCAATTATGGAATTACCTTTTAAAATAGGAAGTTTTTCGGTTTTGTCAAAAGTGTGGCAATATTCAATAACATCGTCGAGGCCTAAATTTTTCAAGCGTTTGCGATGATCGCTTTTATCAATATATGCCAGCAGGTCGTTTTTTGCCAAATTCCACAAATCAACAGACACTATTGCTGCATCACCGCCGGTAATAAAATTCCCTCCTGCAAGCAGTTTGTCACAAACAGCCCCGGCAAAAAGTGTGTCTTCAATGTCGAATTTGTTTTTCCAGCCCGAACACAACATCAGCACGTCATGATCATCGGCTTCCAGAAATTTTATCACCGCCGAAAAATTCAGGTAGGAACCCACCACCAGATGTAAAGCCTGTTTTGCTGAAAAAATTGCTTTAGTGCCATTGGTAGTGCAATACGCGATTGATTTCCCTTTGATATCGCTGTCCATGAAATTAAAGGGAGAATTGCCAAAATCTGCGAAACTCAATACTTTTCCGTCACGTTCGCCGGCAACAATAAAACCTTTGTTTTTATATGCCAGGGCTTCGGTTTCTGATGCCACGGGGATGATCTCTCTGACACCCAGATCGAATGCCGTGCAAATAGTGGATGTCGCCCTGAGTATGTCGATCAGTACAACATTTTTATTTGCGATGTCGTAGTATTCAATCAGGGCGGGAGTGAAGCAGACGTCTATATTTCTTTTTGTGGTGCCGGTTGCCATGGTTTGTCTTTATGGTAAAGCAAAAATATAAATAAATACCGGATTAGTGAATGAAAAAAATACCGGCTGAGTTTCCGCGTAAAATTGTAATTTTGTATAAAATTTATTCGACAGGAAATTACCATGAAAGAAACTAATTTCGGCGGAATACCAAAAAAATATACCGATCTTCAAAAAGCTGAAATCGTAGTGATGCCCATCCCTTATGATGGTACCAGCACCTGGATCAAAGGCGCTGACAAAGGCCCGGCTGCCATACTGGAGGCTTCGGCCAATATGGAGCTTTACGATATCGAGACCGACAGCGAAGTATATAAAATGGGGATCCACACCACCAAACCGGTTACTGAAAAGTCCAGCCCGGAAAAAATGACCGAAGCCGTTTACAAAAACGCCATGAAATATGTGGCGGACGATAAGTTTTTGGTATGCATCGGTGGGGAACATTCCGTAAGTGTCGGCGCTATTCAGGCTTACGCTGAAACCTACGAAAAACTTACCGTCCTTCAATTCGATGCACATTCCGACATGCGGCCCGAATACGAAGGCAGCCGTTATAACCATGCCTGCGCCATGTCGCGTGCCGTTGAATTCTGCCCTTTGGTACAGGTTGGCATCAGAAGCATGGATGTCGAAGAGAAAAAATACATTACCAAAAAACGGGTTTTCTTTGCCGAAGAGCGGATGCAGGACCCAGCCTGGATGGACAAAGCGGTGAAACTCCTTTCAGAAAATGTCTATATCACCATCGACCTTGATGTGTTTGACCCGTCCATCATGCCGTCCACCGGGACTCCCGAACCGGGCGGGCTATACTGGTACGAAGTGCTTGAGATGATCCGTAAGGTGAATAAAAAATGCAATATCGTTGGCTTTGATGTGGTGGAACTGTGCCCGAACAACATCGATAAAGCCCCTGATTTCCTTGCTTCAAAGCTTATTTATAAAATCCTGAGTTATAAATTCAATAAAAAATAATAATCATGAAATTAAAAAAGAAAGACCTGTTAAAAGAAACCATCAAACATTTTGATATTAAAAAAGTTGACACTACAGCCGTCGTCAACGCCATGCGCACTATGTCGTTTACATCCCGCGATACTGCTGTGGCAGCAGATATTTTCGACCGGATGATCAAGGACAAAGATTGCACCATCATGCTGACACTTGCAGGCAGCACCAGCGCCGCCGGATGTATGCAGGTTTATGTGGACATGGTAAAGAATAAAATGATCGATGTGGTTGTTGCTACAGGCGCCTCCATCGTGGATATGGACTTTTTCGAAGCGCTCGGGTATAAACATTACAGAGGCACGCCGTGGATAGACGACAGCATGCTGCGTGGCCTATACATCGACCGTATTTATGATACGTTTATCGATGAAGAACAATTACAGGCATGCGATAATGCGGTTTATGAAATCGCCAGTACGCTGGAACACCGCCCGTATTCCTCACGGGAATTTATTTGGGAAATGGGAAAATACCTTACCAAACACGGGAAGAAAAAAGATTCGCTGGTTCAGGCCTGTTACGAAAATAATGTTCCAATTTTCTGCCCGGCATTCAGCGACAGCAGCGCCGGTTTCGGGCTGGGCAAACACCAGTGGGAAAACCCTGACAGCCATGTAAGCATCGACTCGGTGAAAGATTTTATTGAGCTGACAAAAATAAAAATGGCGGCAAAGACCAGCGGTTTATTCATGGTCGGCGGCGGCGTTCCTAAAAATTTTACGCAGGATACCGTGGTTTGTGCCGAAGTTCTTGGCTTTGATGTCCCGATGCATAAATATGCCGTACAGATCACCGTTGCAGATGTGCGTGATGGCGCCTGCTCCAGTTCAACGCTGAAGGAAGCTTCATCGTGGGGCAAGGTTGATACGGTTTACGAACAAATGGTCTATGCCGAAGCTACCACCGTTGTTCCGCTGATCGCCAGCTACCTCTACCATAAAGGCGACTGGAGCAAACGTAAAAAATACGAATGGACAAAACTGTTTGAAAAGAAGGCAGCCGGCAAGGCTAAAGCGAAGAAAAAATAGTTGCTAAGCTCGAATTATAAGATGGGCTAAAGCCCGGAATAGATTTCTGCAATCAGCCCCGGCCTTAAGGCCGGGGCTGTTTTGTTTTTTTTATAAAAGGACTTTAGTCCTGAAAGAATTTACCTGTCTGTTATTCGCAGACAATAACTTTCCTTTTGTAAGTGGTATTGTCCGTATTCACAATGACAAAATAAATCCCGTTTTCATACAAGGCAACATTCATAAGCGATTGGATGTTGCCTTCCATTTTTTCAACGAGTTGCCCTGTGGCGTTATAGATGGCTACGTGCGTGGTGTTTTGCGGCAGTGATAGCGTGAAATTTCCGGTATTGGGATTCGGATAAACTTCCAGTGAGTTGGTCATTTCATGTTCTGCAAGCCCGACAGGCGTTACAGCAAACTGAAGTGTATCGGACCAGTCGCTCCATCGTAAATTTTTATCGCGGTAGCGCATGCGCCACATGTACGTCTGGCCAACAGTAAGCACGCCGGGTTGAAGCGTATAAGTCCCCAGGTCTAATCCGGCATTGAGGTTGACAGGATTATAAAAGGGTGAGCCGGAATCACCGTAAAAGTTATCCACATCGGCAACTACATCAATTAACGGGCTGCTGAAACTTCCTGAAGATAACACCAGTTGAAATTCTGAGGTCATCAGGGTGTCAAGGCCGGAGAATGCGGAAGCCGTTAGTGTGGGCTGAGGTGAAGAGTATAATTCAGGAGAAATTGCATCCGGTTTATCCGGTGCCGGTTGGTTCAAAATGCGGTGCCATTTGTCCAGTACTTCCAGATTGCGTGGTTTGTCGGTGTTTCCGAGGCTGTATGTTTTTGCAAACACGGTCTGGGCGCTCATATCGACATCCACCAGCATAAAATTATAATGATCTAAGGACTTTTGAATTTCGGGGTAGTTGGTCTGGTTGCCATACATTCCCCAACGATCAAGAGCACCGCCGGCTCCGCCGGACAGCACTTCCCAGAAATCACAGTTCCCGCTGTGTGTGCCGCGTATGGCGCCGCGTTCGTAATTATGCGAATGTCCATGTGTGGTCAAAACCATTTTAGGGCAGGCTGCTTCTATTGGATAAAGATTGTCTTCCACATAAGCCATGTTGCCATCGGGCCATAATTCCGTGTGGCCGGGCTGGTGGTTATAAACAAAAACAAAATCAGTAGAGGCATCGGCATTGGCCTCATTCAGGCGATCCTGCAGAAAATTGGTCTGAGTGAAAAAGTTATAGGTTCCGCTGGTATTAAGCGCAATGAATTTACAGTTCCCAAGATTGAAACTGTAATATCGTTCGGAGAACCCGCCAAGGTCTTCGTATTTCATAAAAGAATAAAAATAATTGCTTTCCCCTTCATGGTTACCAATGGATACCATAGAAGAAATATAAGGCGATAAACTTGAATAAGAATTGAAATACTCATTCATATATCTTCCCAGATCAGAGCCGCTTTCGCAGATATCCCCGGAATGCATGATGAAATTTACCGAATCGGACCATTCAGGGCCGTATAACTGTTTATAAACATACACGATAGTATCAATAATGGCGGTGCTCGTGAGCGTGTTGGTCTGTGAATCGCCGATTTTTGCAAAACGGATGTGTTTGCCCGGAGTGCCCGGAGCAGGCGGGGTGCGGAAATGAAATACGTCCGAAGTATCTTCGCCGCTGATACAGCGGTAGTAATACCGTGTGTCCGCTGATAATCCTGTGAGTTTAACGGTATGCCAGCGGTTGATGGTGGGGGTTACTCCGATGTCTTCATACGTGCCTGTTGCTGAATTACCAAACGCCGGAGTGGTTCCGTACTGCACCATGGTGGAGCCTGTATAATAAGAATTCCAGCTGATATAATTAGAACTGACCGTTGGTGATTGCAGGTAAGGGGTTATGTTGGAAGTGTGGAAACCTCCCAGCCCGCGGACTTCTGCGGCTGTAAGGGTCGTATTAAATAATGCCACCTGTGCCACATAGATCATGTTATCTTCACCGTTTTCATCGGCAAAGAAGAGCACGGTGGGATCCAGCGAGTACGTGCCGTCAACAGCCTGGCTGACGCCGTTAAGGACAAGCTTGCCATCAATATAATAGCGTAAACTGCTTCCAAGATCAGCCGTCACAACAACCCTGTACCAGTTGAATGCTTTTACTGAAAAGCCCGTGTATCCTGTGGCTGAAATGCCAAGTTGGCTGTTTGGGTTAAAAAATACATCGCCGTCGTTGCTGTTGCTTTGATTGGTCTGGTAAAAGCAATGGTATTCCTTTGGGTTGTCGATCATGACATCGAACATGATGGAATATTCATTGACATAGGATCCGCCGCCATTGGCAGGTATTCCGTGAGTACAGGTATAATAACTGCCCACATCAACGGCCACAGCGCCGTCACCGGTTACAGGCCCGGGAACTGCTAGATGGGTGCCGGTGAGTGCGAGGTCATTGCCAATGGTTGCATTTAATAAATCGGATGGATTGTCGAAAGTCCAACGCCCCACCGTACTTGCAGGCCATATTTGGGCAAAAGAGCTTGTTGTTATTAATAGTATGATCGAAAGGAGGTAAAATTTTTTCATAAGAATTGAAAATAAGTTTGTACAAAAATAACGTTAATAATGTATTGAATTTATTTGGATGGAAATTTATGCAGTTAAACACTTAGAAAATACTATTCGCTCCCTGTTTGTTGCAGAAGCTGGTGGTACTGAGCCACACTTCCCGGGAATAATAACAGTATCGCCGACATAAACTTGCGTTCATCAGGTTGCCGGTTTGCTTCGCCGTTCAGCAAATCTATACTCAGGACATCGCTAAGCCGGACACAGAGGTTCTCTTTCTGTAATTCAAAATCGATCGCATCCATTTTCCGGGCGTCAATTATAACCTGTTCAGCTTTATCGATCATTTGTTTCTTGTCGCCTTTTTTTATCCCCGGTAATTTCGCTTCGACAAGATCCCTGAGCGGTATCAGGTAAAGGTCTTTGTAATCGTTCCATTGGTTATCGGTGAGGTTGCGGGCGCTTCTGAAATATTCTATCCATTCGTTGGTGACAAACGACTGCCCAAAGATCCCGGGGTCGGCAACATTTTGCTGGGGTATCAGGCAGCAGCGGAAACTATTGAAAACATAACGCTGATCGTTGTTGAGGATGCTGTCCACTTTGTCGCGCAAATTCCATAACAGCATGGTGCCTTCTTCGCCGAACAAACCTTTGATGTGGGCCAGGTCAATTTCTTTGCGGTCTGAAGCTGAAATCGGTTTGGTGTCTTTTCCGGTAATGCTTCCCACGGGAAACAGGGCAGGAGGGGCATGGCATTCCAGGCAGCCTTCGGCATTGTATCCGGGTCTCTGAGCGGCCAGCAAACTGCGCTTGATGATTTCAGACTCCAACTCACGAACGGTATTTACCTCATTTTTCAAGGTGTCGCTGAGGGCGCTGTTTTTCAGAAGTTGTGAAATCAGTTGCTGGTAAGTATCGCTGATGTTTTTCAGCTCAGCGGTGGAATAGTGTGAATTGTCAGGAATGTCAAGCTTCAGGGCCTCAACCTGCTGCGCCAGCGGCAACAATTTCTGCACCTGCTCTTTGCTTAGATAGAAGCCGTTTATCAGGTTGATGGATGAGGTCCGCATCACCAAATAATTCATGCTGTTGAGCTCTTCTTCCCAATTATCTATGGCCTTTAAAAACTTTTGATCGTCATTTGGTTTGAACGAAAAGGAAAGGCAAAGTATCAGCACAAGAACAGGCAGGGCCAAAAGAAAATAGGTGCGGTGTTTTATTTCCATACACCATTGATTTTAGTATCGCAGAAGCTGCATTTGCCGTCTTTCATATTTTTGGAAATGATAGTGTATCCCTTACGTTCTAAAATCTTTTTCTTGCATTTCGGGCAATAGGTGTCGTCGTACTCGGTACCCGGGACATTGCCGATATACACATGTTTTATGCCTGCCGCCAGAGCTATGTCATGGGCTTTATTTAGCACATCAATCGGTGTGGCCGGGAGCTGTGTCAGTTTGTACATCGGGAAAAAACGGCTGAAATGCAGTGGACAGTCAGAAAAACCTTCATTATACAGCCAGTCGCACATTTCTTTGATCATATCCAGATCGTCGGTCCAACTTGGCACAATAAGGTTGGTAATCTCAAGCCACACGCCTTCTTCTTTGAAGATCTTCAGGGACTTTTTAACGCTTGACAGTTTTCCCCCGTTAAGCTTACGGTAAATGTCTTCTTTAAAACTTTTCAGGTTGATGTTGGCCGCGTCAAGGTATTTGCATAACTTGCGCAAAGGCGCTTCGTTGATATAACCGTTTGAGATAAACAGGTTTTTGAGCCCTGCTTCATGCGCCAGCACTGACGTATCGTAGACATACTCATAAAAAACTACCGGTTCGGTGTAGGTGTATGCAATGCTTTTGCACTTGTTTTTCAGCGCATAAGCCACCACATCCTTAGGAAACAGATCGTAGTTTTGCGTGTCGAAGGGCGAAACCTGTGATATCTGCCAGTTCTGGCAGTTCAGGCAGGTGAAATTGCAGCCCGCGGTTGCCAGAGACAACGCGGTGGTCTGCGGCAGAAAATGATACAGCGGCTTCTTTTCCACCGGGTCGATATTGAGGGAACAAGGGTTTCCGTAGTTGATGGCGTATAAATCTCCCTTATAATTGACCCGTGTCTTGCAAATCCCTTTATCATTGAGTTTTATCAGGCACGCATTCGGACAAAGGCCGCAGACAACACCTTTATCCGTTTTGGTGTAGTAATGGGCAAGGGTTTTCCATTTCCAGATATCGTCGGTTGGTTCCATGGGAAATAATTTTTTATGGTCTGCAAAAGCATCCAGGCCCGAAATAGTCAATGCAGCAATGCCTGCATATTGCGCACAGGCCCGGATGAATTCACGCCGGTTCATTTTTTTATTTTCGCTCATTGAACTGTAAAATTAAGAAAAATCAGGCGAACAGACAAAAATTAAACGCAGAGTTATAGCACAATATTTTGAAATATGAACTTTGAATTCAGAAGTCAGATTGCAGAATTCAGAATTCTGAACTAAACAACAGCTTTCTGCTCTTCAATGACGTCCAGTTCGACTTTCAGGTTTTCAATGATAAATTCCTGCCGTTCGGGCGTGTTTTTTCCCATGTAAAAGGTCAGCAGATCCGTGATGGGAGAGTCTTTTGTTAACATGACCGGTTCAAGCCGTATATTGGGGCCGATAAAATGTTTGAATTCATCGGGTGATATTTCGCCGAGGCCTTTAAAACGTGTGATCTCGGGGTTGGTGCCCAGCTCGGCAATGGCTTTTACCCTTTCGGCATCGCTATAACAATAAACGGTTTTTTTCTTGTTCCGCACCCTGAAGAGTGGCGTTTGTAAGATGTACAAATGCCCGGAACGTATGACTTCCGGATAAAACTGAAGGAAAAAAGTCAGCAGCAGCAGGCGTATATGCATACCGTCCACATCGGCATCGGTGGCGATCACAATTTTGTTGTAGCGCAGGTTGTCCACGTCTTCTTCGATGTTCAGTGAGGACTGCAACAGGTTAAACTCTTCGTTTTCGTAACATACCTTTTTCGTCATGCCGTAACAGTTCAGCGGCTTGCCTCTAAGGCTGAATACGGCTTGTGTATTTACATCGCGCGATTTTGTGATCGAGCCGCTGGCGGAGTCGCCTTCGGTGATGAAGAGGGTGGTTTCGTAGCGCTTTTCATCGTTGGTATTATAGTGGCTCCGGCAGTCGCGGAGTTTCTTGTTGTGAAGGCTCACCTTTTTTATGCTGTCTTTGGCCAGTTTTTTTATGGTGGCCAGCTCTTTGCGTTCTTTTTCTGACTGCAGGATCTTCCGGAGCAGCGTTTCTGAAGTATCCGGATTCATGTGGAGGTAATCGTCGAGGTGCTTTTTAATGATGTCCTGAACATAGTTTCTTATCGTTGGTCCTTCAGGTTCAATATATTGCGAGCCAAGTTTTGTTTTTGTCTGTGATTCAAAAACAGGTTCCTGTACTTTGATGCTGATGGCGGCAACTATGGATTCGCGTATGTCGCTGGGTTCGAAATCTTTTTTGTAAAACTCACGGATCGTCTTCACTACAGCTTCACGGAATGCCTGCTGGTGGGTGCCGCCCTGCGTGGTATGCTGCCCGTTGACAAAGGAATAATATTCTTCGTTGTACTTGGTGGCGCTGTGCGTGATGGCACATTCAAAACCGTTTTCTTTGATGTGGATTATCGGATAAATGACAGGCCCGTCTATGTAGTTGTTCAGCAGGTCCAGCAAGCCGTTTTTTGCCACAAACTTCTGTCCATTAAAATAAATCGTAAGCCCGTTATTCAGGAAGGCGTAGTTCCACAACATTTTTTCGACATATTCGGAAATAAAATGATAGTTGCCGAATATCTTTTCGTCGGGTGTAAACTTAATGGCAGTGCCGTTTTCCTGGTCGGTATTGGTTATAGAATGGTCTTTAATGAGGACACCTTCCTGGAACTCCACCGTCTTGATTTTTTTTTCGCGGATGGATTGTGCCACAAAGTAGGAAGACAGGGCATTGACAGCTTTGGATCCCACCCCGTTCAGCCCGACAGTCTTTACAAAGACTTTAGAATCATATTTTGCGCCGGTATTGATCTTCGAGACGCAATCGGCCAGCTTGGTCAGCGGGATGCCGCGTCCATAGTCACGCACGGAAACAGTCTGGTCTTTGATGGTTATATCAATGGTTCTTCCGGTCCCCATGATGAACTCGTCGATGGCATTGTCCAGGGTTTCTTTCAGAAGCACATAAATTCCGTCATCGGGCGAAGTGCCGTCGCCAAGTTTTCCAATGTACATGCCCGGGCGCTGCCTGATATGTTCGTTCCATTCCAGGGTGCGAATAGTGTCTTCGTTATAAATAACAGAATTCATCAGGTGAAAATAATTTTTTGCAAAATTACGCATACTTTGCAAGAGTAGGTACACACCTATGATTTTTTTATCAACAATTGGAGGTTATTAAGCCACGAGCCATGAGCCACGAGCCATTAGCCACGAGCCACCAGCCAATAGCCAATAGCTATCCGCCGCGGCGGAGCCACGAGCCATTTTGGAAAAAAAACTGCGGTATTTGTCATTTTGAAAAAAACTATATTTGCAGAAAACTCCCGGGCATGCTTTTCGAAGACACATATTTTACTGTTGAGACAACGTCAGAAAGCGTATTCCGCGATCGTTCCAGCCGGTTTATAGGCCTGGTTATTCCGGTCGGCACCGAGCAGGACATGAAGCTGGAACTCGAGAAAATCAGAAAGAAATATTTTGATGCCACCCACCATTGTTATGCTTTTCGCCTGGGTTTTGATAAGTCGGTGTTCCGCTCCAACGACGACGGCGAACCGTCAGGAACAGCAGGAAGGCCTATTTTGGGGCAGATCCAGTCGAAAGACCTTACCAACGTCCTGGTTGTGGTGGTGAGGTATTACGGTGGTACCAAGCTTGGCGTTCCCGGCCTGATCAATGCCTACAAAACTGCCGCTAAAGAAGCCATTGAAAACAACAAGATCGTTGAGAAAACCGTAAATGATGTGTACGAAGTTTTCTTCACCTACGAACACATGAATGAGGTGATGCGGGTGCTGAAAGACGACAGCGTGGCGCAGCTTGCCCAGACCTTTGACAACGATTGCAGGATCGAATTTTCGGTGAGAAAGCTTTTAGCCGGGAAAATTTATGAGAAACTCTCTGTACTGAAAGGTGTCACTGTTAATTTTCTGAGGACCATATAAACCTTAAGTTCTGCCCGACAGACTTGTTTTGCAGAGCAAAAATAGCAAACTGCCACGACGGACAAATTTTCATTCTCCTAAAAAATTTCAGATATTTTTGTTATTTCGATTTGAATAATTGTTAATTTTGATATAAATAACAAACTTGTCCGGTTGACTTTGGAGGAGTTTGTAAAAAGAGTGGGAGCAAGGGACATGTTTCCGAATATTAAAAAGATCAGTACTCAAATAAAATTCATTATGAAAAATTTCGTTCTATTCTTTACTTGTATGTTTGCGAGTATTTTTGTTTATTCCCAATGTACTTTTGAAAGAATATATGAGAGAAATCTAGCTGAATATAGCCATTCTATTAAACAAACTATGGATGGAGGGTATATCATAGCTGGTACTACTAGTATAATTGGCTCAAGCCCTACCGGAGTTTATTTGTTAAAAACAAATTCTTGTGGAGACACTTTATGGAGCCGGATAATCAGTAAACATTATCAGGATGCCGGAGTCGATGTTTTACAGCTCATTGATAGTGGCTACATAATTCTTGCTTATGCCACAATAAATACGAATAATTGGGATGTATTCCTGATCAGAACAAATCAAGACGGCGATACCTTATGGACGAAAACCATTGGAGACACCATTAATGAATTTGGAAATTCTTTTGCTCGAACATATGATGGAGGATATATTATTGCCGGGCAAGTAAGCTCCGTACAGGGTCATTCCGATATTATTTTATTTAGGACAGATTCTATTGGTAATTTGCTGTGGACAAAGAATTATGGTAACGGTTCCGATGATAATATAGCATATAGTGTTGCACAGACATTTGACAGCAGTTTTGTTATTACCGGGCGAAAGTATATTTTGTACCAACCTACTCAAGTATTTATTCTCAAGACAAATAATCATGGTGATACTATATGGGCTAAATGTTTATCGGATACAACTAAATCAAGTTGCGGATATTCAATTATGCAAACAGCGGATAGTGGATTAATTGTGATTGGTGACTGTGTTAACGATATTTATCTGATAAAAACAAATGTTGATGGAGATTCTTTATGGTCAAAAAAATATGGTGGAAGTGCTTACGAAACAGGGTGTGCGGTTTCACAAACAGATGATGGTGGCTATATTTTAGCAGGAAATACCCTAAGTTTTGGTGCAGGAGCTATGGATTATTATATAATAAAAATCGACTCCGCAGGAAATGAATTGTGGTCCGAAACTTATGGCGGGAGTAGTGATGACGAATGTCATTCAGTTATGCAGATACAAGATGGTGGCTTTGTAGTTTCTGGACATAAACAAATATCGAATTGTAATTGGGATATATATGTTGTTAAAACAGATAAAAGCGGTCATGTTGAAACCTCCGGTAATTGGGAAATTAATGAAAATTTGGAACTTAATATTATCCCCAATCCTGCTTCCTCCAATATAAGCTTGCAATTTTCAGGACGATTTGGCTTAACAAAAAAACTTGAAATATTTGATTGCTATGGACAATTGCAGTTGACGAAAACCGGTAGTTTCTATGACATAGATATAAGTTCACTTACAAGTGGTTTGTATTTGATAGTGCTGACTAACCTTGATAACGAAAGGTTGACAAGTAAATTAATAAAGGAGTAATGTTTTGTAACAATTGTTTGTTTTCAGAGGCTGATAGTATGTAAATTAACAAATCCTAACTTTGAAGTGCCAGGTCCTAGTGGTGCGAAGTCTATTCACAATATCTTTTTTATTTTAAAGGTGTTCATGAGCTCCCTGCAGTCGGTTCCGGACTTCTCACTAAATAAATGGTAGTTTTCAACTAACTACAGAAACCAATCATTTCCGCAAAAAAAGCCTCAACTCCAACAGTATTTTCCCTGCTTGTTCAGGGTGATCTTATCGTTATCCACCAGCCACCGCAATACTTTTATCAGGTGGTCTTCATTGATCCCGTCGGCTGTATTAATAATTTCTTCCAGGCTCAGCGCGGTGGCGTTCAACATGGGCCTCACGGCTTCCACGATCTTATCGAATTCAAACTCGGTCAGCCCGAGCTCATTGCGCTTGAGGCAGACATCACAGATGCCGCAGCGTTTGCTGTTTTTCTCACCGAAATAACCCAGCAGGTATTGGTTGCGGCACTTGGTGTTTCCGGCTACATATTCCGTCATGGCTTCGAGCCGTACCAGTGCATTTTGTTTCAGCTCTTTGTAGTTCTTGTCCGAGATCATCAGCTGGCGGTCGTCGAGGCGCTCACACGCAAAAGTCAGTTTAGGCAGGCTGCTGCGGGCTTCATAATACAGCACGTTCAGCTTTACCAGTTCATTCAGCGTTTTGACAACGGTTGCCGTGTCGGTATCCATTTTTCGGGCGATATCGGCTTCGTCGATCTTGACAAAATCGTTGAAAGGCCCGCTGTACATCCTCAGTATAAGTTTTATAAAAGGATCATATCTAGGGTTGGCCAGCTGAAACCTATACAAAACCTGGTTGTCGGGAATAAAATGCAGTTTCGAACTGTCGTTGAACGAATCGGAAAGGCTGACATATCCTTCCTTTTCCAAAAATTTAATGGAGTTGTAAGCGATGATGTGCGAAAGGTTGTAATGCTCGCTGAATTCGTTGATATTATAGACATAGGTGGTGTCGGCGCCCGAGCCAACGGCGAGTTGAAAATAGTTTCCCAGGCAGTTATAGACTTTGCGTATCATTTCCTTTTCGGGAAACGACATTTCGAAATTTTTGAAGGCATCTAAAATGTCGGCATTTTCATAAAGCAATATGGCAAACGCTTTTTTCTCATCGCGCCCGGCCCGCCCCGCTTCCTGAAAATATGCCTCGATGCAGTCGGGCAGGTCGAGGTGTACCACAAAACGCACATCCGGCTTGTCGATGCCCATGCCGAAAGCGTTGGTGCATACCATCACGCGTTTTTCGTTTTTCTGCCAGGCCGATTGTTTTTTATCCCTCAGCGCAGGTTCCAGCCCGGCATGATAAAAATCAGAGCCGATACCGTTTTTATTGAGGAAATCTGAAATCAATTTTGTTTTTCTGCGGTGGCGCACATACACGATGCCGGTGCCTTTGTTTTTGCTCGCAATTTTCAGCAACGTCTGCAGTTTGTTTTCGTCTTTCTTTACAAAATACGACAGGTTTTTGCGTTCAAAACTGACCTGCAACACGTTCTTTTTATGGAAGAGCAGTTTTTCCTGAATATCAACAACCACTTCCTGCGTGGCGGTGGCTGTGAGCGCCAGGATGGGGACGTTGGGTATGTATTCGCGGATCTCGGCTATCTGAAGGTAGGGCGGCCTGAAATCATAACCCCACTGCGAAATGCAGTGCGCCTCATCCACGGCAAAAATGTTTACCTTCATGCGTTTTAGTTTTTCACGGAATAGGCTGGTGGCAAGGCGCTCGGGCGAAAGGTACAACAGCTTCACTTCTTTATCGAACACGGCATTATCCAGCGCTATGTCGATTTCGTAGCGGCTCATGCCCGAATAAATGGCGATCGCTTTGATGCCGCGTTTCTTAAGGTTTTCCACCTGGTCCTTCATCAGCGCGATGAGCGGGGAAACCACGATGCACAAGCCTTCTTTTGCCATAGCGGGAACCTGATAACATATGGATTTCCCGCCGCCGGTAGGCAGCAGGGCGAGGGTATCGTTGCCGGCGAGCACCGAATTGATGATGTCTTCCTGCATCGGTCGGAAAGCGGCGTATCCCCAGTATTTCATCAGGACCTGCTGTATGGTCATACAAGCATTTTTTGGCTAAGTTACAAAAAAGTCATTACTACAAAATGTATTTTCTATATGTTGCTAAATCATTTTTGAGTTGCCAAAATAAAATTTAGATTTCTCATTTTACTGCGCATAATTCGAAATGACAGTTACTTTATCCTTCTCTAAACCGATACTATCTATCTGTCATTCCGAAGCGCCGCCTGCCGAAACGATAGTGCAGGCAGGCAAGCGAGGAATCTTTTTATAATTTGCAAATAAATTTATTTGTCAAACTTTTTTGAAGCCTTCAAATTTAGCCTAAATCAGATAAATTTTATTATTTTGCATCTCCATTTTGTGAAATATTAGCCGCACAGATTATTTTTATAAAAACATGCTATGGGCAAAAAAAACAAGCAATACAAAAAATATCCGCAACCTGAAAAACCTGTACGGGCCGCTGCTCCGCAAAAGAACAACAGTAGCGCATTACCAACCGGAAGCAGCCGTAAAAAAGAACTATTGTTTGCAGCCATCGCGGTGATCGTCACCCTGATCGTTTATATTCCCTCGCTGGGCAATGATTTTATTGTGAACTGGGACGACGGCGGATATATCATCGAGCACAACCTGGTACATAAAATCTCATGGGAAAATTTTACGACCATTTTCAACCCAACCACGTTTTACAAAGGAAACTACCATCCGCTCACAACTTTTTTCTATGCTGTTGAGTATTCTCTGGTAGGGGAGAACGCATTGTTATATCACATCAACAACCTGATTTTTCACCTGCTCAATGTGTTACTGGTATTTGTCTTCATAAAACTAATCTCCAAACGTATCGAAATTGCGGCTTTTGTTGCTTTGATGTTCGGCATACATCCGATGCATGTTGAGTCGGTGGCATGGATATCCGAGCGCAAGGACGTGCTGTACACTTTCTTTTTCATGCTGTCGCTGATACAGTATTTTTATTATTCCACGAGAAAGGAAGCGAAGCGAAAACATTACATCCTGATGTTGGTGTTTTTCTTTTTATCGCTGTTGTCAAAGTCCGCAGCTGTGATCCTGCCGTTGGCTATGTTTGTGGTGGATTATTACCTGAAACGCAAATTGAACCTCAGGCTCATACTCGAAAAAATTCCGTTTTTTGCGCTTTCCATTGCTTTCGGCCTGCTGGCGGTATTTTCGCAAGGTGAGAAAGGCGCCATACATGACCTGACACCCATGTTTACCTTTTTTGACAGGCTGCTCATTGTCTGCCACTCTACCATGACCTATTTGTGGAAACTGTTCGTGCCCATTGATTTAGCGGCCATGTATTCATACCCGGGCAAGGCCGATGGGATGTTTCCGGTCATTTATTATGTTGCCCCTTTTATAATATTGCTGCTTAGCGGACTGATCATTTTTTCGAAAAAATTCGGAAGGCATTATATTTTCGGCGCATTGTTTTTCCTGGTGACCATAATCCTTGTCATACAGATCATCCCGGTTGGCGGTGCTTCCATGGCCGAACGTTATACCTATGTGCCTTATATCGGGCTCTTTTTTATCCTGGGGAAATTATATGATAATGGCATACAAAGTACTTCAGAAAAAATGAAGCGCCTCAAACCCTTGCTTCATATTCTGGTGCTGGCATTTGTGTTTTTCTTTTCCGTGCTTTCCTGGCAACGCATAGGCAAATGGAAAAACGGTGAGATCCTTATGCGCGATCTGACCAGGGTAAATCCCAATATGCAGTTTGCCTACAACAACCTGGGATATTATTATTACCGCTGGAAAAAGGATTTCGACCAGGCGGGCAAAGCGTTCGACAAGGCTATCAGCATTGATCCCAACTATTCTCAGGCCCTGAGCAGCAGAGGCGTGCTTTATAATAATCTTGGAAAACATGAAGAAGCCGTCCGGGATTTCACAGCCTGCCTCAAACTAAATCCTGATGATAATGATGCGCTGATCGGAAAAGCGAACTCACTGAGCGCCTTGATGCGTTTCGAAGAGGCGTTTCCGTTCTATAACCGTTACATTCATTTAAAACCCAATGATGCCAATGCCATTCTGAAAAGAGGAACGGCTTATGTCCAACTCGGCCGGTATGACGAAGCTTTAAAAGATTTTGATAACAGCCGGAAAATTTCGCCGGATAATTATGAATTGTATTATTGGTATGGGCTTGCATATTTTAAAAAAGGAGATTATGCAGCCTCCCTTGAAAACCTGGACAAATCGATAGCTCTGGATGCAAAAAAAGGGGAAGTATATTCATGGCGCGGGTTGGCAAAATATAATTTGAAACAGGTAGATGCTTCCATTGCCGACTATACCACCGCCATAACCATGAATCCCAAGGATGCTGCCGCCTACGTAAACCGTTCCGTAGCTTATTTCGACAAGGGAAATTACCTGCAGGCCTGGGAAGATATCAATGCCGCCGGCAAATTGGGTTATCCTCTTGATAAAGGGTATTTTATGAAGTTGCAGGCGATTGTAAAGAAATGATGGATAAAATTTTCCAAAAACACATGCATTAATGCCTTGGATAAATCAGAATTAATCACGAAAATTTATTGAGGCAAGAGCAGCTTGTCTTTTTTACCAGGCTGTGTAAACTACCGCGTTGATGTTCATTCCGGCACCTACCGATGCAAAAACAATTTTGTCGCCCCTGTTAATCTGATGTTCCGGCAGCTTGCCTTTCAGTATGAGGTCCAATAGCGTTGGCAGGGTTGCCACTGAAGAATTACCAAGCCATGAAATGGACATCGGCATAATATCTTTGGGGATGTTGATCATTTCATACAGCGCATAAAGCCTTTTTAAGATCGCGTCATCCATTTTGCCGTTAGCCTGATGAATCAGGATTTTCTTGATTTCACTCAACTGCGTTTTGCTTTTTTCAAGGCAAGCTTTTATGGCCTGTGGCACGGTTTCCAGTGCATATTGGTAAAGCTTGCGCCCGTTCATTTTCAGAAACAGGTCGTTTGGGCTTTTATGTTCGGGATTGTAAGACTTATCCATATGCAGCATCTGCGAAAATAATAAGGTGTCCGAACGGGTTTTATGAGCAATTATTCCTACCGGATTATCACTTACGCTGGCTTCAAGAATGGTAGCGCCGGCTCCGTCAGCATATAAAAGGCTGTCCCTGTCGTGCGGGTCGCAAACTCTTGATAACGCCTCAGCTCCGATAACCAATACTTTTTTGGCATCACCCGATTTTAAATAATAATCAGCCTGTATCATGGCCTGCAGCCACCCGGGGCAGCCAAAAGGAAGGTCATAGGCAACACAGTCGGGGTTTACAATTTCTAATTTGCTTTTTACGCGGGCCGCCAATGTTGGAACAATATCCGACCTGTTATTGCCGCACTTAACATCCCCAAAATTATGGGCTACGATGATGTAGTCCAATTCTTCTTTATCAACACCTGAGGATGTAATGGCATCAATGGCGGCGAAATACGCAATGTCGGAGGTCACCTGATCGTCCGAAATATAATGCCTTTCGGCGATGGTAGTAATTTCAAGAAATTTGTCAATTATTTCCTGGCTGGTATTTTTGAGTTTCTCACCGTCGGCACTATAAAATTCGGTAGTCAAAAAATCTTCATTTTTTATACTTCGTGGTGGGATATAACATCCCGTTCCTTTAATCACGCTGTAAATAGCACTATTCATATATAAATATTTTCATAAGTTCCGTGGTACTTCTTTCCTGAAAAATGCTTTGAATTATTTTTTCCGGTCCACAATTCAATGAATCGTGAAAAAAGTACCCCCAACAATAGCGTGTAAAATTAAGACTTATTATTATCTCACCAAAATATTTATACGATTTATTATTGAAAAACATATCTAACTATCTGGAATTTACTTTGATATTTACTTTAGTGTGAATAGTTTCTGTTATTCTTTACCTAAAAATGGTTTTGTGTTAAAATATTTGTTAATTTTACTAAATAAATATAATTATTTAAAAAACAAAATTATATGAAAACGAAAAACTTTTTTTTATTAATAATTTTTATGGCGACATCCTTTTCTCTAAATGCACAAATAAAAGTTTTTTCAGGGGGAGGTGTATCTATTGGAAATACGTGCACTCCAACTTCTGGTACAAAATTACAGGTTTTTGGTAACACTATTTTCAGCTCAAGCCAATCACCAAGTATGGCTGCATTCATAAGGGGGAATTATGAAAACTCAATTGCAACAACACCTGATTATACATGGTATAATGATAATCATACGGGCTGTTTCATCCCGGTGATAATATTATAGGATTTACTTTAAATGAAGTTGAAAAAATGAAACTTGGATCTGATGGATTGCAAATAAATTCCGCAGGTGATTGGGCAAAATGTATTTGGGTCAATTGCTCAACTCAATATGCTTGTGCTTATCACGTTTATTATAATGAGGATAAATTTTATGTTACTGCGGAAGGACTTTGTTGCGCCCATAACGGTTTTTACACATATAGCGATTTAAATCAAAAAGAAAATGTCATCAACATTACAAATGCTACAGATAAAGTTAAGCAACTCCGTGGTGTTTCCTTCAATTTCAAGCCAGATGTTTTAAATGCTGGTGATTCAGTCAATGTTCTACCAACAGATCCACCTAAAACACAAATTGGATTTATCGCACAAGAGATTGAACAAATTGTGCCTGAAGTTGTAACAACTTTACATGATGGGACCAAAGCGGTTGCATATCAAAATGTTGTTGCCCTGCTTGTTGAAGCAATTAAAGAATTAAATTTAAAAGTGGAAGAGTTGCAGTTTGATTTGAATACTTGTTGTAATATTGAAAGTGACATAAAAAATAAATCTTTAGATCAGAACGGTTTTAATAATATTGATTCTACTGGCAAAGGCAGTTCAATTTTATTTCAAAATACACCTAATCCATTTAAAGAATCAACAACAATCAGTTATTATATTGATAACAACTCATTTGATGCATCAATATTTGTTTTTGATATGCAGGGAACACTCTTAAAATCGTATGACATTTTAAAAAAAGGGAAAGGTAGTATTATAATAAGCGGTGGTGAAATGAACGCTGGTATGTATATGTATTCTTTGATTGTTAATGGTAAAGAGATTGATACTAAAAGAATGATATTGACAAAATAAAATATTAGAATTTAATTAAAATGCAAAAAACAATAATATCAATTTTTTTATATGCAGTTTTTTTTAGTGTTTTTCCATTGACTTCGTTTAGCCAATTGCCTAAAAATGACCCAACTTGGCAACTTGTCTTTGAAGATGAATTTGATAGCATTGGACTAAACACAACCCATTTCAACCAAAACGATTGGAAATGCGGCCTTTATGCATATTGGGATAATGATCTTGGCTATTGTGTCATAAATCAAACAAACCATACAACAGATAATAGCAATCTATTATTTGATACAACTGGTACTGGTAAAATTACTATCCGGACAAAAAAACATAATCCTCCTGTAAGCGTATTTTCAAGAAATGAATGCGATAATACTGATGGTATGCATAATTTTAATTATACAACTGCTGCGTGGCTGGCTTCAAATGATAAGTTTAAATATGGCTATTTTGAGATAAGGTGTAAATTGCCAGTTTTAACAGGTAGCAATAATAGTTTAGGATTAGGCCCTAATTTTTGGCTTTACGAAAATCCTGATTCAATTGACGGAATTTGTTACAGTGAAATAGACATTTTCGAGTTTTTAAATGATACTAATATATTTCCGCCAGAATATCAAATTTATACATCAAATTCTATTTTCAGGCAATGCTCAGAGGCTCAGGCTCATAATTCATATATTAAAAATGGTTATGTTTCGTTTAATGATTTTCATACATTTGCACTTATGTGGACACCATCAAGTCTGAAATATTATAAAGATGACCAATTGGTATATACATCAATAAACCATCCCGACAGTATGATACCGATGCGTATTATACTTGACGTAAATATTCCAACCCAAGGCATTTATCCTGACTCGTATTCTTTATTTCCATACGATTATGAAATTGACTACGTAAAAGTATGGCAACCTCGTGAAAATTGCGATAGTAACATTGTTTGTGATTTTGATGCATCAAACTACAATTATTCAAAAGTAAACAGCATATCTATTGGAGGTAGCAATTGCAATGCAGCAATCGGACAAACAGATAATGTATCTTTAAAAGCTGTGGATTATATTGAATTTAAAGAAGGTTTTTCTGTTGAGCTTGGCGGCGTTATGAGTGCAGTAATTGAAAACTGTTTTGATCCTGTTCATACAAAAATGGCACCACCTAAGCGTCAACCAACAACCAATGAAATCCCACCAGAACTAATACGTAAATTTTTTCATTAAAAATTTAATAATATGAAACGGATAGTTTTATTTGCAGTTTTATTATTAACATTCAGTATTACAAAGGGTCAATGGACTATTGTAGGAAACATAACCGACAATATCCAGAACATACATTATAAATCCCCATGTATATTTCTTGGTAAAAGAATGATATTTAATGGCGTTTTAGTTAGTTGTAATGATAACCCTTTTGTAACATCGTTTAATGGGTTACAAAATATTGTAGTAGTTCAGGATATAGATTCGCATGGTGATACAATTTTTTGTAATGATACTAATATCTATTTTAGTGCAGACCAAGGTTCTAATTGGAATTTATTTGATAATACCACATTTAGAAGGGGAAAATTATTGATAAATAATAATTTTTTGTTTTGCACACACATAAATGGCGATACCTGTAAAATCAAAAGATACAATCTTTCAACAGGGGAAACTGCATTATTGGTTTTGCCGGTGACAGGTTTTGAGGTTAGTTCTTTCTATTCTTATAATAATGAAATATACATAGGTGTTTGGGCAGGCGGTGATGTTTACGGATATTTATATCGTTCTACTAATCTCGGGGACAGTTGGTCTCTAATTATTTATTTGCCCCCTTCCAACCCACCGTATAATTCTGGTCATACTATTGATGCCATAACTAAAATAAATGATAGCATCCTAATAATTGCCGGGTCTTTTGGTATGAAAATATCATTTAATAATGGCAGCAGTTTTTCAAATGTCAGCTATTTTGGCCAGGGCCAAAGCCATTCCTTGTTTAATGTTAATGGAACCTTGCTTTTAGGTTGCGATAATGGGGTTTACATTTCCTATGATACAGCAATTACCTGGCAGGCATTTAATGATGGACTTAATCCTTCAACTGGCATATGGGAAATTAAAAAAATAGAGAATTATATTTATATGGCAACCTCGCAGGGTTTATATAGGCGCCCGGTTTCTGAAATATCAACAAATATTCAGCAAATTGATAACAACCCGCCACAGTTTAGTATTTTTCCAACAATATGTAAAGACAAAATATTTATTAAATTAAGCGGAAACACACCTTCTGAAAATGAACTGAAAATATATGACTGCCTTGGCAGGCAGGTGTTTGAAAGTTCATTTAAGGTGAATGAACTACAAATTGATATATCCGCATTAAAAGCAGGAATTTATTTTGTAGAAATTAGAAATGGTAATTTTCAGAAAACAGAGAAAATTATTGTAGAGTAAATTGAATATATAAATAGTCAGCATTTTTTGACTCCCTGAAAATCCTGATTCTATTGACAGTAATTGTTATTGTGAAATTGATCTGCCGCGGTGGATGAAGTTATTATCAGGCAAGGCAAGCAACACTTTTTGAACCTATAATTCAATATATTTTTGAAACAACAATTGTAAAAATGACTTGCCTTGTTTGAGGGATTTTTCGGGATTGCTGCCTTCAATTTTGTTGTTGTTTCTTATTACTGATTTGAGGTTGTGGTCGTAAACCAGTTCTGAACTGTCGGTAACAAATCCAAAACCATCGTCGAACGTATAAAATGCAAAGCCCTGAGCGTATTTGTTCAGGACATTTTTACCCCAGGAAAATTCCGTGCTTTTTATTTTTAACTGCGACAGTATGGTGGGCGCAATATCGACATGGGATGTGGTTTTGCTGAATTTTTTACCTCTGTATTCATCTTTTAAAACCGCACCATAAAACAGCAAAGGTACATGATGACGCGCCGGTTCGTTATAAGCCCGTTCTAAAGGATGTTTATGTGCATGGTCGGCCGTGATAATAAACAGCGTGTTGGAGTACCATTTGGTTTTTTTTGCTTGTTGAATATAGTTGTAAAGGCACTTGTCGGTATAATGAGCCGTATTATGGAAAAGATCATTCTCGTTTTTTTCAGGGTAAACCTTTTCGATATCTGCAACAAAATACTCATGGTTGGTCAGGCTTAACATCACCGAAAAAAAAGGCTGCAGCATTCCTTTCAGGTCATTCAGGTGATAAGTAAAAACATCTTCATCGTAAACGCCCCAGTCGGTCTGGCGTGTGTGAGGAATATCAGTTCCGCCTACCAGAATATCAGTTCCGGCCATCTCAAGGTAGGTCTTGGTGTTTGCGTATTTCAGATCGCCGCCATAATAAAATGATGTCCGGTACCCGTTCTTGTTCATGGTAGTCATCAGGTTGGGAAGCTTATCGAACTTTTCAAAATTCTTTATGATAGAGGTCCTTGGCTGTGCAGGGAAACCGCTGAGAAGCGCCACAATACCCTGGTCGGTGCGGAAACCGGTAGCATAAGCATCGGTAAACAGCAAGCCTTCCTTTGCCAGTGAATCGAATAATGGGGCAATGCCTTTTTCTCCTCCGAGGCAGGCAATGGCATCGGCGCTGAAACTTTCCAGGGCGATAAGTACGATATTCGGCCTGCTGGTGGTCAGCACATATTCCGTGCTGTCTTTTTTTACAGAGAATAATTCGTTAAAGGTTTTTTCTGCAACGGCCTCATCGAAAAAAATGTATGGGTTTTTCTTTACCTGCGGGCTTGTCAGTATAGACGAGAAATTCCAGAAGTCGTTCAGCGCTGCGAAATTCAGCACCGGGTATTTGGAATAAAAACACGAGCTTTTGTTGAGCGGGTATTTTTGCAGGCCGCCACGCGCACCGATAAATAATAATCCGGTAAACACCAGAAAAAAAATCAGGCTGCGAAACACGCCCTGGCTTGAGGTGACAGTGGTTTTGATAAAATGATTGTAAAGAAATATGACCAGGGCCAGAAAGGCTAGTAAAATTCCAAAATACAACAAATTATAAACATCGAAAATAATCCCGGCCATTTCCTGAGGATAGATCATAAACGAAAGCGCCTTGGAGTTGACTTTGGTTCCCCAGTTGGCATAAAGGCCCATGCCTGCAAAACTTATTATGAGGTAGAAGCCGAAAAGGATATAATTTATCCATTTGACAGCCTTCAGGAACATCCGGCTTTTGTTGCTTACCATGCCGATACAGATTAAGATGAGCGGCAGCACCAATAAATAACATGCTGATGCAACATCCATCCGCAGGGCGTTCCAAAAGGAAAGTAACACCTGGCCGACCGGAATCTCTTTTAAATCCTTAAAGTTGAGTGCTAAAAAACAGCAACGCATTACAACAAACAGCAACATCCAGAAAGCAAAAAGCTTTAGGAGGTAGATGAGGATTATTTTCAGCCCTGAGTTTTTGTCTGATAACATCGCCGTATTTTTAGAGTGCAAATTTATAATTATATTATATGTGTCAGCTGGTAATTTCATCGAAATTATTAATAATTAGAGAAAATGAGCCGATATTATTTATCTTTGAAACATGAAACTCCGCGGCCTACCACGTATCACTGTTTATATCATGGCGCTCCTGTTGCTTTTTGCGCTACGGCTTGGTTATGGCCTGTGCTCGGAGTTTTGGTTTCCGGATGAACTCCAGGTATATCTTATCGGATTAAAATTTTATACCACCGGACACTTCCCGTATTTCGGGCCGGATGTGGTGTATACCTCGTCACAGATTCCCGGCGCATTGCTGGGGTTGCTGGTGGGCCTGCCTTTTTATTTGCTGAAAATTCCGGAAGCCCCGTATATTTTTCTCAACCTCTTATCGATGTCAGTATTGTGCTTTTTTGCTGTTTATATTCAAAAGAGGTTCACCGAAACGCCTGCCTGGTTCATCTGGATTTGGCTGCTGACCTGCCCGTGGGCCATGAACTTCTCTACACATGTCCTCAATCCTTCGTATGTGCTTTTTGGCGCGGTGTTGTTTTTTATCGGTTTTTTTGAGGCCATACCCAAGCTCAGCATCGGATTCTTAAAACCCTGGCTTGCCTTTTTCCTGATGGGTTTTGCACTGTTCTGGGTGTATCAGTTGCACATGTCGTGGATTTTGCTGCTTCCCTTTATCGTTGCTGCGTTTTGGTTTTCATTCAGAAAAAATAAAATCGGCGCTCTTACCTTCGTTCTGGGCTGTCTGTTTTCAGCATCCACGCTGATACCGACCTTCCTGGCGTATGGCCTGCATGCCGGCAGTGGAAACACTTCTGACAATATTGTTTTCAATATTTCAAATGCAAAAGAAATTCTTACGGTTTTGTTGAGGTATCTTTCATTTGCCTCCAATGAGATCCCCAGGTTTATTGATACCGACGGTGGCTCGAAGGTTCAGTTTTTCCGGGATTATTTGCCCGCCGCGCCCTTTATGTTGTTTGCCATCCTGATGGGTTTTCTGCAGGTGGCTTACCTGATTATTGCGTTCTTCAGAAAGAATCCGAAAAGCGAATTTGCCTGGGTGAAATGGATCACTTTTATTGCCATGATAATTACGTATCTGAGCTTTTTCTTCAGCGTGAAAGGGCCGTCATCACATACATTTTATGTGTTATTCCCGTTGGTAATGTTCTATTCCTTTTATTGCTGGCAACCCCTGTTCCGGAAAAAATGGTTTACCGTATTAATGGCCGTGATGCTGTTTTCAACTGTTGTTACCAATGGTACTCTTGCCTATCATAACTTCCATCTGAAGTCCATGTATAAAAACCGGGAGCTGCCCTTGAAGGCCATACAGGAAAAGGATTATCACATTTTGGGTGAGCGGAGGGCCAGCGATAAAAACCCTTAAGTTTTACTATAGAGTTCAATCAATTCCCACGGATCGTCGTATTTTGTGTTACAAATTATAGTATATCCTTTGTCCTTGAAAAAGGGGTGCTTTTTGCTCAATTCTTCCACTACTGCATTGTCGAACCGATGGTATTTTTGTGATTTGCTGTAAAATACTGCGTAGTTGTCAATAATGCTGAATCTGCCTCCGCCTGCACAGGTAATTTCTCTTCCTTTTTCTTTCCAGTTTTTTTGAGCAGCAGCAAATATTTCAGAGTGCAGGTCCGGCAGTCCGTCGGCAAAAAAGATCTCTATCGGTTTGTGTGTGTGATAATCTGAGACAACGATGAATTTCTTGTGCAGCATGTGATTGGTGCTTATTTATTTTTCAAGTACCTGCATAAAATACCTGAACCCTATATCAGTGGCTGATTTTGTATAATCATCAACAGCATCTATGCGGACATCCCAACCTGAGTTTTTGTAGCTGCCGCCCCTGGTTTTACCTTTTTCATTGGTCATTTCGGCAACATTACCACAAACATTATACAATCCGAAATCATTAGGTTTGTATGATTTTACCGGAGCTGTGATGTCCGCTTTGTCGGAGATCTCAAAAGCATTATCTTCCGAAGGGTTTTTTACAATTTCATAAATGTTGAGGTCTTTGCGGAACGTGATCCGTTCATCTCCGAATCTCAGATAATTACACATGATTTCTCCGCCTTTCATCAGCCGTGCGCCCCAGGGATAAGCTATGTTTGTATAATTACAGCGGGCAGCGTACGTCCATTCCTTATTTGTGGGAAGCCGGAAAATCACCTTTTTAAATTTGCGTTTGGGGCATGAATTGTATTTGGTTGTAAGCCAGTCGCAAAATAATACAGCAGCTTCATACGAAATATTCACAACGGGGTATTCTTTATAAGCCGGGTGGTTGTAATAATAATCCATATAGGGGGCGTTGTATGCCAGTTTGTCGAGCCAGTTCGCAGAGTCAACCTTTGTAATGGCCAGGTCATCTGTCCTGTTTGCCGCCTTAAGATCCTTTTCAAATAATTTGTACAAATAATTCGACACTTCAAATTTTCCGGCATAGAGGCTGTCGGTGGTCTTTGCCAGTGATTTTTCAATGGCTTTTATGTCCAGAACATCTTTTTGTGCTTGCACGGAGAACATAGTAAATCCGTTTAGCACAGATGTTATTAAAACGATGCCGGCTAAATTTAGTTTTGTCATGTTTTTTTAAAAAAATTAAATCAACGTGCAAAGATACTATCAAATTGTTTCACTATGGACATCGTATGTGGATAATAAAGACTACCTTTGCAAATTCTTTTAAAAAAACCGTAAATTTACTATCTAAGATGCAAGAAATCAGAAATATAGCTATTATTGCCCACGTTGACCACGGAAAAACAACACTGGTAGACCGTATTTTGTACCAGGTGAAACTGTTTCGTGATAATCAGGAGAAAAAAGAATTGATACTTGATTCCAATGACTTGGAGCGCGAAAGAGGCATCACCATTTTATCGAAAAATGTTTCTGTCAGATACAAAGGAGTAAAAATAAATATCATCGATACCCCCGGGCACTCAGATTTTGGAGGTGAAGTAGAGCGTGTGCTGAACATGGCCGACGGCGTGCTGCTGCTGGTAGATGCTTTTGAAGGGCCGATGCCGCAAACGCGTTTTGTACTGCAGAAAGCGCTGGAACTTGGCTTGAAGCCGATCGTGGTCATCAATAAAGTGGATAAGCCCAATTGTTCTCCCGACGAAGTGCAGGAGAAGGTTTTTGACCTCATGTTCAACCTTGATGCAACCGAAAACCAGTTGAATTTCCCAACCGTTTACGGTTCTTCCAAGCAAGGATGGATGTCTGATGACTGGCGTAAAGAAACCAAAGATGTCAGTTATCTGCTCGACACCATTATCAAACATATTCCGGCGCCAAAACATGTTCCAGGAACCTTGCAGCTTCAAATAACTTCACTGGATTATTCATCGTATGTCGGACGTATTGCCGTCGGGCGGATTTCGCGCGGAAGCATCAAAGCCGGTATGCAACTTTCGATCGTAAAAAACGATGGTACTATTGGCAAGACAACTATTAAAGAATTATATCTTTTTGAAGGGCTGGGCAAAGAAAAAGTAAAATACGAAGTGGAAGCGGGAGAGATATGTGCGGTGCTGGGGCCTGAGAATTTTGATATCGGAGACACAATTGCCGACCTGGAAAGCCCTGAAGGGCTTGCGCCGATCAGTGTTGACGAGCCGACCATGAGCATGCTGTTTACGGTGAACAACTCACCGTTTTTCGGTAAAGAAGGCGTTTATGTTACATCGCGGCATTTGCGTGAGCGCCTGTTCCGTGAAACAGAGCGAAACCTTGCCCTCCGGGTGGAAGAGACCGACTCACCGGACAAGCTGCTGGTTTACGGAAGGGGAATATTACATCTTTCGATCCTCGTGGAAACCATGAGGCGCGAAGGCTACGAATTTCAGCTGGGGCAGCCTCAGGTCATCATTAAAATGATCAACGGTGTCAAACATGAACCTGTTGAATCGCTCACCATTCACGTTCCGGAAGCATTCTCTGGGAAGGTCATTGAAATTGTTACCAAACGAAAAGGTGAGATTGTAACCATAGAAACACGCAACGACCGCATAGAATTGAGGTTTGATATTCCGGCGCGCGGTATCATCGGGCTTACCAATTCTGTATTAACCGCCACCGAAGGTGAAGCCGTGATCGCTCATACCTTTAAATCATTTGAGCCCTGGAAAGGCGAGATATCAAGCCGCAGAAACGGCTCGCTGATATCCGGAGAAACAGGCCATGCCATCACCTACGCGCTCGACAAGCTTCAGGACAGAGGTTGCTTTTTTGTGGAGCCCAACGACGAAATCTATGTGGGCCAGATCATTGGTGAAAACACACGCTACGATGACATCGTCGTCAATCTGATCAAGACAAAGAAATTGACCAATATCAGGGCATCGGGCTCTGACGATAAAGCAGTGATCATTCCTGCTGTAAAATTTTCGCTTGAAGAAGCTATGGAATATATAAAAGACGATGAATACGTGGAAGTGACACCTAAGTCCATACGGTTGAGAAAAATTATCCTTGATGAAACCATGCGTAAACGAAGCAAGAAAGCAACACAGGATAGCTAAAAGCATTGTGTTTTAACAATGTTTATGAATTTACTTTCCTTAAAATTGCTCAAATAACCGTAATTTTGCACCGAAATTTGAAATCATGTCAGAAACATCCTGTTCTTTAACATTTCCTGCCTTATTTTCAGACACTGTAAAAAAGTTTCCGGACCATAACGCACTGGCTTTTGTAAGTGAAGAACCTATCACTTACCGGGAAATGAATCAAAAGATTTTTGCACTTATTGCTTACCTGGAAAAATTAAATGTAAAACCGGGTGACAAAGTTGCGATACTAAGTACCAACATGCCGCATTGGGGTATTGCGTATTTTGCAATTACTTTTATGGGCGCGGTTGTTGTTCCATTATTACCGGACTTTCATAACAATGAAATAGAAAAATTCGTTGAACATTCTGAATCTAAAATCATGTTTGTTTCTGAAAACCTCAGGTACAAGCTGAAAGGTATTGAGCACAACATACCTAAGGATATCATTATTTTAGACGATCTGTCGTGCATCAATCCTGAAAGACAAAATTTACTTTTTGATATTTCCGCAAAACCTTCCCATAATTATAAAGTAGAAGAAAGCACGCTTGCTGCGATTATTTATACTTCAGGAACTACCGGAAAGCCGAAAGGAGTGATGCTCACACATAAAAATATTTGTTTTGATGCGTTAAAATCAAGGATCATTCAGCCTGTTGATGAAAATGACCGTTTTCTTTCTGTTTTACCTCTTTCACATACTTATGAAAACACGCTGGGGCTTATACTGCCTATGATCAGCGGCGCTTGTACGTATTACCTCCGAAAACCGCCGACACCACCGGTGTTGCTTCCGGCCTTACAGATTGTAAAACCTACATTAATGTTAACGGTTCCGTTAATTATTGAGAAAGTTTACCGTAATTCTGTACTTCCGAAATTCACCAAAGGCAAAGTAATTAGTACATTATACAGCATGCCATTCTTCAGAAAGGTACTACATTTACTTGCCGGCAAAAAGCTGAAGAAGACCTTTGGCGGCCAGGTTAAATTTTTTGGTATTGGCGGCGCAAAACTCGACAAGATCGTGGAACGTTTTCTTATCGAAGCACGTTTCCCATACGCCATTGGTTATGGCCTTACCGAAACGTCCCCGCTATGCGCCGGTGCAAGCCCGAAGATTACCATATGGCAATCCACAGGCCCGGCAATGGAAGGCGTGGAGCTGAAAATTGCAAACCCTGATGCAGCAACAGGTGAAGGAGAAATATGGGTGAAAGGCCCCAATGTGATGCAGGGTTATTACAAAGATCCGGTGCAAACAAAAAATGTCCTTGATGAAAATGGCTGGTTCAAAACAGGAGACCTTGGTGTCCTGGACAAAAAGAATTTCCTTTATATCAAAGGCCGTTTGAAAAACATGATCGTGATGAACAGCGGTGAAAATATTTATCCCGAGGAAATTGAGACTGTGATCAACAATTTCAATTATGTCGGAGATTCCATCGTTGTTGAAGATAAAGGAAAACTGGTGGCGTTGGTTTATTTTAACAAAGAAGAAATTGAACAGAAATACCAGCATCTTAAGACGGAAATCTCTGCCTACGTCGATCAGAAAATTGAAGAGCTGACGCTGGAACTCAAAGAATATGTAAATAAACGAGTGAACAAATTTTCAAGGGTGCAGCTGGTGGTTTCTCAGCCTGATCCATTCCAAAAAACAGCCACACAAAAGATTAAAAGGTTTTTGTATTCGAAGACCAAGTAAACGTTAAAGAAATTATTTCATCCCGGAATTGTTATTAATCCTTAATAACGAATCCGGGATTTTTGTTTTGGCATTGTTCAATATCCGGATAGAATTTGTAAAATTAAAAAACCTGCCGAACGGTTTCATTCAGGCAGGTTTTATCATGAAGTTTTAAAGTGTCGGTATTATAATTTAATCTTTTTCTCCAGGTCATCGACATAAAGCTTGAACTGCTTGTCGGTTTCGATGAGGTTGTTCACCGTGCGGCAGGCGTGCAACACGGTAGCGTGATCTTTTTTGCCGCAATGCATACCGATGGATGCCAGCGAAGCTTTTGTAAGTTTTTTGGCAAAGAACATGGAAAGCTGGCGGGCCTGAACGATCTCGCGTTTGCGTGTTTTTGAGTTCAGCAGGTCGATGTGGATGCCAAAGTAATCACAAACAATTTTTTGAATGTAATCGATAGAGATTTCGCGTGAATTATTGCGTATAAATTTATCGATGATCTGTTTGGCAAGATCGATCGTAATAGCTTTTTTATTCAGTGACGATTGTGCGAGCAGGGATACCAGCGCGCCTTCAAGTTCACGGACATTGGTCGTGATGCTGTATGCCAGATATTCGATCACTTCGCGCGGCATTTCAATGCCGTTGTTGTATAATTTCTTATCAATAATAGCGATGCGTGTTTCAAGGTCCGGAACCTGCAGATCAGCGGCTAATCCCCATTTGAAGCGGGAAAGCAGGCGGGGTTCAATTCCTTTAAGATCGATAGGCGCCTTGTCGGAACTGATCACGATCTGGCTCCCTTGCTGATGAAGGTGATTAAATATATGAAAGAAAATATTCTGGGTTCCTTCTTTTGCAGATAAAAATTCGATATCGTCCATGATGAGCACGTCTATCATCTGGTAGAAGTGCATAAAATCATTCTGGTTTCCGGTCCTGACGGCATCGATATATTGTGTGATAAATTGTTCGCACTGTACATAAAGTACGATCTTATCCGGGAAGTTCTGTTTTATTTGAAGGCCGATGGCATGGCACAGGTGGGTTTTACCAAGGCCGGAGTTGCAATATAGGAGCAGGGGATTGAACGCGGTTTTTCCGGGATTGTTTGCCACGGCATAACCTGCAGAACGTGCAAGACGGTTGCAGTCGCCTTCAATAAAATTTTCGAACGAATAATTTTCGTTTAACTGCGAGGGTATCTGGATCTTCTTTAATCCCGGGATTATAAACGGATTGGGAATGTCTTTTGAGTTACCCTTGTTAATATCAATAGGCATCGAAATGGTCGGGTTCTTAGTGGACTTACGGTTGACACCGGGCGCTTTCACAGTAATCGGCGTAGAATTGCCGTAACTGTTTTCCATAACGATGCTGTATTCTAACTGTCCTTCCGGACCAAGTTCCTTGGAAATGGTCTTTCTTAATAAATCAATGTAATGTTCTTCAAGCCATTCATAAAAAAACTGGCTGGGGACCTGTATAGTGAGTACTGATTCATTAAGTTTTATCGGCAATATTGGCTCAAACCATGTTTTGAAGCTCTGGTAAGGAATATTATCCCTGATAATATCCAGGCAGTTGTTCCAAACTTCAACATGGCTTTTTTTCATCCTCGATTCCTTCAATTTCTTCAATTTTTTTAAAACAATTTAACAACTTTTTTTACAATCCGCTCTTTTTTAAAGAACTAGCTTTGATTAGAACGGTTGATAATTTTTTCAGAACAACTGTACAAATATTAAAAAAAAAACAACACAAAAAAAGTTTTTTTTTGTTTTTTTTTAAAAAATTTCCAATGAACTTAAACCGGCTATTTTAACTCCTTTGCTACCTGAAAAATAAACATCTATTCGCCCTAATTTCACACCTCCCCAACCGACCTGACCTATTACTATATCTTGGTTATCTGAATTTTTAAATATGTATGGTTTGTCGATAAAGGTATGTGTATGGCCTCCAATAATGATGTCAATATTTTTTGACTGTTTTGCTAAAACAACATCACTTATCTGATTGTCTTCATATGAAAAACCAAGATGCGATAAACAGATAACCAGGTCGCATTTTTTTTCTTTCTTCAACAGGTAAGCCATTTCGGCTGCTTTCGAAGCAGGGTCAAGATAGGTAGTTTTTCCATAATTAACTAAACTTACCAAGCCCTGCAATCCTACTCCAAGGCCAAAAACGCCAACCTTAACACCACCCACATCATAAATTTTATACGGATGGATTTTATTGTTTAAAACAGTTTGTGAAAAATCATAATTGGACGAAATGATGTCAAAAGTGGCGTTTGGCAACTGTTTCAGCAAACCATCAAGCCCGGCGTCGAAATCATGGTTGCCGATGTTCATCGCGGTATATCCCATCAGGCTCATGAGTTTGAATTCAAGTTCGCCGCCAAAAAAATTGAAATAGGGTGTCCCCTGAAAAACATCACCGGCATCAAAAAGCAGCACATGTGGTTCCTGCTGACGGATCTTTTTTATAAGCGCAGCCCTGCGTGCATAGCCTCCCAAACCCGGGAATTTGGTGTCGTTATTCGGAAAAGCTTCAATGCGGCTGTGTGTGTCGTTGGTGAAAAGTATCGTGATCTTTACGTCTTTTCCGGCCTGCAGTTCACACGGGCTGATGAAAAGCGCAACAAAAAAAGTTACTATTATATAAAGGTATGGTTTACTACTTTTCATAATATATTCGTTTGTCTAATTTTGACGAAACCGTATTGTCTTTTGCAGTTTCTGCTTTCAGATACTCAATGAGTACATCCCGGATTTTCACGGTCATCGGAACATATGAAACGGGTGATCCGAAGAAAGTCATATCATCCCCTCCAAGTGCCAGATAGTCGGAGGTTATCACCGTATAATCTTTTGTTATATCAAAAGCGGCGTTGTTTAAAGTTATCAATTTAGCGGTATCCGATTCTATGCTCATAAACGCTCCTGACAAAGGCATGCCACCTTTTTTTGCAATAAAGTTGAACATCTTTTTGGCATTCTTTCCGTTGATAGTTACCGCCACCATTTCATTTTCGAAAGGCATGAGCTCAAAAATATTTCGCACGGTGATGCTTCCCTTTGGTATGTCGCAGCGCAAACCGCCGGTATTTAATAAACAAATGGAAGCGGTATCTTTATTAAGTTTTTTCAGGTAGCTGTTGCCCATTTTAAGAACTACATCAGCGGTAAAATTATTCAGCAATCCTTCCGGCAAACTTTTTTTCATAGCGACATCAGAATACGCGATCACTTCATTCATTTGTGCGTCCAGCTGTTCTTTGTATGGTACTATAATTTTTATACTTACGCTGTCGGTTTCAGGAACATTTATGGTGTCAATTTTAATAACTGCACCCTGGGTTTTATCTTCCTGCAAAAATAAATGCGAAGTACAGGAGTTAAGAATGACTCCTGAAACTACGATGGACAAAATTGCAATAATCCTGTTTGTCATTGATTTGTTTTTACAGGTGTGAAATTTTTAATATTACGTCTGAAATCCTTGTTTGGCAATACTTACAGCATGTGGTGTGTTGCGAAAAAAGGGATGCAAAGAACCTTCTTTTTTTTCAATTATCAAAAGAAATTTTCGATTTTTTTTGATAATTTTTATAAAAAATCCAGAACGTGGTGATACTTAGGATAATTAAAATAACAGAAATGATTTCTGCCTGTGTGCTCTTTATTCCCAATATTGAAAATTCATTGTTTACACGAATTTTTTCCATAAAAAACCGCTGGATGCCAATCAGAAAAAGAAGTATGGAAAAGAGCCATCCGTGGATACGGATCTTTTTTCTGATAAGCCATAACAAAACAAAGAAAATGACACAGAGAATTGTATCGTAAAATGAGGTGGGAAATACAGGGTTTTCAAGGATGGTGCAATACTTCCCGGTGCAATGGTCTATGGCGATACCCTCATTAATGACATTATGCGGAAATCTGAACGCCCACATCCAATCGGGCAAAAAGCTGAGCCATTCAGGTTTGGGCCTGAGGTTTTCTATGCCCCAGCATCCGTCGCCAGCCAGCATGCAGCCAATGCGGCCTATGCCATAAGCCAGAATAATAGCAGGTGCGGTGGCATCAAGAAATACGGGGATAGGAATTTTGTTTTTTCTGATATACCAAATAACTGTCAAGCTTCCGACGATAAGCCCGCCGTAAAAGGTGAGTCCCATAAATGAGAAAAACTCTCCAAAAGGATCAGCGAGGAAGGCATCGAAATTTTCCAGATGATGAAAAATTTTAGCGCCGAACAAGCCTGATATCGCTGCAATAATTAAAATATTTGCAGAAAGCTGGTAGGGGTGGATTTCAATTTCCTGCATCACAGGTTTGTCAAGTTTTTCCTTATTCTTTTTATAATACTTCTGAAAAACCATGATGGCGGCAAGTGCTATTCCACCAATAATATTTCCCTTAAATGAAAAAATATAGGCCTGGGAATTATCAGCAAACTCTTTGTAATCAACAAATATCCCGACGAGTTTATAACCAATAATAAAACCTATGGCTCCAATGACAGTCAATTCAAAAACTCCGGCCTTTGCACCCTTCAGCTCTTTTTTTATAATAACTTTGAGCAAACCTTCCTTTTCTTTTCTTTTTAATTCTGCCTGAATGAAAAAAATACCTGTGACAAAAGCCAGTGCTACCATCAGCCCATAACTTTGGATCGGTATATTGATGTGCGTACCGAAAAAATAATTTATAATATCGCTAACTTGTGGAAACATCCTGATTAAATTTATGAATTGAAAATTTATTTACTTTTTGTTCCGCCTGAGCGGATTGAATATTGAAAATTGTTTGTCCGCCGCGGCGGATTTGTTATTTGTTATTTGTTATTTGTTGTTTGTTATTTGTTATTTCTATAGTAGTTCTATTGTGCAGATACCATCCTCATCGATGCCTGTTGTTCTTACTTTGCGGATTGAGTTGACAAGTTCCGCGGATACCGGCGTTTTAATACGGATATAATTATCGGTGTACCCCAGAAGGCTGGAATGCACAGTTTCCGATTCAAATAAAGCATCACATATCCTGCCTGTGTTTTGATTATAAAAAAAAGTCTTCTTCTGTTCCGAAAGTCCATGCAATTCATGGCTGCGAAGTTTTTTTATGTCGGTTGGAACCTGGTTTTCCATGTTATAAGCGCGGGTGTTTTTGCGTTCCGAAAAAGTAAAAACGTGCATATACGAAAGATCTGTTTTTTCGATGAAACTCATGGTTTCTTTATGGTTTTTTTCGGTTTCACCGGGATACCCTGTGATGACATCCGTTGCAATACAGGCATGCGGAATAAGTTTTTTTATTTTCTGAACTTTTTCAGCAAACAATGCGGTATCATATCTTCTGCCCATAGCTTTCAGGATTTCGTCTGAGCCCGACTGCAAAGGAATGTGGAAATGCGGCATGAAACAAGGATTTTCAGCAAAAAGGCTGATGATGTCATCCGATGTAAGGTCAGGTTCAATGGATGAAAGGCGGATCCGGCTGATGTTTTTCAGTTCAGTAATTTTACAGAGCAGCTGATAAAAGGTCTCCTTATTATTTTTCCCGAAATCTCCGATGTTGATCCCCGACAACACAAGTTCTTTACAGCCATGTGCGGTGGCTTCAGCAATGGAAGACAGGGTTTCATCCACGGTGGCGCTTCTGCTTCTTCCCCGGGCCAGTGGTATGGTACAGTATCCGCAAAAGTAATCACAGCCGTCCTGGACTTTGAAAAAGGTCCGGGTCCTTCCTTCCGACGACCATGAAGGTCTAAAGGTTTCCGGTTTCTGGGCGATGCTGCCGGTTGAGGAATCCAACAAGTCTGGCAACTCAAATTTGTTGCTGTTTCCCAGAAGCAGGATGTCGTTCCCTTCTTTTCTCAGCCGTTCGGCATTGAGTTCAGGCATGCAGCCAATGACGGCAATCCGGGCTTCAGGGTTTCGCATTTTTGCCTGGCGAAGGGCATAGATGCATTTTCGCTCCGCTTGTTGCGTTACCATGCACGAATGTATTACATACACATCGGCTTTTTCCTTAAATCCGGCAATCCTGTAACCTTTATCGGTGAATTCACGGATAATGGTCGAAGATTCAGCAAAATTGAGCTTGCAGCCCAGCGTATGGAAAGCAACAGTTTTCATAAACAAGGGTGCAAAGATAAGGATTTCAGTTGTAGGAAAACAGGTAAGCAGCAATGAAATTTTTGTTTCGGGATATCGCAGCTGCTAATTTTTCCGGCCTCTGATAATTCTAACGCCGGTAATTAGTATGGTCATGGATACGATGCTGAATAACAGTCCGGAAAAGCGAAAGTTTACAATAAGGTCAATAAAACCGATTACAATGCCAAAAGACAATATGGCAACAATGGAATAAAGTATAAAGTTGTTTAACCTTCTGATGTTCCTTGCATAATTTTTCGGATACACGGGCGCGGTGTGATTGGCACGACTATAATATTTGGCATCGGCAGGATGCCTGTAACGGGCATCTGGTTTTGTAAGAAAACCTGAGGGGTACATCAGTTTAAAATCGTAGTACTTTCGTTTGGTAGGATCGATCAGGGTGTGATAAGCCGTATTCAGCAATTGGAAAATTTCAACGGAGTTTTCACCTTTATATACATCAGGGTGGTATTTCCGGGCTTTTTCTTTATAAGCCTTTTTTATATCAACAGGTAATGCGTTGTAGGGTACCCCAAGAATTTTATAGTAATCAGGTAGTTGCATAAACCTTGGTATTAGGGCTCTTTGATTATTTTTCCGTTATCTTTATTCATGACTTTTCCACCTTTGTAAATAAGTTCAGCTCCTTCCTTTATAATAAGACGTGAATTTTTCTTAAGAAGTACCCGGGATTTTTTATTCAGGACGATTTTACTTGAAGCTTCGAGTATTAAAGAGCTCCCGTTATCGATCACCAGTTTTGATTTTGGTTCCAGGACAATTTCGCTGTTAGCCTTTGCGGTAAATGTTGTTAATGGCGCAAATAAACCTGAAATGCTGTCACGTTCAAGCTGGTTTGGAGTATAACTTTGGTCAAGCAGTATGGTTTTGCCTTTTTGTAAAATCAGTTTTTCTTTTAATACAATGCTGCCTGTCCATCTGACATTGTTTTTCACCATATAATCATCCCATCGGATGATTACGTTGAACGCTCCGTTTTTCATGTCTTTCATGGTTATACTCAGGCCGGTCAGGTATATATTCCGTGAATTGGCCTTTTTATAAATGTTGAACTTTTTTCCGCCCTGCGTAACATAGCAGGTCACGGCATTAACGGGCGCAGGGTTGGTGCCAATTTCAAGAACTGAGCCATTGGTGAAGGCATCATAATTATCACCCAGATAAGGCAGGTTGTCGTACCTGGTGCCTTTTCTGTAAACGATGGCCGGAAATTCAAAGATCCCCTGATCGCTGATTTTATTTGTTTTGCTGTCGGTGTCGAAAAAGTGGCTTTGTTCATCAACATAGCCGGATAGCGGGTTCGGCTTAAAGCAGGATTCGGAATAATTTACCGATCGCCAGGCAACGCAATTTACCGTATCGCTGGTTGAAACCAACTCCCGGTCCCAGTTGCCTTTCGCACTAATTACCTTCAGGTTGTCGGCTTCATCGGAAGGAAAAACATCGGTGAATTTAGTCCCCTCGGTTTTATCCCGTCCAACCTGTAAATAGGCATAAATACCGGGCAGGCCCGGATCACGGCATTCGGAAGTTTTTGAAAAACTCAGGTAGTCGAATTTGTCATTAAGTCCAACCTGGTGGTTCTCCAGCCATATAAACTGATTTGAAGCGCCCTGATCAATGTATGGCAGCCTGATGCGGATCGCATCACCGGTAGTTATAAAATCACGGAGGATGAAACTTTGCGCACCCATATCCTTTGTAACATCCGCGCTCTTACCGTTTGCTGAAATGGGAAATAAATGCGGGTTGTATTCAGCACTGAGCCATCCCAATCGCCAACGTTCATAGGCGTTGCAGCTTATCAGGCTCGATCCGTATCCGCCCATCAGCCCCCAGCCACCCTGCAACCCGATGAAAGGACAGGCAGCAAAGGTGCCGTAGTGATTGCCTCCTGATGTGTGAAAATCGTTCCCGCCAAGCAAAGAATGAGCAAATTCATGAATGACGATGGTTTTTGACATGTTCAGAAGGTCATACATGCCAAGATTCTGGTATGATAACATCTCATGCTCATAATTTTTATTGGCGATCTTGAGCAGTCCTCGTTTGCCAAGGCCGCTCGAAAGATAATTTCCTTCTCCGGGATTGTTTTGACCATAATTATATTGCGCGACACCTTTATTGTCAACCCTGACGGTATTACGAAAAACGATCTGTATAAAATCGATTTTTCCATTGGGTGATGTGTTTTTGGGTAAACCTGCGCGCCCACGTTCAAAAAAATCATAATCACTAAGCGAATCATGGCCGAACACCGTTTTAATTCCACCGCTTTTGTTAATAAGCAAAAATGCGGCATTGATAAGGTCATAGGATGAGAAATCAGCACCGGGTTTTTCAGGTGTGATGGCTGATTGGGCAACGTCAACCATCATATAGTCGCCCAGGCAAATAAAATTACCAAGGCTTGACTCGTAATAATAGCGGGTGATCATACCCTGGGGCTTGTCGTTGACAAGTTCCGGATCCATATAATTTTTCAGGAACGCTGGCACGTTGGTATTGATGGAATTCGGTTTACCCGGCTGCCATGGGTGATCATTCCTGTTTAGCGTCGGATCGCGTTCAGGAGTCTGGTCGTATACAATGTTAATAAAGATATTCAGCATCCGCATCCTGATTTTTGGAGGGATGTCAATACCGTTTTTGCTCGAATAAATGGTTTGTGCAAACACCCCTGCGGGCAGCAACAACAGGAAAAGTATGATACAACGGTATTTCAATATGCCGGTATTTGTTCTTTTTGATTAGTATAAAATTAAGTATAAAATTAATACTAAATGCAGGATTTCCAATATTCATTTATAGCCAGTGAGCAAAAGCATGAGGGTTGTTCCGTCCTGTTATGCTATATGATACCCGGCCTTTAGCCTGAAATAAATTTCTCCCGGGTTGTTCCGGTTAATTTGTTTTTTTTCAGGTTTATTTCAGTTGTCAATAAGTACTTTTCAATATCGTTCTGGCCGGTGTTCAGCTCAACCATGCCTTCGGTGAATGAAATCCGGTGATCAGGGAAAGCGTTAAGGCATTCAAAAGAATGATTCCGGCATTGTTGCTTTATTTCTTCCAGCCGTTTTTCTGCATTCGAAAATGTGGTGTTTTTAAAGATGATAATAAACTCATCACCAATCCTGAATCTTGCAAAAACGCTGTTTTTTGGAAGTACGCCGTTGATAAAAACGCTGAACTCTTTCAGTACGGCATCTCCTAATGCATAACTTTCTTCGTTGAATGATCTGAAATTATCAATGTCGATTAAAGCCATGGAGGACACCGGATACTTCCGGACAATTTTTTTGAAACAAGACTGTAATCCCCGGTAATTCATTATTCCGGAATGTTCATCTGTAATGGCAAGCTTCCGGACCATGCGCAAACGGAAAAACAGGTATCCCGCGATACCCAGTAATATCAATAAAAGAGAAACGGAACTGTATAACAGAAAGTTTTCCACTATTTATTCCTCTTTCGCAGCGGGTATTCTTTCTTTTGCAGGTAATCGTAACGGAGGTTGCGGCCCGGCTGGTAGCATAATGCAATAATGGAGTCCTGGGCTTCTTTTATGGTGCTGTATTCAGCAAAGTCCAGGGTTCTGATACAGGCTTCGAAAACCCTGATGGCTCCTGAATGGTCGGCTAAGAGTATTCGTTTTCCCAGGTTTTTATTCAGCAATTCAACAAAGGTGAAAGCAATACGCCAGTCCGCTTCGATCAGGGTTTCTCCTTCGGGATAATGATAAAAACGGTTCTTAAACATTTTTGTGATTTTATTCTGAATTTCCGGGGTGGGTTCTTTTCCGCCACTGTATATCCGTATGGCTTCATTCGAGATTTCTTTTTTGTTGCGGAAGGTCATGGCGCCATATTTCTGTGAGTTGATGCCATACAGGGCGTCGAATGTAATATTCGTATAACCGGCTTCCTGCAGGAAGTAACGTGCGGTTTGTTCGGTGTTTTCCGATTCGCTGCCGTAAACATGAATGGGGGTGTCTTTCGACCATGACCACAACGGGCAACCGCTTTTATCAAGGATATCCACAGCTATTTTGAAATCTTTTCCCAATTCTTTGGCGGTGGCGATGCCTTCTTCTTTTAGAAAATTGCTTAGTATGCCTGATATCCGGCGGTTGCTGTCCCAGGTATCCCAGTATCCGGATCCGACAAATTCCGGATTTTCGCCCCCGGATTCGTGAACAGATTTTCCATGCCTGATAAGGATTACGTGTGTTTGGTTCAGTGGAACATATGCCTGTGGAAAAATGGGTAATGCTTTTTCATTCGGAAGCCAGATTATGGATTCCTGCATGATGAGCCCGCTGCCATCTTCGAGTGTACGGCCAACGGTTCGGCGTTTACCATCAGGGTTGGTAGCCATATCATCGGCCAGCACCAGTTTTGTACGGTACCTGGTCATGGAGGACCCAATGGTAGGGATGTTCTGTGGGCAAAGCATATCGCTGAATTTGCTGATACTGAATATTTGTAACAACAGCCTGCGGAAACTATCATTATGGATTAACCCGTTCCATGCAAGATAGAACAGATGAGGATCGCCGTTGGGGATCTGGTGTTTTATGAATTCATATTTACTTTTTATATAGCTCTGAGGAGTGAAATCGATTTCGAAGTTTTTCAGAAAGAAATAGATGTCCTTACTGATTATTTTTAGCTTATTAATAAACTCGATAGTTACATCACTTTCAGAAAGCTTGAGTTTGTCTCCATAAATAGTTTTCAAAAAAGCAATGTCCTCTTTAACGCTTTTCTCCGTGTGGCAGTTGTGAAATTCCGCATGTTCCCTTTGAGCAATATTACTTTGAATAGATAAGCATATGGATGGTGTTATATTTTTCGCTACGTTTTTTGCTTTTGATACGTTCTTCATTTGATATTTACGATTAGTTTTGTTTTAAATGGTGGTTACTATCTGAAGCAGCCTTGTTTTCGGACTGCAATTTACAAAAAATATTTTTACCCTGAAAAAAATGATAAAACAACAGTTCCGTAAGCCGGGTTCTGTTTTAATCTGTCATTTATCTGGTTCCGCAGTTGCCCGCGGAATCTAACGACCTACCCTCCGGATTCGGGCGGGCAGCCCTCAGTCTCCGGTTTATTTGGTCTTTCAACCCATAAGGTTTACCCGCATGCTATGTCACCATAACAAGCTGTGAGCTCTTACCTCACATTTTCACCCTTTTCCCGGCACTTGCGTGCAGAGATGGTTATTTTCTGTGGCACTTTCTGTCTTCCGGTTGCCCGGAATCCTTCCCGTTAGGAAGTATGGCGCCCTGTGTTGCCCGGACTTTCCTCTCTAATTCACCGAAGTGTTTTACAGCGACAGACCGAACTGTTGTTTTACCACTGCAAAGATAAGCAAAATGAGGAGGTTAAGGATGTAAAAGTGATAATAGTCAATTATCAGATCGCAATTTCCTGCCAATCTTTGCCATAACAAACGAATCCAAAAAATGCGTATTTTTGCCAAAGCTAAAAAAAATTGCATGCACGACAAAGTTTATATTGCAGGTATCGGAGCCATTTCGGCCATCGGGCAAAATGTGGCTGAAACGCTGGAATCGCTGAAAACATCAAAACATGGTGTCGGCCCGCTCGAATATATTGACACCATTTATAAAGACAAAATCCCGTTTGCCGAGGTGAAAAAAACCAACGATGAACTGAAGGCACAGCTTGGGATACCCGCAGAAAAAGTTATTACCCGCACCAGCCTGTTTGGGATGATAGCTGCCGGTGAAGCCGTTAAAAATTCAGGTTTAGACCTCAGCAAATACCGCTGCGGGATCGTTTCAGCCACTTCCGTCGGTGGCATGGACCTGAGCGAACGTTTTTATGATGAATTTTTTGCCGACAATTCCGCTGGAAATATCGAAGGTATTAAAGGCCACGATTGCGCCGACAGCACCGAACACATTACCGATTACCTTGGCATAAAAGATTATCTGGCAACCATCAGCACAGCCTGTTCTTCTTCGGCAAACTCAATTATGTTTGGTTCCCGGTTGATAAAAAATGATATTGTTGACGTGGTCGTGGCCGGAGGTACCGATTCGCTGACGCGTTTCACATTGAATGGGTTTAACACCTTAATGATCCTCGACAAAAACCACTGCAAGCCGTTTGATGCCAACCGTGCCGGCTTGAACCTGGGGGAAGGCGCAGGTTTTGTCGTGCTGGTTTCAGAAAAAATTTTAAAGGACTTAAACAAAAAACCGTTGGCAGAAGTAAAAGGTTATGGCAATGCTAATGACGCCTACCACCAGACGGCCTCTTCACCCGAAGGACAGGGCGCTTTTCTAGCCATGACCAAAGCGTTGGAGGTGAGCGGACTTCAACCCGCAGATATTGATTATATTAATGTTCACGGCACCGGCACCGGCAATAACGACCTTTCCGAAGGTGTTGCCATGAAACGTATTTTTGGGGAAAACATTCCCTTGTTCAGCTCCACAAAACCTTTTACCGGCCACACGCTGGGAGCTGCCGGTGGGGTAGAAGCGGTAATATCAGTGCTTGCCATTCAAAACAAATTAATTTTTCCGAACCTGAACTTTTCGGAACCCATACCGGAGCTTGAGATATCGCCTGTGACCAAGCTAACCGAGCATTGCAAGGTGGAAAATGTGCTGTCAAATTCGTTCGGTTTTGGCGGCAACAATTCTACATTAATTATTTCAGCAGTTAAATAATAACTCACAGACTTAAGAATGAAAACATACATAAATTCAGCCACCGCTATCAGCCCGCAGCCCACGTTAGGCAAACCTTTTCAATTGACAAAGCCTGAAGGGTACGAAACAGACTATTTGAAATGTGTGGAACCGGATTATAAAGAATACATCAATCCTACACTGATCCGCAGGATGGGGCGCGTGGTGAAAATGGGCGTTGCCGCGGCAATTCAATGCCTGAGGGAAGCCGGCGTTGAAAAACCGGATGCCATCATTACCGGAACCGGCCTGGGCTGCATCGAAGACACGGAATCGTTTCTGAATGAGATCATCAAAAACCAGGAACAATTTTTACCACCCACATCATTTATTCAATCCACACATAACACTATTGCCGGGCAGATTGCGTTGTTGCTGAAATGCAACAGTTACAACCACGCCTACGTCCACCGCTGTTTTTCATTTGAGAATGCCTTGCTGGACTCGATGATGATGCTCGGGGAACAATCCGGTATTAAAGTGCTGCTGGGCGGTGTGGATGAAATTACGCCAACTTCTTTTGCGATATTAAAACGGCTTGGAATTTATAAGAGCGTCCTGGGGTCAGCCGATATTTTTACCAACAAAACTGCAGGCGGCATAGCAGGAGAAGGAGCATCGTTTTTTGTGTTGTCGGGAAGCCCCGAAAATGCTTTTGCAACCATTGATGCCGTTAAAACGTTGTACAAACCGGCAGCTATCAGTGAAACGGAGCGCACTATTACTGAAATGCTTAAACAGCAGGGACTTGGAATTTCCGATATCGACGCCGTGATGATGGGTTACAGATCAGATGTAACTTCAGATGAACTTTATGATACCTTATCCCAAAACATTTTTGCAGATAACAATATTTTGTATTACAAACACCTCTGCGGCGAATATTTTACTTCTTCTGCCTTTGCTGTCTGGGCTGCAGCCAATATTCTGAAAAATAACAACTGTCCTGATGCCATGAAATTACGGTATCATGATGTGGCAAAGTTTAAACACATTCTCGTATACAATCAATATAAAAACTCCGAACACTCTTTTGTGTTACTTTCTGCATGTTGAAACTCAAATATATCCTGATCCTTATCCTGATTTTGCTTTCTGTAATCGGCCCGCTGGTGGCTTTTTCAGGTTTTTCTCCGGCATGGTACATACTTCCCGGCGTTATATTGATTTTTTTTACCGCACTGGGCTCTTTTAAAATTAACTTGTCATTTTATTTTGATGTGGTTTCCAGAATCAAAAGCACCGATAAGATTGTGCTTACGTTCGATGATGGCCCTGACGAAAATATAACCCCAAAAGTTCTTGAAGTACTGAAGAAAAATAATGTGAAAGCCGTTTTCTTTTTTATTGGGCATAAAGCTGAAAAGCTTCCCACGCTTGTGAAACAAGCATTTGACGAAGGACATATCGTTGGGAACCATTCATGGTGCCATAAAAATACCTATGGTTTTTTTACTGCACGCATGATTACTGCAGACCTGGAAAGATCCTCTGAGGCTATAAAAAAGATAACCGGAGTCAAACCTATATTTTTCAGGCCGCCGTTCGGAGTTACCAACCCCAACATGAAAAGAGCGCTGACAAAGCTGAAACTGATGCCGGTAGGGTGGAGCCTTCGCTCGCTTGATACCGTTAACCATGATACACCGAAACTGAAAAAAAGAATTTCAAAGGTAAAAGCAGGTGATATCGTTTTGTTTCACGACAGGGTGCAAGGCATTGATTTAGTGGCTGATGAATTTATTCAATATTGCAAACAACAACAACTTACTTTTGCACGTTTGGATGAAGCTTTAAATGTAAACGCTTATGAATAGAATATTAGTAAACATAACCCTGATCCTGTTGTTTTCTTCAGCAACTGTAATGTCTGCTGTGCCTGATACTTCGTATAAAACGATGAAAGATACGGTCCTGTTTAAAAACAGGCTCAAAGCATATACCTCGGACCTGGCCACTATCGAATGTGATTTTGTCCAGCAAAAGTATATGAGCATTTTAACGGAACCGGTAGCGTCAAACGGATATTTTTGTTACAAAAACGGAGTGATGATCCGCTGGGAATACACGGAGCCATTCAACTATCTGATAATTATCAACAATGGGCGGATGTTCATAAAGGATGATGAAAAGAAAAATTCATTCGATCTGACCGCCAGTGAATCTTTTAATAAATTGAATGCTATACTCGCCAAAATATTGAAAGGTAATGTGCTGGATGATAAAAAAGATTTTAGCTGTAATTATTATGAAAACGAGCTTAATTACAAGCTGGTCCTGAAGCCAAAAGCAAAGGATATCAAAGTGTTTTTCAAAGAAATTGTATTGTTTTTCGAAAAGAAATTCTTTTCGGTGGCCAGGGTTCAGTTAAATGAGGTTTCAGGCGACAAGACGGACATATTCTTTAATAATAGAAAAATTAACGGAGAAATTCCGGATGAAAAATTCATTTTAAAATAGATCAATTATGCTGTTGGATACTTTTTTCAAAATTTTAAGCACTTCAAAGGAAGAAGAAAAAACAATTGTTAAGGTGGAACTGGATAAGGCTCATAAAATTTACGAAGGGCACTTTCCGGGTAACCCTGTTGTCCCGGGCGTTTGCCTGATACAAATGATCAAAGAAGTTATTGAAGCGCAGCAGCAACAGAAACTGCGGCTTACCACTGCTGATGAAATTAAGTTTCTGAATATTGTAAATCCGCTGACGGCAAATTTGCTGACCATTGAAATCAAAAAACGCCCAAACGCTGAAAACCCTTTGGCATTCAGTATTATAATTACAGACGGACAAATTACCTATTTAAAAATGCGGGCGGAGTTTAGCAGTGAACAGTAACCAGTAAAAAAGTTAAAAGCAACTTAGCAATTTGCAATAAAATCAACAACAGGGAAATGTCAGAATTATTAAACATATCCATAAAAACCGCCATTGAAGCAGGTTTTAAGATTATGGAACTGTTTAACGATAAGATGCGCGTCAGCATAAAAAGAAATTTTACCCCCGTTACAAATGCCGACAGGGCTGCAAACCAGGTTATTGTTGACCGATTGTCTTCATTGGAAATTCCTGTAATTTCTGAGGAATCTGCCATTTTATCTTATAAAGAACGGCAACATTGGAAAATGCTTTGGCTGATCGATCCGCTGGATGGTACTAAGGAATTTATTTCACACAGCCATGATTTTACGGTGAATATAGCCCTTATCAACAACGGCATGCCTGTTCTGGGCGTTATTTATGCACCGGCGCACGATTTGCTTTATTATGGTGAAGAAAAACTAGGCTCGTTCAAGCTGGAACATGCTTCAAAATTTGTTACTTCTGAAAGCCAAAATGGTGTCGATTCTTTAATTTCTGTAAGTATGAAATTGCCCTGCTCCAATCCGGAAATATACACATATCTGGTGAGCAAGTCGCATATTAATGGTAAAACACGCCGTTATCTTAAAAAAGATACCAATCCAAAACAGTTTATAAGTAAAGGCAGCTCCCTAAAACTCTGTGCCCTTGCCGAAGGCTCAGCAGACGAGTACCCGCGTTTCGGCAGGACCATGGAATGGGATACGGCAGCCGGAGATGCTATTTTGCGTTTGGCCGGCGGGCAGATCAAAAACATGGTTAATCTGCAGCCCCTGAATTATAACAAAGAAGACCTTGCAAACCCTGAGTTTATTGCGTACCGAAGGTCCAGATAACTACCATTTTTAATAATGGTTTAGGGGAATGTTCCCTCTATTTATTTTATTTCTTTAATTAACTTGTTTGAAAAACTATCGAATAAAGTTTTTCATTATTAAAACAAATCATTTATTTTTGTTTACGCGTCCACCATACATACAATAATTTAACGTGTAATGAAAAAGAAAAAGCCCGATAAATCAAAATCAGGTAAGGCAACAACCAAAGCGATTTCGAAAAAAAATCCTTACAGAATAAAAATTTCGGGTAACGTTAAAGTTTTATTATTTCTTTTGGTATTGGTGTTTATCCTTTACGGGAATACCATTCCTAATCGTTATGCACTCGACGACGAAATAGTGACTAATAACCCTGTCATAAAAAAGGGATTAAAAGGCATCCCTGAGATTTTTACGACCCGCTATGTGAGTAATGAAGAACAAAACTATGATTACCGGCCCGTTGTTAAACTCAGTTTTGCTCTTGAATATGCCCTGTTCAAAGATAATCCGCATGCGGGACATTTAATAAATGTGTTGTTGTATTTCCTGTTATGTTTTTTGTTATTTGTGATCTTAAAATTATTACTTCAAAAATACCATCCCTGGCTTCCCTGGATGATCATCATGTTGTTTGCTGCCCATCCGGTGCATACTGAGGTTGTCGCCAGCCTGAAAAACCGTGATGAACTCCTGAGCATGCTGGGAGCGCTGGCTACCTGGTACCTGATTATTAAATTCACCGATACACGCAAGTGGTACCTGTTGCCGTTTGCGGCAGTTTTCTTTTTGCTGGGATACTATTCAAAATCCAATATCATAGTTTATGCGGCCGTTATCCCGCTCAGCCTGTACTTTTTCAGGGAGGTGAAACTGTCAAAAGTATCGTTAATACTGGCTGTGTTGCTTATAATAGCCATAATTTTAAATATCCTGCCGCGCCTGCTGCTCTCGCCTCCTCATCGTGAAATGTTATATTTCGAAAACCCGTTAATTTTCGAAAAAGGACTCTGGCTGCGAATGGGAACAGGGCTGGTTGTCGTGTTGTTTTATATCCGCTTGCTTATTATTCCGCATCCCTTGTTGTTTTATTATGGCTATGATATGATCCCCATCACGACACCTTTAAATATCTGGGCAATAATCTCGCTTATCGTTTGTCTGGCTATGCTTACAATAGCATTATACTTATTCAGGCGCCGGCATATCATCAGTTTTGGCATATTATATTTTTTCGTTACAATTTCTGCCTTCGCGAATATCATAAAACCACCACCGGGAATAGTGGCCGAGCGTTTTCTACTTTCGGCTTCACTGGGATATGTTATTGTGATTTGTATACTTATTTTCATTTTTTTTAAACTTGATATTCATCAAAAAGCCAATTATTCATTGAAGGCAGTGAGATATCCGCTTATCCTGTTTTTATTGATCCTGATACCTTTTACGTTGCGGACCATCATCCGGAATAAAGACTGGAAAGATTATAAAACATTATACAGCCATGATATTGGTTATCTTGAAAAATCAGCCAAAGCCAATGCGGTATATGCTTCAATATTATACACGGAACTGAGCACCCTCAGAAACCCCCAAAGAATAAGGTCGGTGGCAGCGGAATCTGAAAAGTATTACAAACAAACTTTGAAAATATACCCTGCATACATTAATGCATGGAACAACCTGGGTATCATATATTTCAGTTATCAGCGCCGGCCGGTCGAAGGGATAGATTGCTGGAGGAAGGCATTTTATTACGACTCGACCTATGCAACTCCTCTGGTGAATATTGCCATGGCATACGAGCAAATGAACAGGGTAGATTCTGCGGAATTTTATTATCTGAAAGCCATAAAAACCAAAAAAAATTATGCTGTTGCATACACTAAGTTGGGTGAACTATACGTCAAACAGGGTGAACTTCAGAAGGCAATAGCGATCAATGAAAAATTAATGGAAGCTGAAAGTGCATCCGAAATCCCTTATGTTAATATAGGAAATTATTATATGCATGCTGCAGATACTGTTAAAGCCATTGATATGTGGGAAAAAGCAATTGAAAAACAGCCAAAAAACGTTGGTTTATGCCGCCATCTGGCAGGGTATTTTGCTCATAAAGGGGATTATCAAAAGGCTGAATATTACAAAAAATTGGCGCAGGATAATTCAAAGAGAAAATCCCGATAAAAATATATTGTAAAATATTATTATATTTGACGGTGAGTTTTAAAAATAACTTTTTATTTACATATACGTATAACACAAAATAAAATGAAGTAATTTATTAAAACTGAGGTACAAGTTTTTTTAAGCTTTTTATAAAAGTTCCGGAATTTGTGAAATATGCAAAACTAATGATTTGACGGCTTTTATTTGTATAAGTTTTAGAAAAATGGAAATTACCCAATTTTTTAAATTTGCAATACGTTATAGTAACCAAAATCAATAATATTTATCCATGAGAAAAATATATCTTCCCTTAATCTTATTTTTACTATTATCAAATTTCAATGTTTTTGGCCAGCCTGGTTGTGCCAGTGTGACCATTACCACAAATAACGGTAATGATTTTTCTTTACCCTGCGCATCACCATGTACTACATTAAGTGCAACTGCAGTTCAGACCAGTGGTGAGACAAATACGTATTCTGTTTCATCAATTCCCTATGCACCACCTTATGCATATAATACAGGTACACCAATCCTGGTTAATATTGACGATACCTGGAGTGATGTAATTACATTGCCGTTTACTTTTTGTTTTTATGGTACAAGTTATACTCAGATCATTGCAGGTTCCAACGGAGTTGTGTCTTTTGCGACAGGCGATGCCGGCACATTTTGCGAATGGGAGTTCTCAACAACATGTCCTTCGGCCGATCTTATTCCTGCAGGAAATATTTTCGGGCCTTACCATGACTTAGACCCTTCTGTTGCGGGCACTATGTACTATGCTATTCTTGGCTCATACCCTTGCAGAACCTTCGTGGTTAATTGGAATCAGATCGCCATGTTTGATTGTAATTCTCTGATTTCAACACATCAGGTGGTTTTATACGAGACTTCAAATATTATAGAAGTCTATATGCAGAATATTCCCCTATGCACTACCTGGAATGATGGAAATGCCCTGGTTGGTATACAAAATCCGGCGGGCACTGTCGGAATTACTGCGCCGGGCCGGAATACCAGTGCCTGGAGTACCAGCAATGAAGCCTGGCGATTTACTCCGACAGGATCATCAACGGTGGGTATAACGTGGTTTCAGGGAGCGACCCAGATCGGTACGGGTAACTCAATAAATGTCTGTCCCACCGGGCCAACGACGTATACTGCACAAGCAACCTATTCAACTTGTTTCGGCGTGCCTGTGACCGTTACTGATAACATAACTTTATCCCTTACCGGTGGCAGCGTGGTCCTTACTCCAACAAATCCGACCATTTGTTCAGGTGGATCGGTCACACTTAACGCATCAGGTTCGAATACATATACGTGGTCGCCTGCAACCGGGTTAAATCAAACTACGGGATCGTCAGTAATTGCCTCACCTACTATCACAACGACATATACGGTGACGGGGGTCGTGCCAGGATGTACTACAACGAATACGGTAACGGTAAATGTGAACAATAACACACTACCTACTTTTACCCAATTGGGGCCCTATTGCGTCGGTGCTACTCCCGGCACCTTGCCAACAACATCAACCAACGGCATCACAGGAACCTGGAATGCGGCCATCAGCACTGCAGCAGCCGGGACTACAGTTTATACATTTACCCCGACTGCCGGCCAGTGTGCATCGACAGCTACGATGAGTGTTGTAGTTAGCGCCAATATTACCCCGACCTTTACTCAGCTTGGGCCATACTGTGTCGGCGCTTCACCCGGCACTTTGCCGACGACTTCAACCAACGGCATCACCGGAACCTGGAATGCTGCCATCAGCACAGCATCAGCGGGAACAACCGTTTATACATTTACTCCGACTGCCGGCCAATGTGCCACGACAGCAACCATGAGCGTGGTGGTAAATGCCAATATTGCTCCGACTTTCACTCAGCTTGGGCCATATTGTGCAGGAGCTGCCCCTGGTACCCTGCCTACGACGTCGACAAATGGTATTACGGGTACATGGAGCCCTGCAACAGTTAGTACAACGACCGCAGGTAACACCACCTATACGTTTACCCCAACTGCTGGCCAATGCGCCAGTACAACCACTATGACGGTCACTGTCAATGCCGTTGACAACCCTTCTTTCAATTATACACCAAATGCTTATTGCCAGACCGGAGCGGATCCTTCTGCTAATATCACCGGTGGTGCTTCCGGGACTTTTACTTCCAGTCCTGCCGGCCTTGTATTTCTGAATGCTTCGACAGGCCAGATTGATGTTAGTGCCAGTGCGATCAATACCTATACAGTTACCTTTACAACGAATGGTATTTGTCCTTCAAGCAGTACGGCCAATGTGTCCATAACGATACCACCCGTAGCTACATTCAATTATGCTGGACCATACTGTCAGAATGCTGCAAATCCGATGCCTACCCTTGGCGCGGGAGCCAGTACAGGAACCTTCAGTGCAACTCCTCCCGGATTAGTTTTCGTGAGTACCAGCACAGGCCAGGTAAATCTGGCTTCAAGTACACCGGGAACCTATACGGTAACAAACAGCATCGCTGCTTCCGGTGGTTGTACTGCTACCAGTGCAACCGCAACTATTACCATTAATGCAAACCCAACAGTAACAGTTCCAGCCAATATTGTTGTTTGCAATACCGGAAGTGTTCCTGCCACCAACTTTGTCAGCAATCCCGCGGGTGCCACATTTGCATGGACAAATTCTAACCCGGCAATTGGATTTGGAGCGAACGGTTCCGGAAACATTCCTGCTTTTACTGCCACAAATACCGGTAACTCACCTATTACTGCCACAATTTCAGTTACACCAACGCTGAATAACTGCGTAGGGACCCCATCGACTTATACCATTACGGTAAATCCAACACCAACTGTTGTGGTTCCATCTAACAATACCGTATGCAACGGAGCACAAATACCTACAACCAGTTTTACCAGCCTTGTTTCAGGCGCAACCTTTACCTGGACAAATACAAATACGGCTATTGGAATTAGTGCCAACGGTACGGGAAATATACCATCGTTTACGGCAACCAATACAAGTACAACTCCGATAACAGCCACTATAACAGTGACACCTTCTGCCAACAACTGTACCGGGACGCCATCAAGCTATACCATTACGGTAAATCCTACGCCAACGGTAAATGTACCCGCAAACATAGTTGTTTGTCCCGGAGCTGTTGTATCCGGTTCGGCTTTTACAAGCCCCACCACCGGTACCACTTATACCTGGACGAATTCAAATACAGCCATTGGTTTGCCAGGCAGCGGTGTGGGTGATGTTCCGACCTTTTCGGCCACAAATACCAGTACTGGCGCTATAGTTGCCACAATTACTGTAACACCAACAGCAAATACCTGCCCTGGCACACCATCTTCCTACACCATAACGGTGAATCCATTACCGGTTATCACATTTTCTCCAATGCCACAACTTTGCATTACTTCACCTGAATTTGTGTTAACCCAGGCTTCACCATCCGGAGGTACCTATTCGGGGACCGGTGTTACCGGGACCTCTTTTAACCCGGCAACAGCAGGTGTCGGAATGCATACCATTACATATAATTATACCAGTCCGGTTACCGGATGCAGCAATACATCAACCACTCAGATCGTTATTACCACCGGGCTTACGATTACCGTTACTCCAAATAACCCGTTTTACTGTGCCGGAGGTAGTGTGTTGTTAACTGCAGCCGGGGCAACTGATTTTAACTGGCAGCCCAATATTGGTTTGTCTGCTACTACAGGCGGAAATGTCATCGCATCTCCTACGAGTTCCACCATATACACGGTACAAGGAAGTAATCCCGATGGTTGCAGCGGCTCAACAACAGTTGCCGTAGGTGTATATACGGTACCAACGCTTTCTATTATGGCATTCCCCGACGAAGGATGCAGCCCATTGGATGTAACGTTCAGCTATTCACCTGCCGGGCCGATAGATACTAATTCCTTGTATTGGAATTTTGGCGATCTTGCTTCCATAGATAATACCTCTGATTCAATAAATCCGGAACATATTTATAATTATGAAGGTTCCTATACCGTTTACCTGAATGCAGCAACTAACGATGGCTGCCCTGTATCTGCAACCGATACGGTGAGGGCATTTCGCAAACCAATTGCTGACTTTTACTTTAATCCTGAGGTTGGCTATATGGATGATCCGGAAATCGGATTTGTGGATATATCAGTTGGTGCTAATTCATGGAATTGGAATTTTGGAAATCCTGCTTCAAACAATTTGAATTATTCAGTGCTACAAAATCCATTTCATACCTATACAGACACGGGGACATACATAGTTGAACTTATAGTTTCCAGCAGTCATAATTGTTCAGATACTGTTGAAAAACCGGTAACCATATATCCTTCGGTTGTGATTTACATCCCGAATGCTTTCACTCCCAATGGTGATGTATTGAATGATATTTGGAAGCCTGTAATTTCCGGAATTGATAAAGATAATTATCATTTATACATCTATGATCGCTGGGGAAAGGTGATGTTTTCAACCAAAGATATCAATGAAGGTTGGGATGGCAAATATAATGGGAAACCTTGTCCTGAAGCCGTGTATGTGTATATGATTGATTATAATACCAAACCAGCCAAAGAACATAAGGTAATCAGGGGAGGAGTAACATTAGTAAAATAAAAGTTTAATAATAAAGTATGAAAAAATATTTTAAAATTTTTATTGCATTGATGATCATCAGTGCCAGTTCATATGGACAAACTGCGGATGATGTTATCTGCGTATTTACAAAGAAAGAAAACGGTAAGGTCTTTACCAAAAATGAGGACGGATCCCGTTTTGTAAACTTTGTTATATCCGGTATCAAATCTGATGAGCAGGCTGCTGTACTGAAAGAGAATGTGAAAAAAAGTGCTTTTATTAAAGAGTTCACCATTTCGGATGAAATGAAGAACAATGAACGCAAGGCATACATGAGCATTAAAAAAGGCACCAAGGTGGATGCTTTATCGAAATTGCTGATGGATAACGGGATCAATTACATCAAACTGGATGATAAAATATCAAAGGTTTCTGAACTTAAATCAAAAGCTGAAAAGAAACAAGAGAAAATGAAGAACGGGAATAAGCCTTAATCATCATTTTCCTAAATTATTTAAAGGATGGGTTGAATTATTTCAATCCATCCTTTTTTATTTATAAAAAACATATTTTAGATTTTTGTATATAACATTTTATAATACATGTTTTAAAATTTATATGTGATTTTAGGATTTCATATATTCAGATAGTAGCTCCTGATCTTTTATATGTTAATACTAACTTGTAATTTCCTTGATTTATAAGTTGAAAAATAAGCTTAAAAAAAAGTTAATATTTTACTCATATTTTTTTTCCTGTTTTCCGCACTTTTTCGGGACACCCATATAAAGTATTGTAAATCAATATCAAATTATTATTTTTGGGTGTCCCAAAATATTTTACATGTTTATACGAAAGAAGATCAATACCTCTGGAA
>Ga0116171_10000125_pt1 | contig 77211 bp, 46 predicted proteins | sample AD_JPNHW2_MetaG_FD_89798 | JGI IMG/M metagenome (GOLD analysis project Ga0116171, IMG submission 89798) | Active sludge microbial communities of municipal wastewater-treating anaerobic digesters from Japan - AD_JPNHW2_MetaG | ecosystem: Engineered > Bioreactor > Anaerobic > Digestate | place...
CTTCAGGTATTGGAAGTTGAATCCCTGGGTCAGAATGTGGGACAAGACCAACAGGTACTTTTCCCTTGATGCATTCACACTCTCAGGGGAAAAAAGGAGGCTTCTCCCGTCAGCAGTGGCTGTACCATCGGTAGCGACCACGGGTTTGCCGTCGTAAAGTATGCGCTGCCCCGACTGGATTTCCTCTTTTTTAAACGGGCTGATATCGAAAATGCTTAGGATAGCCAATCCTGAAAGGGCAACAAGGATAACCAGCCCGATGAGGTTCAGGGTCTTGTTACGAAAAGAATGGGTGGGTTTTTGAGGTACGTTTGCAACAGTCTGCAACGGAGGCGACTGTTTTAACTGATCCTTTGAGGGATCCTCCGCTTTCGATGCTTTGATTTTTCCGTAATAGAGCGCCAGGGGATCCGGCGGAGGCGGACTTTTTACAGGCGGCGATTTGGGGACAGCAGGAGAACCGGAATAGAAATAGGGGATCCCGGTAGGAATGGGCCGCTCTGACTTCGTCGGCGAACCTGCCGGGTAATGGCCGGTACGAGGGATGGCTCCGGGGATATGGGGCGAAAGGGGCGGTCGGTTCTTGGGATCCGGAATTCCTTTTTTTTCCAGTGGTGGCTTCAGGTCTGGGACCCGAACAGGTGGAACATTATCTGTTGCAGGAGGAGCTTTTTTTACCGGGGCCGGCGGCTTCTCGGGAGCCGTGAAGTTACGCCGTGCGAGGATCACTGTGATATTATCGGTGGAACCTTTTTCAGTCGTATACCTGACCAGGTTGGAGACTGCCTCCGTCAGGCTCTTTGAAATCCTTACCTGGGCGGCCATAAACTCCGGTTCGCGTGAACTTTTATCAAGGATTAACCCGTCGGTACACAAGAGCAGCGTTTCACCTTCGTGAAGCGTAAACAAATCTTCACCCACAGGAAAAATATCGGGCCGGTCGGTCTGCCCGTTAACCACCCGGGTCAGAATGTTGCCATAGCGCTGACTGAATTCGAGGGAAACGCGTTCATGATATTTTTGCTCAAATTCACCGATATAAGTGTGATCGATGGTCATCTGCCGGCTGTAATCGGGTCCGATAAGATAAACCCGGCTGTCGCCGATGTTCCCGATGACATAGGAATCTTCACAGATCAGGACCGCTGAAAGCGTGGTTCCCATTCCCCGGAAGGTATCATCGTCCATGACCCGCTTCCGGATGGTGTACTGTGCAAGCTCAAAACATTCGGATAGGATCTTCCGGAGGTTTTCAATTTTCAGGGTGTCGGGATGGAGCCGCGTCAGATATTGCTGAATGGCTTCCAGTGCCGCGTTGCTTGCGACTTCCCCATGCGGTTGACCCCCCAGTCCGTCGGCGACTGCAAGAAACAATCCACGATCGCACAGCTCCTTCACCAGGAAGGCATCCTCATTTTTAGCCCGAAGGCCTGTGGTGGAGTGATGTGCTGTCGTAAACCGGTCCATGGGTGCGAATTAAAAAGAGAATTTCACCGATGTTCAAAAATACATTCTTTTCGCAATACCTTTGCAGAACTCAGGCAACTATTTTAGACCGGCGCCGGTCTTATAATCTACCGGAAAAACCTTAGTGTCATCAGGTGATATCGGATCCTGAAAACGGACTTTTCTTAATTCGTCATGGCCCATCCATGTGAAACCATATTAAAATGAACCTCGACAGGAACCTTAACACGGCTCAGTTATTACTACTCCTGATGCTCCTCGCATTCGGGGGCAATCTCACGGGACAGGTGGTGACCGACCGCGAAAGCAACTGGGTATATCCCGCTGAAGCAAGGAGACGCGATTCAATTACCGCCATGAAAATCCCCGTGTTGACTTTACCCGAAAAGTACCGCAACAGATCGCTGCCGGTTGCCGTTGATAATTCCCAGCTTATTTACTGGCCGGGTATACGCGATCAGCATATGTTTTACAGTTGCCAGCAGCATTGCGGCGTTTCGTATGTTTTTGGTTACGAGATCAACCGCTTGCGCGATCAACACGGCTGGTACTGGGAAAACAGCTATCCACCGCATTACACCTGGAATTTTATGAACAGCGGTGAACAGTACGAGGGAGTTTCATTCCTGCAAAGCTTCGAGGTTATCCGGCAACAGGGTCATATGACGTCGCCCGACTATGGGCTCGACACCTTGTTGACTGAGCTGGGCTGGCCTTCGGGGTATGAAAAATATTACCGGGGGATGTTCAATCATCTCAAATCAGTTTCCGGTATTAAAGTGAACAGTGCGGAGGGGATAAACACACTCAAGAATTACATTTTTGATCATCTCGATGGATCGGCGACCGGGGGAGTAGGGTGCTTTTCGACAAGCAGCGCCACCTTGTACAACATGCCGGTATTTGCACCGGGAACACCCGAGGAGGGGAAGCATTTAGTGACCGGCTGGTATGTAGACCCGACCCACGGAATGACCATCGTCGGGTACAACGATTCGGTGCGTTTCGACATTAACCAGGATGGAAAATATACCAACGATCTTGACATTACCGGAGATGGAATCGTGGATGCCCGCGATTGGGAATTCGGAGCCTTTAAAATCGCTAACTCTTACGGAACCTGGTGGTGCGACGTCGGTTATGTGTACGCGATGTATCGTTCCTTTGCAATGACTTATGAAAACGGGGGTATCTGGAATAATACCGTATTTGTCATGGATGCCGACACCGCTTACAAACCCCTCCTTACCGCGAAAATCAATCTGACTTATAACCTGCGGAAAAGGATCCGGATCCGTGCAGGTGTGAGCCTGGATACCCTGCATAATCTACCGGAACACCTGATCGATTTTCCTATTTTCAGCTTCCAGGGCGGCGATCATTACATGCAGGGTGTTGATACACTTCCTGAACATAAAAACATTGAAATCGGACTTGATGTGACCTCCCTCCTCAACTTCGTGCCGGAAGGAGCCATTGCCCGCTACTTCATCCTGGTCGAAGAGCGGGACCCCGAACATATCGGAACCGGTAAGATCAACAACGTAACCTTTCTCAATTACCGCGACGGGGTCACATCGTACCCGGCAGGCCCGGTCGAAACGCCCATCACTGATAACGGGCTGACCGCGGTTTCGGTTGTGGCTGTGATGAACAAACCCCATCTGGCTATCACTACCCGTGAATTGCCGCCGGTTTCGGGTCCGTTGCCCTACCAGGTCCAACTCCAGGCTGCCGGGGGAACCGTTCCGTACCATTGGTATTGCGACCTGTCCTGGTCGGTACAGGCCGTCAGTAAACCCATGCCCGCCATCACCGGTACCTCCGTCCTCCACCATTATGAATTCAGATCCTTTGAAACGGTGCCCCTTCCTTTTTCATTTCCTTTTTACGGCAGAAGTTACGACACCCTGTATATCAATCATTACGGGTTTGTCACATTTGAGCCCTTGTTCCTGCCCGGACTTTACGTAACCGAGGAACTGAATATGATGCGGACCTTTCCGCTTATAGCACCGGCCTTCAATCAGAACTTTACTTACCAGGATAATAAAAACGACGGAATCTGGTACGTTGCCGATTCCAGCCACGCGGTCATACGCTGGAAAGTCTCGGTTGAAGGATATGTCACTACGACGGTTGATGATTTTGCCCTGATATTGTACGCTGACGGCCATTTTGAATTCTGTTACGGTACCATGGATAATCAGAATGTCATTCTGAGCGCCTATTATGGCGTATCCGGAGGTGATGACCGGCGGTTTGATTTGCATACCCGGTGGGATGCAAATGAACTTTCAGGAAAAAGCTATGCTTACCGCCCCTTGAAACTTCCCGACGGGTTGACCCTCTCGTCAGGCGGTTTGCTGACCATAACCCAACCGGATCTGCAGCAGATTAACGATATTCCCATTACCGTGGAGGATGCCGGAAAGATTACAGCCACCACTACCCTGATGCTGTCGGGGGGACTGACAATCGGTCACCATGTGAAATCAGGCGACATCGACCGGTATCATTACGGGGAACCGGCGAACTTGAAACTGGAGATCAAAAACAGCGGACCGTCGCCGGTTTTGAACCTCGACCTGACCCTGAGTTCATCCGATACCCTTTCGGCGGTCACCGAGACCGGGTATCACATCGACCGGATTGATGCCGGCGATTCCGTAACTGTGCCTTCGGCATTCGCCTTCACATTGCTTCATCCACAGCCCGACGGGCAACCGGCGACCTTTCGTATAAGCGCGATTTCGGGTACTGAAAAATGGGAGAAATCTATAACGTTAAAAGTCGCCGCGATGGAAATGGTAATCGGTCAGCCTTGTATCCGCGATGGCGCCGACAACCGGCTGGAACCCGGCGAGGTAGCAGAACTGGTGATTCCGCTGGAAAATACGGGGACGCTTTCCTGTATCCATGCCGACCTGGATCTCGTCTGCCCCGATTCCCTGATCAGCTTCATCACTCCGCCATCCATTCATCTGGAACAGTTGGACCCCGCTACCCGTCAATACTTCAGCGTGCTGTTAAAAGCATCACGCAACGCCAGTTATGGCCATATATCAAAGATTAAGGTGAACCTTACCGATCAAACCGACCTGAATCTGTCGCGGGAGGATGACCTGGTCATCGGCCGGATCCCGGTGGCTGTTGTCAATCTGTCGCGTAAGACCGATTCGAAAATGGCCATGATCGATGCGCTCGACAGTCTGGCTGTTCCGTATGATACCATCCGTGAAATACCCTTCGATTACGACCGGTATCAAAGCATTTTCCTGATCCTTGGGTCCTACCAGACTTCCCATACCCTTACCGTTTATGAGGCGGGCACCCTGGTTCCCTATCTGATGAAGAATGGAAATTTATACATGGAGGGATACAACACCTGGCATAACCTCAACAATACTCCCCTGCATCCCTGGTTCAGGTATTCCTCCGAAAGCTCCCCCATCTATTTTCTTCCTGAAATCAACGGAGTGGCCGATACCTATACCGATTCACTTTCGTTTACAAACATCGGGGATTTGGGATTCGCTTTTTACCACTTCAACCCGATTCCGCCGGCGATAACCACCCTGGCGAATACCGATGATCCCCCGAAGTGCCTCGAAGTTTCGTATGACGCCGTGGATTATAAGACCATCGGAACCCTGACGGAATTCGGCGCAATTTCAGGAAATAACGATCGTTCAACCCTTAAAAACCTGATGAAGAAATACCTTGATTTCTTCGGAATCAGCACCGGCGGCCCCCATACACTTTTTCACGCGGATCAGACAGTCATCTGTAACGACCGTGAAATCCGTTTTACCGACGATTCCTTCGATGGAATACAGTCAAGGATCTGGGAATTCCCGGGCGGATCCCCTGCAACGAGCCAGGATAGCTGTCCGGTGGTACGCTACCCCTTCCCGGGAACCTATGATGTAAGCCTTACGGTCGATGATGGAACCATTACAAGGACATTGTTTAAGAAGGCCTATATTTCCGTGAATAATTGTTCCGGCCTGGAATCGCCCACAGCCGACCATCCTTTCAGGATCTATCCAAATCCCGCACATGACCGGATCACGGTGGCGCCCCTCTCGGATATAACCGGAAATCTGAATATAAAGATATTCAATACACAGGGAGTCCTGATGAAGGTAGTTGAAACGTATTGTGCCGGAAATGGCAATGGTTTTGAAATGAACCTTGGCACGCTCCGGTCGGGTTGTTACTTCGTAAAAATAGTGTCGGAAAACACGACCTCAGTGATCCGGGTCATTATCCTGTAATGATCGCTGATGGCGCTATTTTTCAGCAGAATCCCGAAACTCCCTGAACGATTTGTTCATATCTCATCCAAACAATTCCTATCTTTGACAGGCTTTTTATCAAGGATCATGGATGAATCACTGAAATTGAAAATCGGTAAGTCTGCTGCTTCCATAAAGGATGAAATCATTGGGATCCGGCGCCATTTGCACCGCTACCCGGAACTGTCGTGCCTGGAAGTAAAGACCGCCGAATTTATATGCCAAAAACTCGATGCGTACGGGATCAGGTATCAGAAAGAGATAGCCGGTACCGGGGTTGTCGGATTCATTGAAGGCCGCAACCCATCCGCACGGTGCATTGCCCTCCGGGCCGACATGGATGCCCTGCCCGTTACAGAGATCAGCCTGACGGAATATTCCTCTACCATTCCGGGAGTCATGCATGCCTGCGGTCATGATGTTCACATGGCCTGCCTCCTGGGAGCCGCAAAGATCCTGGCCGGTCTCACCTCCGCGTTTACCGGTACCGTGAAACTGATTTTCCAGCCTTCTGAAGAGACCTTCCCCGGTGGCGCCATCGCTATGATCGAAGCCGGAGTATTGGAAAATCCGGCGCCTGAATTTGTGATCGGTCAGCACGTGATCAATAACCTGGATGCCGGGGAGATCGGATTGAAGCCGGGACCATACATGGCTTCGACCGACGAAATCTATATCACCGTGAAAGGAAAAGGAGGACATTCAGCAACTCCGAACCAGGTCATCGATCCCGTCCTGATTGCTTCCCACATCGTTGTTGCGCTTCAGCAGATCGTGAGTCGTAATGCCGATCCGGTAATGCCTACTGTGATCTCCTTCGGAAAAATCATGGGGAATGGTCGTACCAATGTTATACCCGACGAAGTCACGCTGGATGGGACAGTCAGAACATACAATGAAACCTGGCGAAAGGAGGTTCATGAACGGATCCGGAAAATGGCCGTCTCGATAGCGTCGGGAATGGGAGGAAGTTGCGATGTCAGGATCGCTCCCGGCTATCCCTTCCTCTATAACGATCCGGATCTTACCCTGCACCTCGAAATCCTTGCCCGGGAGTATTTGGGAACGGATAAAGTAAAGACCCTGGAACAACGTATGACCGCTGAAGATTTTGCCTATTATGCTGCGAAAGTGCCTTCCTGCCTCTTCCGCCTCGGTATCCGGAATCAGAGCCGGGGAATAAACTCAAACCTGCATACCGCTACCTTTGATGTGGATGAGGATTCCATCGCAACAGGCATGGAAATGCTCGCCTGGTTCACGATTAACCTGCTCAGTCAGGAAAATCCTTCTCGATAAAATCATTCATGAAAGGTCCGGGAACTTCTTATCTTCTCTTGCTGCTTTGGATCAGCCTGGCTCATGTTGTCCGTTCCCAGGATGTTACCCTCCCCCCAAGGCCTGTCCTTCCATTTCAACAGGATGCCCAACCCAATGTGACCGATGAACAACTGGCGATACAGTTCTACCAGTCCCGTGATTTTGTGAAAGCCGCCGAATTGTTCGAACGAATCTATGATTCCAGACCCTCCTATTACGTTTACCAGTACCTGGTGATGGCGCTGGTTGAAAACCAGGAGTACGGGAAAGCGGAAAAAATTGTCCATAAATGCCTTAAAGCCGAACCTGACTCCCCACGCTACCTGGTTGATCTGGGGTATATACTTTACCGGAGCGGCAATCCCGACAAGGCCCGTAAAACCTATGAGGAGGCGTTGAAAAAACTGGCGCCGTCCCAGCAAAGCATATTTGACCTGGCCAATGCCTTCATGATGAAAGGAGAAAATGAATATGCCATCCAGACCTACCTGAAGGGTCGTCAACTGATGAATAACACGTATCCTTTCGGTTTTGAACTGGCCGGTGTGTATGAACGGATGGGCGATTTTAAAAGCGCAACCGAGGAGTATCTTAACCTTCTTGAGTTCAACGAAACATACCTGAACACCATCCAGGACCGCATCCAGGGATTGCTGAGTTTTGATGTCAACAACGAGAAAAATGAAATTCTCCGCAAAGTACTCCTCAGCAGGGCGCAGAAGAACCCGGATAAAGTGGTGTACGCAGCGTTGCTGTGGTGGTACTCGATCCAGCAAAAAGATTTCGACCTGGCCCTGATCCAGGCAAAAGCATTGGACCGTCGCCTCAAAGAGAACGGCGATAAACTGGTTCAGGTAGCCAATCTGGCGCTTTCAAATCAGCAGTTCGACGTGGCTGAGTCGGCGTTTCAGGCGTTGATCGATAAAGGCGGATCTTCACCATACTACAATTACAGCCGGAGGGAACTTATTAATACCCGTTACCGGAAGATTTTATCCGGCCCTTCCCCGAAAAAACAGGAGCTGGAGAACCTGACTGGTTCCATGGTCAAAGAATTGAAGGATTCGGGTGAATCGCCTGAGAACATTACCCTGATACGTAACTTTGCGCACCTCGAAGGATTTTACAACCACAGGACCGATTCGGCTATTTCGCTCCTGAACCGGGCCATACTCATGGCAGGCATTTCAAATGAAGACAAAGCTTACTGTAAAATGGAACTGGCCGATATCTTCCTCTTTACCGGTGAAGTTTGGGAAGCGACCCTGCTGTATCAACAGGTCTACCAGGATTATAAAAACGATGTTCTGGGTCAGGAGGCCAAATTCAAGAATACCAAGCTCTCTTTTTATATCGGGGAATTTATGTGGGCAAGGGCACAGGCCGACATTCTGAAAGCTGCCACTTCCAAATTCATAGCCAACGATGCCCTGGCTCTGTCGTTGCTTATCGGTGAAAACCTGGATCCCGACAGCAGTACCGTTGCCCTTGAAAAATATGCCCGGGCCGATCTCCTCGATTTCAGGAACGAACCCGGATTGGCCTTGCAATCGCTCGATTCCATCCTGACAACTTTTGTGGAGCATCCGATTTTCCAATATGTCTTTTACAAAAAGGCTGTCATTAAACTCAAACAGGGAAAATTCGCTGAAGCGGATACCCTGCTGGAATTGTTGTTCAGCCTGTATCCCGAAGGGGTGCTTGCCGATGAGGCCTTGATGCAACGCGGAGATCTCAACCAGAATCAACTGAAAAACACGGGGGAAGCCATGGACTGCTATCGGGAAATTATCGATAAATACCCGGCAAGTATATTCGTTCCCGAGGCGCGCCGGCAATTCAGGAAATTACGTGGCGACAACATCCCCTGAAATGGTCAGACCAAAAAAACACCTGGGCCAGCATTTCCTGCGCGATGAAAATATTGCCAGGAAAATTATCTCCCTGATCAACCCTTCGATCCCGGCGCTGGTGGAGGTAGGTCCGGGAATGGGCGTACTGTCAAAGTACCTCCTCGGCCTGAAGGATGTGGAATGCCGGTTTCTTGAAGTGGATGGGGAGTCGGTAAGGTACCTGGAACATACTTTCCCGGAAATCCGAAACAGATTGGTCGAAGCCGATTTTCTGAAGTATGACCTCAACGCCCTTTTCACGGGGAGTGACCCTTTTACCCTCATTGGCAATTTCCCGTATAACATTTCATCGCAGATCCTTTTCCGGGTGCTGGAATTCCGCGACCGGATTCCTGAGGTGATCGGGATGTTCCAGAAAGAGGTGGCCGACAGGATTGCCGCCCCCCCGGGAAACAAAACGTATGGAATCCTGAGCGTCCTGCTGCAGGCTTTTTATGACATTGAGCACCTCTTCGGGGTCAACGAATCAGTGTTCGTCCCGCCCCCAAAGGTAAAATCGGCAGTGATCCGGCTGCGCCGCAATAAGACGGTAAGGCTTTCCTGTGATGAACAGGTTTTTAAGCGGGTAGTCAAAACAGCATTCAATCAACGACGGAAAACGCTCCGTAATGCATTGAAAAACCTGGATCCTGAATGGATAAAATCGATAGGCAGGGTACCGGGTGAAAGCCTGAGCTCCGGATCTGCCCTGCGGCCGGACCTGCTTGATCAAAGGGCCGAACAACTTTCGGTGGATGACTTCGTCATGCTTGCCACGGAAATTGCTAAATTTGCAAAAATTTGAGTCTGCGGATGAAACCAACCAGGAATCCTCAAAATAAAAAGAGACCGGGAAAAAAGATTGCACCCACAAAGCAGGCTGCCAGTAAACCCGCCGCAGTCCCGCAACTTTCGCGTAAAGCCAAAGGGTATTTTGTTTTATCATTCTTTATCTTCGCGGTGTTGCTTTATGGCAACACGATCTTTAATGGTTACGCAATCGACGATAATAACGTCACCAATAACGAACTGGTAAAAAAAGGATTTAGTGCGATCCCCGAAATTTTCACGACCCGGTATAACATCCAGCAGGGCAATATTGGCGCAACTTCTGCCGATTACCGGCCTGTGGTCAAAGCGACTTTCGCCATCGAATACCAGCTCTGGGGAGAAAAACCTGGTCGCAGCCACGCCGTAAACATCCTGATCTACTGGCTGGCTTCCGTCCTGGTCTTTTTCACTCTTCGCCGCCTCTTTCAAAATTTTAACATCCTTTTTACCTTTCTGATTACCCTGGAGTTCATGGCCCATCCGGTTCATACAGAGGTGGTCGCCAGCCTCAAAAACCGCGATGAACTCCTGGCCTTCACCGCCGGGATTGGCGCCCTGTGGTTTATCCTCAACTACAGCGATACCCGGAAAACCATTCACCTTTTATACGCCTTCCTGATTTTCATTGCCGGCTATCTCAGTAAATCATCGATCCTGCCCTTCCTGCTGATCTATCCGCTGGCCCTCTATTTTTTTACAAAAATGCCGGTAAAGAAATTAATGCCGGTTTTTCTCATAATTCTGTTTGCCGTTCTTTTGGCGCAATATGTTCCGAAAATGTTCCTCGCTCCCTTTCAGCGGTCTACCCACTATATCGAGAACCCCCTCTTCTTCGAAAAAAGCATTTGGCTGCGGCTGGGAACAGGATTTATTACCCTCTGGTTCTATCTGAAACTTCTGTTTTATCCACAGCCACTCCTCTATTACTATGGTTATAATATGATCCCGGTTACCAATCTGGCAAATTTTTGGGTATGGATCTCCCTCGCAATTCATGCGGCCCTTCTCTTCTTTGCCATCCGGAAATTCCGTGAAAAAAACATCCTCTCCTTCGCCATTTTCTATTATTTCATAGCCCTGTCAATGTATTCCAACTTCCTGAAACCGGTCGTAGGAATCGTCGGCGAACGTTTTGCCTTCAACGCTTCCCTCGCGTTTAGCATTGCCCTGGTTTATCTGATCTTCATGATATTTAAAACGGACCCGCGCAGGCTTACCATCGAAATGGATGCCCGCCTCAAGATCCTGCTTGTGATCGTTTTGCTGATAATTCCCGGCACCGTTTTATCGATAAACAGGAACCGCACCTGGCGAAATACCTTCGTCCTGTACCGGCATGATATCAAATCGCTCGAAAATTCAGCCAAAGCAAACCTCGACTATGCCGGCTACCTCATGGGAACCGTATACCAGGACCCGAACTTCCTGGGTAAGGGTCTGGTGAACCAACTAAAATATTTTTATATCACCCACCATTTTCGGAAAGCCCTTGAGCTTTATCCTGAAAATTATCTGGCAAACAATGATCTGGGGACGGTATACCTGTTCATTGGAAAAAATTACGACTCTGCGGTTTACTTTCTGAAAAAAGCAATCGCGCTCGACTCCACTTTGCAACCTGCCTGGGTCAATCTCGGGATGGCCTATCGTTACCAGACACAGTACCAGAAAGCCATTGAATGTTATGAGCATATTCTGAGGATGAATCCCCGCGAAGTGAAGGCAGTCTTTGCACTGGCCGATGTTTACAATGACCTGGGTGATTTCAACCGGGCGGTGAAAATGAATGAAGAAGTCATGAAAGCCTACCCCAACCTGGAAATGCCCTATGTGAACATCGGAAATTATTATATGCTTAAAACCGATACCGTCACGGCAGTCCGTTATTGGGAAAAGGCTGCCTCCATCAACCCCACCTACGAACTTTGTGTTCAGCTCAATTCACTCTATCAGATCCGGGGAGACCACGCAAAAGCAAATTATTATTACGATCTCGGGATGAGGATAATAAACCAAACCCGTCATTGAACCGAAGCTGAGGAATCCGGCCGGCAACCGGTATCGCCTGGACTGAATCTGATCTGCTTTTCTTGCGGAATATAACGATGATGGCTGAGAAGATTTGATAGCTGTCATTACAGATGCCGGCGATAGAAACCGAAGCCCGGAAATCATGAATGGTTTACTGGAATTGCAGAAATGAAGGAAATTACTTTCGGCACACTTTCGGACAAAATCAGAGCGACTGTTGAAAAGCACCCCGGGCACGGCATCGGGTTTATTGGTCCGGGGCAGGAGCAGACCTTTTTTTCATTTCCGGAATTGCTAAAGACCTCGGCAGGTTTGCTTCATGCCTTGCAACAACGCGGCATCGGGGCAGGCGATCTGGTGATCCTTTCGCTCGAAAAAGGGGAGGAGATCATCCCGGTTTTGTGGGCCTGCCTGCTGGGTGGCATCATTCCCGCATTGCTCCAGCCACCTGTATCCTTCACCGAATACAATCCCGCAGCGGAAAAATCGGAAAAAGTATTCCAAATCCTCAACGGGCCTTATGTGATCCGGTCGCATTACCATGCCGGCAGTTGGTCCGTAAGCCGGATCCCTGTCGAACGACAGATCGAATTCCCCGAACTGTCGGGCGACCCGCAAAAGGCCCTGTTCCACCCGGGAAACCCGGAAGATCTTGCCCTGATCCAATTCTCCTCGGGCAGTACCGGCGAACCCAAAGGCGTCAGGCTCTCGCACAGGAATATCCTTGCCAATATCGGCGACATCGTGAAAGGAATCCGGTTGGAACCCGACGATATTTCTGTGAACTGGATGCCCCTTTACCACGACATGGGTTTGGTGGGATTTCATCTGACACCCTCCGTTGTCGGGGTTAATCAGTACTTTGTCGACCCGGTCGATTTTGTGAAAAATCCATCCCTCTGGCTCGATTCACTGCACCGCTTTCGGTGTACCATAACCGCGTGTCCCAATTTCGGACAGCTCCTGATCAACCGGTACCTCTCCAGAAAGTCTGATCCGGATTGGAACTTTTCATCCCTGCGGATCATCTTTAACGGCGCCGAACCGATCTCAGTCCCTGTCATGAAAGCATTTCTCGGACAACTGGCTCCCTTTGGCCTGAACCCGGCGGCAATGCTTCCTGCCTATGGACTGGCAGAAGCAACACTAGCTGTAACTATTCCCGACATATTTCAGCCTGCGGAAGTCAGGACATTTTTACGTGAACCGCTGTTACGACAGGGAATAGCTACCGAATATACGGGCGATGAACCAAATACCATCGAACTGGTCAACCTGGGGAAACCCCTCGATCATAGTGAACTTAAAATCACATCCGGTACCGGGCATTTTTTAGAAGAAGGCAAGGTCGGGAATGTGTGGATTCGTGGAAATAACGTGACTTCCGGATATTTCGGATCCCCTGAACACGATGACCTGCTCTTCTCCGGAACATGGATGAAAACCGGTGACCTGGGTTTTATTTCACGGGGCGATCTCTTCATAACCGGCCGCTCTAAAGACATCATTTTTGTCAACGGGATCAACTATTATGCACACGATCTCGAAGATATTGCACTCCGGATGGAAGAAATAAAAACAGGGAAAATTATCATTACAGGGTCTTTCGACGAGTCACTCGGGCGTGACAAAGTACTGGTCTTCCTGGTGGGAAGCCCCAATGATGAAATGAGACTCCTATGCCGGAAGATCAAGAACCGGTTCTCTGAATTACTGGGATTGACAACCGACCTGTTCATTCCCATCCGGTCAGCCGATATTCCGCGCACCAGCAGTGGCAAGATACAACGGTACAAGCTAACGGCCCGTTTTCAAAAAGGCGGGTTTGAACATCTCATTCAAATCTGAAATCTTACCCGGTTTCAATTAAGGGGCATTACCATCCGGAGAATTATCAGAATTATGATCCTTTCACTGAACCTGACAGCAGCCTGCTCCCGGTATGCATTTTGACAATGATACCCTCATCAAGGCAATAAATTCCAGGACCTTTGCGATCCTGTTGCCTGATTATAATGCTGTTAGAGTCAAAATGCGCTGAATGATAAAAATGAAAACCATGAATAACCAATATAAAACATATAGATATCTGAATTTTTGGCAGTTGCCCCTGACGATTCTACCTGCTGTACCACGGATGGCGCTCCTTGTTGTTATGGTACTGAGCAGTTTTCTGCTTCAGGCCCAGAATGGCATCATCCGTGGCAAAGTCGTGAACCATAAAAACAATGAACCGGTCCCTTTTACCAACATTATCATCGATGGGAAACCCAATCAGGGAACGACCAGTGATTTGGACGGAAATTATACCTTTAATAATGTGGAACCAGGCTATGTAAGGCTTGTCGCATCTTCGGTGGGATTTAAAAAGTATATCACCGAAGATTTTCTGGTCACCCGGGCCCATCCGGTAAACATCGACATCCTTCTGGATGAGCTTGTGGTCAATCTCGATGTTATTGAGGTTCGGCCCGATGTGATCACCCGGAAGGATGAAAGTCCGGTATCAATGCAAACGCTGACCATTCAGGAGATTGAACGCAGTCCGGGCTCGAACCGCGATATTTCAAGGGTTATCCAGTCGCTCCCGGGAGTCAGCTCAACTCCGGCTTTCCGCAACGACATCCTTATCCGCGGCGGCGGCCCCGGCGAAAACCGCTTTTACCTCGACGGGATTGAAATACCGTATATCAACCATTTTGCTACCCAGGGCGCCTCCGGAGGCCCGACCGGGATCATCAACGTTGACTTTATCCGCGATGTGCAACTCTACTCCAGTTCATTCCCTGCCAACCGCGGAAATGCTTTGAGCTCCGTAATGGAACTCAAACAAATAGACGGAAATAAAGAAAAATTCGGTGGCAGGTTCTCCATCGGCTCCAGCGATATAGCGCTCACCATCAATACCCCCGTGACCAAAAACTCTTCACTGGTCATGTCGGTCCGACGGTCGTACCTCCAGTTGCTGTTCTCGGTTCTCAAACTCCCGTTTTTGCCGACTTATAACGACTATCAGATCAAATATAAAATCGACTTTGATCAAAAGAACCAGTTGACATTTATTTCCATCGGTGCGCTTGATAAATCAAAACTGAACACCGGGATCCAAAATCCGACCGAGGAACAACGGTACCTGTTGAATTCCTTAAGGGTATACGATCAATGGAGCTACGCGATCGGAGTTGTTTACCGCCACTTCCGTAAAAACGGATATGGCACCTGGGTGTTGAGTCGCAATATGCTCGACAATCAGCAGACCAAGTATAAAAACAATATTGAAGAACCTGACAGCCTGATTTTTAAATTTCGTTCACAGGAGTCTGAAAATAAATTCAGATATGAGGGGTTCAATGAATTGGGGAACTGGAAGATCATGTATGGTGCCGGCCTGGAATACGCGAAGTACACGAACAGCACCTTTCAGAATTTATTTGTGAAAGACAGCTTGCGGATCCTGGATTACAATTCCACCCTGGGATTGTTTAAGTGGAATATCAATGGCCAGGTGACAAAACCCTTTTTCAATGACAAACTGACACTTTCGGCCGGATTGAGCATGGATGCCAATAATTACAGTTCAGAGATGAACAACATGTTGCAGCAATTGTCGCCCAGGATATCCGCCTCCTGGAATTTTGCAAAGAACTGGTTTCTCAATGGAAATATCGCCCGGTACAATCAGCTCCCGGCCTATACCACGCTTGGCTTTCGCGATAACAACGGGACCCTCGTCAACGATTCACTCGGACTTAAATATATTAAAGCCGACCACTTTGTTCTTGGATTTGAATTTCTGCCCAGGCAAAATTCGAAAGTTTCACTTGAGGGGTTTTATAAAAAGTACAGCGACTACCCCTTTTCGTTGTTGGATTCTGTTTCACTTGCAAGCAAAGGGTCCAACTACGGCGCGACCGGCGATGAAGCAGTCACCTCAACCTCGAGCGGAAGAGCTTACGGGTTTGAACTCTATTACCGGGATGCCAATCTCTTTAAATTTAATGTGATCCTTTCGTACACCTTCGTCCGAAGCGAATTCACCAATTATTATGGCCGTTATATTCCATCCTCCTGGGACAATAGACATCTCCTTACGGTTACCGTCGGAAGAAAATTCAAATACAACTGGGAAATCGGCGTGAAATGGCGGTTCGTGGGAGGCGCTCCCTATACGCCCTGGGATGAGAACAAATCAAGCCTGGTAGCTGCCTGGGATGCCCAGGAAAGGGGGTATCTGAATTATGATGAATTCAATACGCTCCGACTGAAATCGTTCAACCAATTGGATCTCAGGATTGATAAAGGTTTTTACTTTAAAAAGTGGTCCTTCATGGTTTATCTTGACATCCAGAATATTCTGAACTTCAAGGCGCAGCAGGAAGATATTCTGGTCAACACCCAACCCGATGGTTCCGTGATCCGGTATACCGATCCGGAAGGAAATGAGCGTTATGCCCTGCGGACGATACCCAACACTTCAGGTACCATCCTGCCAGCCATCGGGATCATGTTTGATTTTTAACGGCCGGAGCCATTTTTCATCATCCGCTCCTTCATTTCTGCCACCATTTTCAGGTATTCCTTGTATTGTGTGGCATTCAGAACGCCTTTCATCTCATTTTCACGCTGGCTTTGAATGGCCAGTGCATTCTTCTTCTGTATTGCGGGATCAGCGTTCTTTCGCGCTTCATCCATTTTCTTTGCATACTTCAGGTTGATTGCTTCAACCTTGGTTTCCTGAGAAGGGGTAAGCTTCAACTGTTCCTTCATCCGGTCGGTCTGACGCTTCGCCCGCATCTCCGGAGTGGCGCCCCCGTGACCCTGGCCTCCGGATGGCGGCGGTCCGCCGTTGCCGCCTTTCTGTGCCGTGACTGTAGTGACCATCACGCTGAATAAAATGATAATCGTCATTTTCAGCATCATTCCGTATCGGTTACTTTTGCTGATTGAATTGCCTGATTCGTTCTTCATGTTAAATTTTTGTCTTTAAATTCTAACGGAATTTCCGGTCTGATTATTATTTCAGATTTATACTAAGGACAAGCTGCGATATTCCGATTTTTTACAGGGTTTTCATGCCTTCAGATCGCTTTACTGATTAACGGGATGGTATCTTATACCTGAGCCTGTTTTTGAATCGGATCCAGAATCTCTCCGGATTTTGATTACCCGTGATTTCCCTTGAGAAATATTTTTCTGTAATACCCGTAGTTTAGTGTCAACATAATGGTTGCGCTCATACTGCGTGTCCTGATCAGGGTTTTCAGGGCGCCGGTGGCAATCCGGAAGGGGGAAAAGATCTTTCTTTTGGCCTTCTCAATATGTAACATCAACGCCTGCGAAGTCATTTCAGGATGGCGGATCGTGGGTTCAAAATAGTCATAATGTGCCCAGTCGCCGGGAAAGTCGGAAAAAAGCAGCCGGTTGTCAGCAGTGACCTTATCCCAGAGTGCGGTCCCGGGCAGCGGGGTGAGAACCGACGTCTGAAATGAGTCGGCTCCGCAGTGCAGGGCAAACCGCGCCCGATCACGGATTGACGCGGGGGTGTCGGAATCCCACCCGAAAATCAGGCCGGCAATGACCCCGATCCCGTGACGCTGGATGGCTTCGAAAATTCTTTTGTAACTATTGACCCCGCGCGTAAGGTTCAACTTTTTATTGGCTTCTATTAATTGTCCTTCACCCTCGGCTTCAATGCCCAGAAAGATCATACGGCAACCGCTCCGGTAAGCCAGATCAAGCAGTGTGGGATCGTCGGCGAAGTTAATCGACGACTGGGAGAGCCATATTTTTTTGATTCCGCGACGGATAATACCTTCAAACAAGACCCGGGCCCGCTCCTTCGATTCGTTGTTGTGCCCGATGATGTTATCGTCGATGAAAAACACGTACTTCTGGGGGATCTCCTCCAGTTCATCCAGTACCTCTTCAACAGGTCTGAACCGGTAGTGCCGGCCGTTGAAAGCTGAGACGCTGCAAAAGGAACAATTCATCGGACAGCCCCGCGTGGTCTGGATCCCCGCGCAAATATACCCCGGATGAAAAAGATCGCGCCGCGGTTTGGGTTGGAGGATCTCGCGGACCAGTGGACTTTTATAAATCCTTTTCAGGCTGCCGGCCTCAAAATCCCTGATGACGGTCTCCCATACAGGCTCAGCCTCGCCCTGAACCACGCAGTCGACATATTGCATGCTCTCCTCCGGAACCATCGAGGCGTGGATGCCCCCCATGACCGTTGGAATACCCCTCTGTCGATAAATCGCGGCAATTTCATAAGCTCGCGGGGCCTGACTGGTAAAGGCAGTGATCCCCATAAGGTCGGCTTCATAAAACCGGAAGGTCTTGAAATTCTCATCGAGGATCTTGATTTTCCAGTCGGAAGGAGTGAGGGCTGCAATAATTCCGAGACCCAATGGCTGGTTGCGGGTTTCACGGTTGATATGAAAACCGGGCCGGAGTTGGTTGGCCGGATTGATGAGCACAAGGGTCTTTCTTTTCATCGTTTCAATCCATCAACCAGTTTTTGGGCCGTTTGATATTCCCGAATGCCATACTCCTGTAATTCCAGTTGCTCATGTACGACCAGTACGCGGTGATGAAACTTCCCGTACGCCACCAGCTTTTCAGCATCCGGCGTTTCAGAAATCCCGGTTCATACACTTTGTCGAAAGCCTTGAAGATATATTCCTGCATCTCTATTCGGTCCATCGTGGCAGGTCTAAAGACCAGCGACTCGTACCCGTAATGTTTCCAGTCGTCGGGAAAATTATTCAGAACCAGGATCCCTTCCCGTTGCATCCGTTCAAAAAGCCGGGTGCCGGGCAACGGGGTCAGCAACGTCGTTTGAATGGAATCGGCATGGCACCGATGGGTGAACGCCACACGATGGTCGATCCGCTCCGGGGTGTCGTTCTCCCAACCAAAGATAAATCCCGCGATGACGGCAATGCCATATTTATGCATTTTATCGAACACATGATCGTATGAATTTACACCCATCCGCAGGTTCAGCCTTTTGTTGGCGCCCGACAACTGATCTTCCTGCTCCGATTCGATGCCGATAAACAACATGCGGCATCCGCTTTTTGCCGCGTATTTCAACACATCCTCATTATCGGCAACATTCAGTGAGGCCTGGCCGATCCAATCTTTCCGGATTCCCCGGTCGATCATGGCCCGGAACAATTCGATCGCGCGTGCCTGGGCTTTGGCATTGTTCCCCACGATATTATCATCAAGGATAAAGATGTTTTTTTGCGGTATCTCAGCCATTTCGTCGATCACCTCGTCGATGGGCCGGTACCGGTAATGGCTGCCGTTGAATGCAGTGACCGAGCAGAAATCGCAATTCATCGGGCATCCGCGGGTCGTTTGGATGGAGGCGAAAATATAAGCAGGATGAAAGAGGTCGCGCCGGGGTCGGGGTGAACGGATCAGATCAGTCAGACTCCCCTTATAAACCGGCCGGAGCGTACCCGCTTCGAAATCGCGGATCACCTGCAGCCATACCGATTCCGCTTCACCGATTACCACGCTGTCGACAAACCTCGACGCTTCATCCGGACACATGCTCACGTGAATCCCTCCGATGACCGTTTTTATGCCTCTTTCCCGATATATCTGTGCCAATTCGTAGGCGCGTGAAACCGTCGAACTGAAAGCCGTGAAGCCGACGAAATCGGCCTCGTAATACCTGAAATCCCTGAAATTTTCATCGATGATCTTCACCTTCCAGTCGGGAGGTGTCAACGCGGCAATAATCCCCAGGCTCAACGGCTGATACCGTGTATCCTTGTTTATAATGAATCCGCTCCCGCTTTTATTGGCGGGATTGATCAGCAAGAGTGTCTTTTTTTTAGAATTCAAAATTCAAATTAGCGATTAGTAATCAGCGATTAGCGAATAGGGATCAGCGAATAGGGATTAGCGAATAGGGATTAGCGATTAAGGAAAAAATCATTTCATAATGTTCACATTCTTACATCTTCAAATCTTCAAATCCCCAATTTGCAATTTTTCAATCGTAAATCGTGTCAATCATAAATAAATTTTCACATCAGCACATCAGCACATTAGCACATTTTCACATTCTCAAATCCTCAAATTCTCAAATCCTCAAATCGTTTTCCGTTTTCCATTGTCCATTGTCCATTGTCAATTATCAATTGTCCGCTAGTACTTCCACTGTGAAGCCTTTTCAAGGCCCACACTCTGGTAGTTGAGATTCGAATTCCATGCCCAGACGGCGCTGCGCAGACTGCGGGTATTCCACAGCGTCCGGATAAATTTTTTTCGGATAAAACGGTTGCTGCAGATTGTTTGATAGGCACGGTCGGTGGAAACGGCCAGTTCCCCGGGTGTCATCCTGCCCGGCTGAAAAACCACGTCGGAAAAATGAAAGTGCTGCCAGTCAAGCGGAAAATCATGGCAAAGCAGGCGTCCCGCTTCCTGCAGCCTACCGAAAAGCCGGGTCCCCGGCAACGGGGTCAGGACACTGGCCTGCGTGACATCCACGCTGCTTGAGGCGATATATCGCGTACGGCGCTCCAGGGCGCTTAAATCGTCGCTGTCCATCCCGAAAATAAATGCTCCCAACACGACGATGCCATTCCGGTGAATGAGCCGGAAGGCTTTCTGATAGTTTTCAACACCAAGGCGAAGATTTACTTTTTTATTCGAATCTTCAAGCGCCTCATTATTTTCAGCCTCTATCCCCAGGAGCAACATGCGGCAACCGCTTCGGGCGGCGAGTTTCAGAATCCCGGGCTTTTCGGCAATATTGAGTGACGTCTGGGCAAACCACTCTTTGTTCAGCTTCCGGCGGATCATTCCTTCAAAGATGGCAGTGGCATGTTCCTCAGCAGGCCGGCTGTAACCGATAATGTTATCATCGACGAAGTAGATCATTTTATTCGGAACGGAGGCAATCTCCTCGACCACCGCCTCCGGATCGCGCAACCGGTAACGGTTCCCGTTGAAATGCGGAACGGAACAGAAATCACAATCCATCGGACAACCGCGTGAGGTCTGTATCGACGCGAACAGGTAGCCGGGATGGAAAAGGTCGTGACGGGCAGGCGGAATATCCTTCAGATCAGCCAAAGGCGCCTGGTATCTTTGCTTTAGTTCTCCCTTTGAAAAATCCTCCAGTACTTGGTGCCAGGAACCTTCCGCTTCGCCGATCACCACGGAATCGACGAATTGCAGCGCTTCATCGGGCAACGCTGAAGCATGAATACCGCCCAGGATCACGCGGGTGCCTTTTGCCCTGTAAACTGAAGCAATCTCATAAGCCCGGTTTACCGAAGCAGTGACTGCGGTAATACCAACCAGATCAGCTTCCCGGTAACGAAATGCTTTGAAATTTTCATCCAGGATCTTGACCGACCAGTCAGACGGAGTCAGGGCAGCGAGAATCCCCAGCGCCAAAGGTACCTGCTTCGATTGCCTGCGCAACAAATACCCCTTGCGGTATTGATTTGCCGGATTGATCAGTAATAGCCTTTTCTTTCCAATATCCACGACGCAAAATTAATAAATAAATGAACCTGAATTTGGCCTGTAACCTTCATGGGTGTGCGATTCAATGGCATATTTCCACTGTTCGGTTCTGGAAATAAATAGCTACACAGCCTCACGACATTGCTGAAGAAAGGTGGATTTTTAACTGCAACCCTGTAAATGTTCAGTAAAAAGTAGAAAAACCGGAGGATAATCAAAAAAAGTGAATAGGTTTTTCAAACATGATGTTGCGATACTGCTGGTTGATGACAAAAGACCAAATGGCGCTTTCCAGATTTCTGGTGTTGAACCAGGTTTGAAAGAATCTTGTTCGGATTCGTGCCGGATGATAGATCAGCTTCCACCCGTCGGTCATCCGCTTGGCCAGTTCTTCAGGTTTTATGTGCGGGTGTTTTATTACGATGTCTTCCCAGTTGTAATATTTCCAGTCGTGAGGGAAATTGCAGGCTTCAATCCTTTGCTCCTCCTGAAGTCTTTTGCAAAGCCTGGTGCCCGGATAGGGCGTCAATATGCTGGTCTGGATCCCATCGATATTCAGTTTGTTTATAAATCGGGCCCGGCGGGTAATGTCGTCAGGATGATCCGTTTCCATCCCGAAAATAAAGGTGCCAAGCACCCCGATACCCTCCCGGTGGTATTTTTTAATAACCTTTCTGTAATTATTAACCCCTTTTTGCAGGTTGTTTTTTTTATTCACCGACATCAGGGCATCCCTGCTTTCCGTTTCAAATCCGATTAATAGTAATTTGCATCCGCTGGCTGCAGCAAGCCTGAGCGCTTCCGGATCATCGGCAAAATCAATTGATGTCTGCGAAAACCAATTAAACTTAAGCTTCCGGTCAATGATGCCTTTGAAAAGTTCCTTTGCCCGGTCGCGGTGATGCTGATTTGTTCCTCCGATATTGTCATCAACGAAAAAAATATTTCGATAATCACCATGGTAGGCTGCAATTTCATCCAGAACCTCTTCAACCGGCCGATGACGAAACCGTCCGCCATTAAAGGAGGTGACCGAACAAAAGTCACAATTCATCGGGCATCCTCTCGATGTTTGAACGGATCTCCAATAATAGAGGGGATGTTGAAGATCATGACGCGGGATAGGTAAATTGCTCATCTCCGGAAATCCACCCCGATAGATCTTTTGCAGTTTCCCTGCCTCAAAATCTGAAAGTACCTGGCTCCAAACATTTTCTGCTTCACCGATCACAACGCTGTCAACATATTGCAACGCCTCTTCGGGGCACATGGAGGCATGAATTCCGCCCATGACAACAGGAATGTTCCGATCCCTGTAGATTTTAGCAATCTCGTAAGCCCTGGGTGCATTTGGGGTATACGCGGTGATACCGATCAAATCAGCATCTTTGAACCGAAATGTGCGATAATTCTCATCGAAAATCTTTATTTTCCAATGTTTTGGCGTCAGTGCAGCAATAACTGCAAGACACAACGGAGGCAATTTATCATGATCCTTTTGGGCAAGTCCAAGCCGGTACCTGCTGACCGGATTGATTAGAAGTAACCGCGGAGCAATAGCTGACATCGATGAATGATAAGATATACTAACAGAGACCTCATACCTTTAAGGTTCCGATTAACAGCTATTTCAACAAATACTATAATGAAGTACAATCCTCCCTTCTGATAATAACCATCAGGCCGGACCGCGTTTAAGGTGAATTAATAATGTTAGAAGAAATAGCTGCTTAACCAGGGTCAAAGGTAGTTTTTATTTGATTCCTGTAAAAATTCTTACATTTGCACCCAAAATTTGCTGAACCCGAATATGGAAGAGTTTATTAAACAAATTGAAGCCGAGTTTGACGATCTGAAACCCGGAATTCTGAAGCCTGAAAGTCATTTTCGTGAAGTTTTTGAATGGAATTCTATCAATGCCCTGATCCTGATTGCTATGGTGAAAACCGAATATGATGTTACCCTGACTGCCGACGACCTGATAAAATCAAAGACTGTTAACGATATCTACTCCTTAATCGAAACCAGAATAAGCAAGTAAATGGCTCTTTTTTCCCTTTCCGGGACGAAGGTCAGCGGTATTTCCGCTGCAGTTCCCCGCAACCTGGAATCCAACATGGATTACCGCTGGATTACGAAAAAAGAGAGGGAATCCCTGATCAAGAATATCGGTGTCGAAACCCGTCGGGTTGCTCCGAAGGGTGTTACCACCTCCGATCTATGCATTGCAGCTGCCGAACCCCTGCTCCGGGAATTGAACTGGGATCGCCGCGAGATCGAATTACTGGTTTTTGTTTCACAGTCGCGCGACTACCTGGTACCTACCACTGCCTGCATCGTTCAGGACCGTCTGGGATTACCGCACTCTTGCCTGGCTTTTGATATCGGAATGGGATGCTCGGGCTACCTCTATGGGCTGTCGGTTGCTGCCGGAATGTTGCAAGCCCGCGCCATTCGGAAAGCCTTGCTGATGGTAGGCGATATCTCAACCCTCACAACAAGCTACCGTGATAAAAGTACCTATCCGCTTTTTGGCGATGTGGGAACCGTAACAGCACTCGAATATGACCCCGATGCACCTGCCATCCATTTCAACCTTCAAACCGATGGATCGGGATACCGGGCTCTGATAATCCCTGACGGTGGTGCACGGAATATCATGACCCGGAAATCGTTCGATTTTAAAAAGATTGATCAGGGAATATACCGCACTAACCTGCACTTGGAAATGAACGGTATCGAGGTTTTCAACTTCACCCTCAGGGAAGTGGTCCCAAATATCAAGACACTCCTGAATTCAACCGGGATCAGTCTTCAGGAGATCGACCACGTGGTATTCCACCAGGCCAACCGGCTCATCATTGAAACCATGCGTAAAATGCTGAAACTTCCTCCGGAAAAGGTTCCTTACTCCATCCGGGAATTCGGTAACACCAGCGGCGGTTCCCTCCCTCTGACCATGGTGGCAAAACTGTACGATCAACTCAGAACCGAACCCCAACAACTGCTGCTTTCAGCTTTCGGCGTGGGCCTTTCGTGGGGTTCGGCCATTATTGAAACAGACAGGATTGCGGTTCCTGACCTGCTCGAAGTTTAACCGAAATCGGATACAGGATGGAAGAATTTTTACTGAACGGAAAAACCGTACTGGTAACCGGCGCCTCCTCCGGAATCGGCAAAGAGACTGCCCTGCTGATCCATCGTTACGGTGCCCGGGTAATCCTTACCGGAAGGAACGCCGATCGTCTGGCAGCCGTGATCAACCGGATAACCACGCAGGCGTCGGGACCTGAGCCATCAACAGGCAAACCGGCACTTTCAGGTTCCTGTTTAGCCATACAGGCTGACCTGACCGTCGAATCCGAAATGGACCGGCTCATCAGCGAACTTCCAAACCTTGACGGAATTGTGCACTGCGCAGGCATCGTAGGACCTTTGCCTGCCAAGTTTATCACCCAGCCCGACATCGACCGGATGTTTGCAATTAATTACCACGTTCCCGTAAACCTGACAAGCAAATTGTTACGGAAAAAGAAAATTGCCGATCATGCCTCCCTCGTGTTTATGTCGACCATCGCCACGCGGAATCCATATTTTGGCGGCGCCCTTTACAGCAGTTCAAAAGCCGCACTGGAAGCCTATTCCCGGACACTGGCATTGGAAATGACTCCAAAGGGAATCCGTTCCAATTTTATTATGGCCGGACTGGTTGATACGCCCATGATCGAAAATCCTTCGGAAAAGAATATGCAGGAAGAAGCGCTTCAACGATACCTGAAAAGGTATCCGTTGGGAATCGGGAAACCGCACGACGTCGCGGGATCCATTCTGTTCTTTCTTTCTGATGCCTCCCGATGGATCACCGGAACCTCCCTGATCCTCGGCGGAGAATAATACGTAAATCGTCAATCACAAATCGGTTTCAATGTCCGCTCCTCCAAAATTTTCAATAGTCGTCCCGGTTTTTAACAGCCGGGATTCGCTTCGGGAACTATTTTCAGGTATCCGCGAGGTCTTCGACCGGATGAACTCCACATTCGAAGTGATTTTCGTGGATGATTGCAGTCGTGACGATAGCTGGGAGGTCGTTTCAACCCTGAAATCAGCCTATCCGGATGTGATAAAAGGCATAAGACTGAGTAAAAATTTCGGACAGCATAACGCCACATTTTGCGGAATGACATTCGCCAGAGGTGAATTGATAATTACCATCGACGATGACCTGCAGGTGCCTCCGGGCGAAATTCCCAAACTTATCGAAGTCCGGGAACAGACCGGTTGTGACCTGGTTTATGGCCTGTACCGCCGTAAAAAGCATTCCGGGATCCGCAACGCGGGCAGCAAATCGCTGAAGTCAGGAGCCAAAGCCCTGCACGATTCCCCCGGCGAGGGATCATCGTTCCGGTTGATCCAAAGCGACCTTGTGAAGCAGGTGTTGCAGCACCGGCAGAACTTTATTTTCCTTGATGAGATTTTTCACTGGTATACCGACGACATCCGGTTTGTTGAAGTGACACACCTTCCCCGTAAATACAAGCAATCGGGATACTCCTTCGGTAAACTGGTTAAACTTTTGGCCAACCTCGTCCTCTACTATACCATGCTTCCGTTGAAATTTCTGGTTTACGGCGGCTTCCTGATCTCCCTGATCACCTTCATCATCGGACTTCAGTTTATCATCAAGAAGTTGGCCTACAATGTGCCACTGGGCTATACCTCTCTCATCGTGGCGGTCCTTTTTTCGACCAGCATTATCCTCTTCAGTTTGGGTGTCCTGGGCGAGTACCTGAGCCGGATCTATCAGATACATAACCGAAAACCACCCTATTCTATTAAAAAAGTCATCTGACATGTTTTATTCAAGATATGGTATCACCTTCCGGCTTCTGAAGGAATCCGACCTGGAGCTGGTCCGAAATTGGCGGAATGATCCGGTGGTGGCCAATAATCATGAATTCAGGGAGTATATTACCCCCTGGATGCAAGCCGAATGGTTCGCTTCCATCAATAATATAAATAACCTCTACACCATCATTGAATACCTATCGGAAAAAATCGGGGTGATCAACATCAAAAATATTGACTGGGAACAGAAAAGCTGTGAAGGCGGAATTTTTATTCCTTACCCGAAATACCACCAGTCTTTCCTGCCGGGCATCATCTCTTATATTACCACCGAAATCATCTTTTCAGTCTTCGATTGGAATGTTAGTTATGCGCGTGTACTGAAAGAAAATAAAAGCGTCAGGGGATTTGTCAGGATGCTCGGTTATGAACTTATGCCGGATCAGGAGGAGGTGATGAACCAACGATATTGCGTTACCCGGGAGCAATTTGAAAAAAAGGCGCCCAAATTGCTGAAGGCCATGTCGGTTCTGGTAAGCGATACAGGTCCTGGGATTTTTGTAATTGAAAAGGATGAATTTGATAATGCACTCGTTCTCGACTGGGAGGGCCGGGTGAAACACAGCTCACGTATGATCAGGGTCAGAGAAGAGGAGATCGGAAGGGTATATTATTTCAACTGATTTTCTTTTTTCTTCCCGAAGCCCAGGCGCCATATATCCGGGCCAATTTTGTTATATTCAGGGCTGCCCTCCGGTTGCTGCGGTAGGGAAGATAGGTTCCCAGTATCATCAGCCGGAATAACAGGACGGTGTACAAGGCCATGGGACGGGTCCTTAGATAGATCAGCGGATTAAATCCCCGGTACACCTTTCGGTAACGCAGTTCTTCTGCACGGCGGCCCGCCAGTTGATCCGCTGTCCTGATCTCCCGATAGGTTAATTCTTTGGTCCATAGCTCCATCCGACCTGTGTTAATGGGATCCAACAGACTTTTATGGATTTTTTCGATCGCAGGATTTGAAAATGTGGAAAGGATTTCCTCTTTTTTCTCATGGAATTGAAAAACGCGGTCGGTGTATGGGATCCCCAGAAAAGAACAAAGTTCTTGAAAAGTTTCTTCAGGTTCAAGCACCAGGTCTTCATACCTTACCAGGAAAAATCTGTCGGGATACCTGCGCTGCATTTTCTGAAAAATACCAGTTATATAGCGCCATCTCGATATCTGCAACGATAATACGGGAGCCTCCAGATGCACCCCTTCCAGGTTTCTGAGCGAAACATAATTATCGCGGTAATCCCGCACGATGCATATAAAACGGGCCTTTGGAAATACCCGTTCAAGCCTTCGTGTGAATATGGAATAGACCGGATTTTTGTCACCGACCATGAGGATCTCCTCTTTCGGGAATACCGAATAGGCATGCTCATGCATCTTCATCAGGAAATCGTAGATGTTTCCCTTGTGGGCCAACCGGAGCAGGTCATCCGTGAAAGCGACCCGGTCGATCCGGAAGTTCTCGATCCTCCGGTTGTTGAAAACGGCAGGGCGGAAAAGATCATCGATAAACGAAAGAATCGTTTCTTCGCTCCAATCTGTCACCTTCCGATATTTTTGATAAAGGGGTAAAAGGATCGGTAATTCGGGCGCCATTTTTACATTCGGGTGGGCGTCAAACAGGGTCTTCAGAAGGGTGGTGCCCGATCGTGGCCGGCCCAGAATGAAGAAGAGTGGTTTTGACATATTTGAAAATAGCGATGTTCAAAGCTATTATGTCGACATCAGAGAAGTTGAAGAATTAGACGAATGCCGGTTATTTGCCGACGGAATGGATTAAACTGCCGTAAAAATAAGGAATTAATAACCGTGATTACGCCCGCCTGAAAAAAAAGTGCCAGGCCCGTACCAGAACAAGAAGTTTTACCGACAGCCAGAGGCTGATCCTCGACGGGAGGTAGGAACCCCAGACGTACACCTTGAAGATCAGGTACCCGTATATTGCCATAGGGCGCGATTTCAGGTACAGCAGGAGGTTAAAAGAAGGATCTTCCCGTTTATATCCGAAATGATCTGCGTACTTCCCTGCAATCTGGTCAGCCATTCTGACTTCGCCGGGAGAGAGCTCCTTCTTCCATAAATCCATTCTTCCGGTATTTACGGGATGCATCAGGCTGCCGTGAAACCTTTGGACCAACGGATTGTTGTATGCTTTATCGGTCTCCTCTTTTTTCTTATAAAACTCGAAAACCGACGGATCAAATGGCACTGCAAGAAATTCACACAGCGAACGGACTGTTTTTTCCTGGGAAGTGACCAGATCCTCGTAACGGATCACCATGAACCGGTCGGGATAGTGTTTTTTACAGTTGAGAAAGAGCCGGGCAACATAGCGCCAACGGGCGATCTGAAGGGTGAGAACCGGAGCTTCCAATTTCAGATCGACAAGCTTGCGTATCGATACGAAATTATCGCGGTAATCGCGGACGATACAAATGAATTTCGCATCCGGGAATATTTTCAGAAACCGCCGGGTATAGATGGAATAGACGGGATTTTTATCGCCGATCAGGAGGGTTTCCCCTTTCGGAAAGACAGAAAAGCCGTGTGCATTTACTCCTTTCAGAAAATCCTGGATCGTACCCTGTTCGCCGAGTTTCATCAGATCGGCCGTAAAAGTTTCACGGTCAAACTTGAGGTTTTCAAGGGTCCGGTGAATGAACACGTTGTGCCGGTAAATGAAATCGACAAACTCCAGGATCGTTTCCCGGTCCCACCGCGTGACTTTCCGGAAGCGTTGGTACAGGGGAAGCAGGATGGGAAATTCAGGTGGTATTTTGACATTGGGATGGGCATCGAACAAGGTACTCAGCAGGGTTGTTCCCGAGCGTGGACGTCCCATGATGAAAAAAATAGGAGGCTGCAGGGTTGAAGGTGAATTCATAAAGCCGGATTGCAAAAGATCATTTAGCGTCAGGCTGATCGGCATGCCGGACCCTGCAAAGTTAATGATTCGATTCAAAATCAGGAACCGGATCTTTCATGAATGTTTCGGGAAGCGGGAAAAGAAAAAAGGGAGTTTTCTTAAATGTTTGGTTAAAAGGATCCGGTTCGGTCGATCATCGGCGAGATTGGGGCAGTGTGTGGTTAGCAGCTAGATTCCTGAGTTAGCGAATAGGTTGTCCAGATAAATATTTGGAAAACTCCCTTGAATGATAAAATTATCGCGGCAAAGATAAATGTTCGCTTGTACCTCATCAGATTTTTTAGACCAGTACTTTTTTTTTACCGACGGAATAGGAGGATCAAACGACAACCGGTATTTTTTCCTTGTTATGGTACCGGGTTTTTTTCGTCATTCAATAATTCATTAATAATCAGACTAAATAGAAGGTTTTAGAACCCTAATGGTGAACACCTAAACGCGACCGGATTCTGCTTTTCATTCCCCTGAAGAAATAAAAATCACTGCGGCGGTAAGAAAAGATTTCACGTACCGGCATCTTTACCAGGCGGGAGTAAATGATCACGAAGATGACAGATCCCAAAGCATAGCTGACATTGGTCGCCCAGGCAGCGCCGATGCCGCCGAATTTCGGGATCAGGAATAGATTCAGGATAAAGTTGATGATCAGGGCGGGAACAAAAGTATAGATGGCAATCTGGGGTTTCCCCATGCCGGTAAGCCTGCTGTTCAGGATTCTGAACCCCACCAGGATCAGGATACCCGGAAGGACAACCTGGATCATGGCGACACTCGATGTATATTCGGCGCCGAAGATCAGCGGTACCAGGACTGGGGCAATGAAGAAAATTAACACCCCCGCGCCAAGTGCAATGAGAAAGGAAACTCTGAAAATGGAAGCAACCGTACGGTGTACCAGTTGGTCATCCTGAGAGTTTGCACTGCGACTAAGTACGATCGACTCGATGGCATAAGGGATATGCCAAAGTTGTTCTGCAATCTGCATTGCCAGTGAATAGAAGCCAACCTGTTCGAGGGTCGACAGTTTCTTGAGCATCAGGATATCGAGCCGGTAGTTCAGTTGCATGATGAAAATCGCAATGGCATTGACAATCCCGAGTTTCACCATGCTCTTGATGATGTTTTCGTGGTATTTCCAGGTGATTTTATACCGGTATTCTATGATGATGATCCGGTAAACGTAAATCAGCATCAGCAGGTTGGCGATCGAAATGGCAATAAATGCTCCTAAGACCGATAGTTTCAGTACCCAGACGAAAAGGACCGTGAAAACCAGCGTGAGAAGCGTCGGGCCGGCATTCATGATACTGGCCCGACGGATGTCCTCCTTGCCGAGGAAAACACCCCCGGCGAATACATTCATAAGGAGTAAGGGAATGGTCAGTAAAACCACAGCGATGATCAGCGGGTCGAAGGGCTGGCTGTCGGAAAAGAAAAAAACAAACCCGCATATCAGGATGCTCAGAGAACTTGTGTACAACAACAGTATGAACAATGCCGAAACAATTTCTTCCTCCGGGTACATTTTGTTCCCGATGTGATAAATGGCGCTTCTGCGTACTCCGAGCTGGGTGAAACCGATTACAATAACCGGAACGACGATAATGGAAGAATAAAGACCGAATCCTGCGGCTCCCAATGCACGCGAAAGAATGATACCGGCCAGGATGTTGGCGATGGTGACCGTAAGATTACTCCCGAGAATACTCAGGATGTCGTTGAAATAGGTTCTCTTTGCCAATAGGGTAAGAAAATGAGACTAAGGCCTTCGCTCCAAACAGTCAGCAAAATTAAGATAATTCACCATTCTGAAAAATATCAGCGGCCTTTATTCGTGATTTGTGTAATTTCGCGCACACCGATACAGTCAGAGGATCAGGATATGAAATCCATTCCCTTCAATAAGCCCTATATTCCGCTGGTATCATTCAACCACATGATCCGCTGTGCGCTCTCGGGAACCATCGCAGGTAACGGGACTTACACGAAAAAGTGCCATGGTTTCTTTGAACACCGTTTTGGATTTAAAAAAGTACTCCTGACCACCTCCTGTTCCGACGCCCTCGAAATGGCAGCATTGCTCTGTGGAATCCAACCGGGTGACGAAGTGATTATGCCCTCTTTTACCTATATGTCGACGGCCAACGCCTTTCTTTTGCGGGGTGCCCGTATCGTTTTCGCCGATACCCTCAAAGAGGCGCCGAACATCGATCCCGATCAGATCGATAGGCTGATCACACCCCGTACCCGGGCGATTGTCGTTGTTCATTACAGTGGAATGGCCTGCGATATGGATCGGATTCTGCAGATTGCCGAAAAGCACGGCATCTTCGTAGTTGAAGATGCAGCCCATGCCATCGGCGGTTATTACCACGACCGGCCACTCGGCTCCCTGGGCCATCTGGGAACCTTTTCATTTCACGAAACAAAAAATATTATCTCCGGCGAAGGCGGTCTGCTGATAATAAATGATGACCGCTTTAAAAATCGCGCGGAGATCATCTGGGAAAAAGGAACCAACCGGGCCGCCTTCCAGCGGGGTGAAATCGCCCGGTATGGATGGGTCGATGTCGGCTCCTCCTTTCTCCCTTCCGATGCCGTCGCATCTTTTCTTTATACCCAGTTACAGCGTTTCGACCGGATCCAGGAAAAACGAAAAAGATTGTGGCACCTGTACCATGATCTTCTCGCACCACACGAAGCTTCCGGATGGATCAACCGACCGGTCATTCCCACCGGTTCAACCGTGAATGGTAATATGTACTACATCACGATCAACTCCTCTGAAATAAGGGATTCGCTGCTGGACTACCTTAAAAGGAATGGGATCAACGCGGTATTCCATTACCTTCCGCTCCATTCCAGCTCTTTTTTCAAGCCTTTTCACGACGGGCGCGACCTTCCGAATACCGACCGGTTTTCACGTTCGATCATCCGGCTGCCTTTTTTTAATTCATTGAAAAAAAGACACGTAAACTATATCGTAAAAACACTGTCTGACTTCTTCCGGCAACCCCAATAATTTTTCTTCTCCACCATTTCACCAGTCCAGTAGTGCAGTGGTGCAATGGTGCAGTGGTGAAAAAAGACACCATTCCACCATTCCACCATTCCACCATTCCATCATTCCACCATGCCACCATTCCACCATGCCACCCATCCAATAGTGCAGTGGTGCTATGGTGCAGTGGTGAAAAAGACACCATGCCACCATTCCACCATTTCACCATTCCACCATGCCACCAGTTTCAGGGTAGGAGGGTAGGAGGGTACGAGGGATCAAACTTGTCCGCTTGTCCCCGGCCTGTAGTGAAAATGAACAATCAAAAAATAAACAATGAGCAACAGATTGCTGATCCCGATAAGGGCTCTTTCGAACAGGAAGTCCGACAGGTCCCTACCTAAAAGATCGGTGGAATTTCCGCCATAAAAAAAGATCAGGATCACGAAAAGGATGGAAGGTAGCCATTGTTTTCTCTGGATCAAAAAGACAAGGAGTACCATAATGACCGGGAGGGTACTGAGAAAATGCTCCGAATCTGTCTTCACCAGATCCGGCAGGATTGCAATCAGGAAAAACCATTCAGCCGTCATACTGGCCCTTGAGACCAGGGTGTTGTCCATAGCCTCCCGTTCCCGCTTTCGGTTAAAATAATACAGCGCCGTATAAGCCAGCGCCCCCGCTGCAATGATCAGGTATTGGACGAACCCGGGAACTCCGGGATCAAAATAATACTGAATCATGTACATCAGCGAATTGTGTGACGGATAATTTGCATTATGGTCAAACACGGCACGATACCATTCGACATGAAGCTGTATATCGCGGTTCAATCCGACCAGCAAGGCCGGCAGCAGCGACATAACAACGAGGGTCACGGCAAAACCGCCCAGCGCTTTCCATTGTTTCCTGAAAATTAACGGAAGAATAAGGATCAGGAAAAAGGGTTTGGCCAAAACCACGATGCCGAATAGGATACCGGCCCGCACAGGCTGCGACCGGAGGAGTGAACGGAGTGAAAGCGACAGCAGCAATAACAGCACCACGGTGATATTCCCCAGGTGAAGCTCCTTGACAAAATGGAGCAGCACACAGATAAAAGCCAGTATGAAAAGCAGGTTTTCCTGCCGGATCCACCGGGCAAAATAGTGATCCCGGAGGATATCTCTGATTACAAAGGGAACGTAGATCATCACTGCCGCCAATGAAAAAAAATGAAGGATGCTTGCAATGGAATAGGGTAACAGACAATGAGGGATGAAGAAAATGAGGGTAGCGGGGGAGTACTTGTAAAAACCCGAACTCAGTCCGAAGGCTTCGCCATACACGGTAGTGCCATTCCACAACGCCCCGGCCGCGGAATAATAAACCTTGAAATCATTGAGCCAGAAACGATGGTTGATGTTTTCGAAAATAAAATCAGTCAGCAACGCCAACCCGGCAATCACCAGGAATTTCCAGAGATACTTGTCACTCTTTATATCCGACATATCCATAATTTTACCGAAAGGATGTTCGTCGGAATTAAAAGTAAAAAACCAGGAACATCCCCATCGGGATCAACAGTCAATAATCTCATTCGCCACCTGCCATTACCGGTTCCATACCGGCAACCTTCCCGGCGTTACAGGCGCGCCAAGGTCTTCAAGCGATTTTTCAAGTTGCGGAAGTTCCACCTCCCCGATCTGTTTGATCTGTTCGTAAACGGGAGGAAACTCCGCTTCCAGAATCTTGAAGGCTTCAAGCTGGGTCCCCGTAGGATCACCGGTCGATGACCAACTGATCCAGGTGAGCTTACCCAATCTGGAATTCAGCGGTACCGGCGCTGGCGGATTCTCTTCATCGCTGGGCTTTCCGGTGTTGCGCTCAAATTTCACATTTAAGATCTCATCCAGCTTTAGTTGAATGGCTCTGGCCTTGCTGATAAGGTCCGGACTGGCGCCAGGTGTACTGTTCAATGCCTGAAGAATACTGAGGGCACGCGAATTCAAATCCCCGGCATATTGCTCGGTGCCCCTCATGACCCGGGTGAGCTCCGCAACTTTTTTATGAAAATCGTTCATGCCCTTGCGATCAACGGCAGGTATTGTCGTATTATTCAGACCCACGGCGTTGAACCATACAGGACCCGCGACAGGCCTTGTCTCACCCGCGGCGGTCAGGGTAACCTTGACGCTGTATTTTCCGGGCATGGCCAGAACACCGCTTCCGTTGTCTGATAACGGGTTGTAAGAGTCAGACTGAACCGCCCTGGTCGACTGGTACCTCAGATCCCAGGTGATCCGGTTGATTCCTTTAGCCGGACTTTTCCGGATTACCCGGACCGGATTACCCGATTCATCTGAAATCTGGAAGGTCAGGTAAGGTCCGACCTCCTGCTTTTCCTCCCGCAGTTCACCCTCTGTGGGTTGCGGAATGGGCTTGCCTGCCTTGAAAAGTTCTTTCTCTTTCTCAATCCGGGTCTCTTTCCTGGTTTTAGGAACCTCTTTGATATAATAGGTGAAGACCGCACCGAAATCCGGATTTTTGGCAATATAAACTGCCGATCCCTGGGCCGACTTGGTATCAGTGGGCAGATACATCAGCGCATCTTTCACCGGGAAGAGATAACCCTGCTGATCGAGGATCTCCTTTTTCAGCATCCGGAGCGGCGTATAGTCGTCGAGAATGTAAAAACCACGGCCAAAGGTCGCCAGCACCAGGTCATTTTCACGCCGCTGGATGGCCATGTCCCTGACACTGACGTCGGGCAGACCCGACTTCAGCCGGATCCAGTTCTTCCCTCCGTCAACCGTTACAAAACACCCGAATTCGGTTCCCGCGAAGAGCAGATCGGGATCGGCAGCGTCCTGGATGATCGAGTGGACAGTTCCGTTCTCGGGCAGATTCCCGCTGATCGAAATCCAGGTCTTCCCTTTATCGCCGCTTTTCAGCAGATAAGGCTTGAAATCATCCCGGAGGATGTTGTCAAAAGCCGCAAAAACGATGTTCTCGTCAAAACGTGATGCGAAAATGTCGCTGACGTATGTGTTTTCAGGAACTCCGGGAAACCGGTCAACCTTTCGCCAGGTCCGGGCGTCCTCGGAAACCTGGATCAGACCGTCATCTGTGCCGGCAAAAAGCAGGTTTTCCCGGAGTGGCGATTCTTCAAACGATACGATGGTGCCATACAGCGAAGTCGAAACATCCTTCTGAACGGCCTGTGCACTCCAGTATTTTCCCATGACAGGCCAGGTATTGCGGTCAATGCCTGCAGTCAGATCATTGCTTATGACTTGCCAAGAGTTTCCGCGGTCATCACTGCGGAATACTTTATTTGCTGCAGTGTAGAGCCTTGTATGAGAATGCGGACTCAGCAACAGCGGGGTATTCCAGTTCCACTTGTAACTATCTTCACCCTTGCCGGGTTCAGGCCTGATATCAACAGCCTCCTGGCTCCTGCGGTCATACCGTACCATCCCTCCATACTGGGATTCGGCATACACGATATTCGGATCCGTCGGATCGATCTGCGACCAGAAACCATCACCTCCGTTGGTCACGAACCAATCGTCAGACAACACACCGGCACCGGACGTATTCTGCGAAGGACCTCCCATGCTGTTGTTGTCCTGTGTGCCGCCATAAACATAATAAAAGGGCAGGGAGTTGTCAACCTGAACCCGGTAAAACTGGGTCACAGGGAGGTTCATTTTAAAAAGATACTCTTTACCTGCATCATAGGTCTCATAGATGCCGCCATCACCGCCGATTAAAAAATGATCCGGATCCTGCGGGTCGATCCACATTGCATGATCATCGACATGGCGCTTGTTATTCCCGACCGACCGCCAGGTTTTCCCACCGTCGACCGTGACCTGCGACACCGTCTCAACCGAATAGACTTTATCGGGATTTTTTGGATCGCAGTAAATCTCATTATAATATTGTCCCTGCGCGTAATGACTGCTCATCTTCTGCCAGGAGGCGCCCCGGTTGTCGCTTCTGTAAAAACCTGAGGCATCCGGTGTAGATTCGATGATGGCATAAAGCAGATCGGGATTAACCGGCGATATCGCCAGCCCGATCCCACCCATATCCGATCCCGGTAATCCGGAAGTAAGCTTTTCCCAGGTCTCTCCTGCATCGGTCGATTTATAAATCGCGGTTTCCGGCCCCCCGCCGATCTTGGTGAAGACATGCCGGCGCCGCTGCTCCGAAGTCGCGTACAGAACCCGGGAATCCCGGGGATCCATCACGATGTTGTTCACCCCGGTATTCTCGCTGATCTCTAGTACTTTCTTCCAACTCTTTCCGCCGTCGGTTGTTTTGTACAATCCGCGTTCTCCGCCGGGCCCCCACACCGACCCTTCGGCCGCCACATAAACCACGTCCGGGTTCCGGGGATCAATGACGATTCCTCCAATCTGGCGCGAATCTTTCAATCCCATGTTTTTCCAGCTTTTCCCGCAGTCGGCGCTCCTGAACACCCCGTTCCCGTAGCCCAACGACCGCTGGTGGTTGTTCTCGCCCGTGCCGATCCATACCACACAGGGATTGGTCGGATCAATGACCACACATCCGATGGCATAACTGCCGTAATTATCGAAAACCGGCTCAAAGGTGGTCCCGTTGTTGACGGTTTTCCAGACATGACCGGAGGCTACCGCCACGTACCATTCGCTGTGATTGAACGGATTTACCGCAAAGTCGGAGATCCGTCCGGAAGCGAAGGCCGGGCCGATACTTCTGAATTTCAATCCGCCGACAAGCGCCGAATTATAGACCGAATCTTCCTTTGGCCCGGCCTTCTCTTTTTTATCCGCCTGCTGGTTCTTTTCTTTTATGGCTGCCCCTTCTTTTTTTCCGGGAGTGGTTGTTTTCGTGATTTTTCCCGGTCCGGAACCACTTTCATTTTGTGAAAAGCACGGGGTTCCTGAATAGTATATCAGCATTCCGGCGATCAGGAAGAGTAATATTAGTCTCATTTTCATGTCTTGATTGATTGTATGTTTTCGGGTGATGGCGTTATGATTCCTTTTTCGGTGATAATTCCGGTGATAAACCGTGCGGGGGTCACGTCAAAAGCCGGATTAAGAGCGGTTGATCCCGGTGAACACACCCGGATGGTCTCTTTCCTTCCGTCATCCGTCAAACCCTCCTGGAAGAGGATTTCCGATTCATCCCGGAACTCAATCGGGATTTGTGAACCGTCGGCACACGACAGATCAAAAGTTGAGGTAGGCGCTGCCACATAAAAGGGGATCCCGTATGCCCTGGCGGCAATGGCTTTTTCGAGGGTGCCTATTTTGTTGGCGACATCGCCGTTGGCCGCGACCCGGTCAGCGCCGACGATCATCAGATCCACCTTCCCGAGCGACATGAAGTAGGCTCCCGCGTTATCGGGTATGATGGCATGCGGGATTCCTTCGTGGAAAAGCTCCCAGGCCGTAAGCCGGGCTCCCTGTCCCCTCGGACGGGTCTCATCAACATATACAAAGAGGTTCTTGCCTTGCTGATGTGCCTGATAGATGGGCGATAAGGCTGTTCCGTAATCGACAAAGGCCAGCCATCCCGCATTGCAGTGCGTTTCAATATTCATTCCGTTGCGGAGAAGCTGAGTTCCGTATTCGCCGATAAGCCGGGAATCACGGGCATCGGTATCAGCAATTCCGGTTGCTTCACGAATGGCCTCTTCCCTTGATACCAGTGCCGCCTGAAAGACCAGGTCGACAGCATGGAAGAGATTTCGCGCCGTCGGGCGGGTCGATTCAATGGTGGCCTTTGCCCGGGATAAAAAATCGTGGTATTTCGTTTCCGGAGCCACTGAAGCAGCCTGGGCCATGGCAAACCCCGCCAGCGCCCCGATCGCCCCGGCGCCCCTGACGTTCATGGCACGAATAACCCGGCAACTCTCCTCAAAGGTGACCGATTGCCCTATTCTAAAGGAAAAAGGGAGCAGATTTTGTTCAATGTAACGGACGGAAGTGCCCTCCATCCATACTGTCCTGTAATGTTGGCCGTTGACTATCACCCGGTATCAGTGCACAATTAAAATCGTATCCTTTTTTGTCGATGGAGGAAAGGTGATCCGGAAACTTCCGAACAAAGTCTGACCTTGTATGTTGGCAAAACAATTTCCGAAGTATTTAAGGGGGTAAAGTCGTGAGAATTTTACCTTTCCCACACCATCCGTCACAGCCCTGCGTACCAGCAGCCCCTTGTTCAGACTGTCCTGGTTGAGCGCCAGGTTTACATACGAACTGGTCAGGTATATTCCCTCCTGGGTCTGAACAGTCACGACAAGGGTACAGGAATCCGCACCATAATCCTCCCAGGCAGGAACCGGGGGCTGTTCCTCCTCTATTTTATTACAGGAACACAGGATCAGCAGCAGAAGTAAACAAAAGAAAAAATAACCGGGTACTCCCTTCATCGGGTACTTTTATAATATTTTAAATCCCAGACTTACGACCCAGACATTGTTTTTCGAATCAAATGAATAGTTCTCGATCTCTTTGATCAGTTGGTTGAGGCCGAACTGGTAACGCAGGTCTAGCGTAAATTTCCAGACATCAACCCCGGCGCCGGCCTGGATCGACCAGTTTACCGAACTTAAATCACCGCTGGTAATGGGACCGGTATCGGTTCCTCCCTCCGAAATGGTTTTGTTAACCACGAAGGAGGCAGCGGGACCGGCAAGAATCCTGACATTGACAAAATCACCCTTGAGGAGTTGAAATCCAACCAGAACAGGGACATCAATTGACCCGATCTTGACATTTTGTTTCCAGTTTGTGACATTGCTGGTAAATACACCCCCCTGCGTGGTGTAATACAATTCAGGCTGTACATAAAGGCGTTTACCGATCCGGGCAAAGGCGCCGATCTGGAAACCCGATTTAAAATTGGTTTTAATGGTGTCCATGTTGGTCGAAAGCTTGGATGCATTGTATCCGACCTTGATACCAATCGTGAATTGCCCGAACATCAGCTCGGCAGAAAGGAGCAGGATGACAAAGAGAAAGAATTTTTTCATGGTGAATTGTTATTTTTGAGCAAACAAAAATAAACAATTATTGATGAAAGTCAAACCGGGATTGTTGCCGTCGGGGAATGTTGACTCAGGCGATCTTTTCAAATCCGGTGAAAGGTACCAGGGCAGCTGGGATCCGGATCCCCTCCGGTGTCTGGTTATTCTCGAGAAGCGCTGCCACGATCCGGGGTAGCGCCAATGCACTGCCGTTCAGGGTGTGGGCCGGCCTGATTTTACCCGATTCATCTTTGAATCTCAGCTTCAGCCGGTTTGCCTGAAACGACTCAAAATTCGAGATGGAACTGACCTCCAGCCATCGCGATTGCCCCGCCGACCAAACTTCCATATCATAAGTAAAAGAAGAGGTGAAACTCATATCCCCGCCGCATAATTTCAGGATCCGGAAGGGTAATTCGAGCTTCCGGAGTAGTCCGGTAACATAATCGCGCATCTCTTCCAATACGTCGTAAGAGTGATCCGGATGGGCAATTTGTACGATTTCGACCTTGTCGAACTGATGCAGCCGGTTTAATCCTCTTACATCTTTCCCATAGGATCCGGCTTCCCTCCTGAAACAGGCTGAATAGGCCACGTTTTTCAGCGGAAGGTCCCGTTCGCGCAGGATGGAATCGCGGTAAATATTGGTCACCGGCACCTCGGCCGTGGGGATCAGGTAAAGATCATCGATCCCGGCATGATACATCTGACCGTCTTTGTCGGGAAGCTGGCCGGTGGCATAAGCCGAGTCGGCATTGACCAGGTAGGGGGGCTGCACTTCAAGGTAACCGGCCCTGACGGCTTCATCCAAAAAAAAGTTGATCAGCGCGCGTTGCAGCCGCGCCCCTTTCCCCTTGTAAAGCGGGAATCCGGAACCTGTGATCTTGTTGCCCAAACCAAAATCGATAAGGTCATATTTTGCGGTCAGGTCCCAGTGGGGAAGCAAACCCGACGGACCATCTTCCACACGACCTTCCTGCATTACCACGATGTTGTCCTCAGAACTTTTCCCGCCGGGAATGGAAGGATGGGGCAGGTTGGGCACCCGGACCAACAAAGAATCCAGTTCCTGCTTGATGTGTTGCAGCGTTGCGTCAAGCTCCTTTGCCTGGTCACGTACCGCACCTGACTGTGCCTTTAACTGATTGGCCTCTTCGGTTTTACCCGATTTAAAAAGGATACCGATCTCCTTCGCAATTGCATTGCCCCGCGCCTGAAGATCGTCAAGCTGCTTCTGCGTTTCACGGCGGCGATCATCCAGCGCAACAACCTGCCCGATGATCTCGGTGCCGGCGAAATTCTTGATTGTAAGACGGTTTATGACCTCCTGGGCGTTTTCACGGATAAAGTTCAATGAGAGCATAAGTCTGAATTTTCGGGTTGGCTCAATTTAAATAATTAACACAGGTTATTTCTTTATTCATTTTGAAGGAGGGAACCAGGCAGCAGGGATTAAAAAAAAATCGGCATGGATTTTCCATACCGATTTATCCTTTTTTTCATATCGCGATGAAAAATCGCAAAATACCTGCTTATTGGGCTGCTTCTTCGAGCGGTGCGACGGAAACAAATGAACGTTCCTTTTTTCCTTTCTTGAATTCAACAATGCCATCAACCAGCGCATACAGGGTATGATCCTTGCCCATCCCTACATTCAGACCGGGATTGTGAACAGTTCCCCGTTGCCTGATGATGATACTGCCTGATTTGGCCAACTGGCCGCCAAAAATTTTCACACCCAGACGTTTGCTGTGTGATTCACGGCCATTGCTCGAACTTCCTGCCCCTTTTTTGTGTGCCATAACAATCTGAAATATTGTGTTTAATCTATCTTATTTCCTTTTGTTTCCGGTATAGCCATCCGGAACGGTATGGTGTTAACCTTCAATCTTTTCAGGAGTTGCCGTTTCAGCGGGTTCCTCTGTCCGGGCTTTTTTAGTCCGGCCCGATCCCTTCACGCCGATATTCTCGATACGTATCTTGCTGAAATCCTGACGGTGTCCGGTCTCCTTCTGAAATCCCTTGCGGCGCTTCTTTTTAAAAACGACCACCTTGTCGCCCCGAACATGCTCCAGGATCTCGCCACTGATCTTGCTTCCTTCAACCATGGGCTTACCAACCGTTACCTTCCCGTCCTGATCAAGCAAAAGTACCTGGTCGAATTCCACCTTCGTACCCGGTTCACCTTCAAGCCGATGAACAAAAATCTCGTCGTTATTTTCAACCTTAAACTGCTGACCAGCTATTTCAACAATCGCGTACATGTGATAATTTATTGATGTTCGTAAATTTGGGAGTGCAAAGTTATAATTTTTTTCTTAAATCCAAGACCATTCCCGAAAAAAATATACTTTTTCAGTAAATTTGTAACATAATCAGGATTTTAAACGTTCAAACATCGGATGAGTTTAAAAATCAACCTGCCGGTAATTACAGAATCCGGATTCAGGACAGGGTTGCCATGGGCGCTCCTGTTGTGTTTCCTGACCCTGTTTTCATTAGAACTGCAGGCTGCGGAGCTGATGGGTGTGGTCACCCGGGCTCCTTCCGGTGATCCGGTAATCGGCGCCCGAATCGAAGTCAACGGCGCCTGGACGTACTCCATAACCGGCGGCATCTACACCCTCCCGGTAACCCAGGCCGGCGCCTGGCCCATACATTGTACCAAACCGGGTTTCCAGGACTTTACTACCGGCGCTATCTCTTTTCCTTCCGTCGGTACGGTCATTCAAAATATCACCCTTCAGGAAAATCTGATTCCGCCTGCAAGCCTCTCCGCCGTTTTCGATTCCTCACTCCAGAAGGTCGACCTTTTCTGGCCGGCGCCTTCGGGACCCTATGAAATTATTTACGACGACGGGGTTCAGGATAACTTCACGGTATGGGCTACCCAGGGCAATATGAATGCGGTCAGATTCACGCCTCCGGCCTGGCCGCTGACCCTCGACGGGGGTATGATCCATATCGGTACCCTGAACAACTATCCGGCTGGCAGCAATCCTTTTGTCGACTTCCAGATAATGATCTGTGATGCCAACGGTACCGGGGGCGCTCCCGGCTCCGTACTTGCTGGCCCCTTCACCGTGACCCCTTCAGTACCGGGATGGAACCAGTTTTCTTTGCCCGAGCCCCTGACCATAACCTCCGGATCCTTCTTCATCGTCATGATTCAGGGAGGGAATTCACCCAATGCTGCCGGTATTGCCGTCGATGAAACCACGCCTCAGTTCCGGAGCTATTCACGGTTCGTAACGGGTAGCGGCCCCTGGTTTCCTGCCGGCGGAAACTTCATGATGCGGGCCCGGTGTAACGGACCGGGCGGCCCGTATTTCATGAACGATGCCCCGGATACCTGGACCCATTTCAGCGTTTTCAGATTACGCCAGGGTGAGGAACAAAACCCCGCGGCATGGACTTTTCTCACCTCGACGGGAATGCTTGCCTGCCAGGATTTGTCCTGGCCTTTACTGCCCTGCGCACCCTACCGCTGGGTAATAAAAACCAATTACCCGGGAAACAATTCCTCTGCTGCACGGTTTTCGAATGTGATCGGAAAATGCTGGACCACCCCCGTCTCTTTTGTCATTGCATCGGGTTGTGTCGCACAGGGACCTGCCAATGCATTGCTGAAACTTCAGAACCTGGCCCTCCCTGATACCGTTTACACTGCCATTGCCGATAGCTCCGGCGAGTTGATCTTCCCGCAGGTGTGGAAGGGGAACTACTCCCTGTCGGTGTCAAAATTTGCCTACGACTCTATCGTCCAGTCCGTTCAGGTAATGTCGCCGGTTGCCCTGAACCTGACTCTCTGGCATAAAAAAATTGCGCCCGAAAACCTCACGGTCAACGACAGCAACCTGTTAGCCCGGTGGGATGTTCCGAAATTCAGCAGGACCCTCTTTTCCGAAAACTGGAACAGCGGAACCTTTACCGCCAATAACTGGACGGTCGAAGGCGGCGCCAACTGGGCCATTTCGACAGGAACGGGCAATCCGGCCCCTTCGGCATTTTTCAACCGATCGCCCCGACAGATTGGGTACAGCCAGTCCCTGTTATCGAAAACCATTACCGGACAACGTTCCAAACTCCTCCAGCTCAGGTACGATATTTATCTTGACAATGCCGCAACCACCACCATGAATGCTATGGCTGTCGAGGTTTGGAACGGGCTGGCATGGAATGTCCTGAGGGTTCATACCAATAAAACGGGAGATATTCCCTGGAGTAGCGAAGAGATCGATATCTCCGAATACACCGACCAAAACTTTAAAGTCAGATTCCGAGCCTATGGCGGCGACTCCTGGGATCTCAACGGATGGAACCTTGACAATATCAGTGTCGTCGCCTCCGAACCCGCACAGGAATTATCCAAGTGCATCCTGGGATATTATTTTTACCTGGGTAATGTCATAACCGGATATACCGACAAAAACGCCTATTTTATTCCTTCCGGACTTGTGCAATACGGCCAATCCTACCAGGCGTGTGTCACCGCCCTGTACAGCAACGGTTATTCCAATCAGGTCTGCGTTCCCTTTACTTCACAATACCTTCCTCCGGTGAAAAATATAAGGGGAAGCACCTTCAACGACCAGGCCCTGATCGAATGGGATCAGCCTGCCATAAGTACCGACAGCGGAATGGTGATGCCGCCCGGTCTTACCGGTTACCGGATTTACCGCGACGGTATCCCGGTAAATGATATCAACCACCCTGATACCTTGCACTTCACCGATCAGAGCCTGGAGCCGGGTCATTACCAATACGGGGTCAGCGCTTTGTACGACCTTACTCCGTATGGCTTTCCCGGGATGAACGCCGAAAGCATGCCCGACGGCCCTTTGCATCTGACCGTGAACTACGGAAGATTACTTCCCTTTTACGAATCATGGGATGCGGGAAGTTACTCCTTTAACGACTGGAGGTTCTCTCCGTCGCAGGGTAATTGGACCATCCAGACAGGAGAAGGATTCCCTGCCCCCTCCTCCTGTTTCAACTGGCAACCGCCGGACCTCAGCTACAGCTATGCCCTGGAAAGTCCGATCCTCAATGCCCTGGACCTTACCTGTGCCTCCATCTGGCTTGACTTTGACGTAAAGCTGAACACCCGCAATGCCACCGGTACGGAGAAGCTGAATGTGGAGGTCTTTTATAACAATGTCTGGAATCAGAAAATGGTAATTTCCAATGTTTCAACGTTTGATTGGACCAGCCACCATATTGAGATTTCAGCAGTCAAAGGCAAAGGATTCCGGATCAGATTCCGGGCAGCCGGAGAGAATTCGGTCGAACTGCTGAACTGGTTTGTCGATAATATTGCGGTCTACCCGGTTTGCTATCCGGCTACTGATCCGGCTGGTGAAGCATTCGACAAACTGGTACGGCTTACCTGGAGCCCGCCGGTATGTTATGGTGGCTCCCTCCTGAATGAAGGATTTGAAGAACCTGCATTTCCGCCGCTGACTTGGTCCATACAAACAACCAATACCGGGGCTTCGTGGTACCATGCGCCGGCATCCGCCACCCCCGGCGTCCATACCGGTGATTTTTCAGCGGGCATCGCGTGGGATTACAGCCATCAGGATGAATGGATCATTGCACATAATGTATATATAAACGGGGATCTTACCTTTTGGAGTTACGCCTACCAGGGTTCCCTGCACCAGGATCACTACTTTGTCAAAATCTCGTCGGACCAGGGTGCCAGTTGGACGGTACTTCTGGATATGTCGGCATTGCCGGTATACACGGGAGGTTCGGGCATCAATGCATGGGAAACACCTTATCATATTGATCTTTCCACTTACCAGGGGCTGACGGTCGACCTGGCCTGGCATGCGGTCGATGGCGACGGCAACGGACTCTGGTATCCATGGGCGATCGATGATTGTTCGATAGGCGCAGATGATCAGCTACTGGCAACACCCGGCCATCAGCCGGGAATCCATTCTGAAGCCGGTGCAGACCCGACCGATGCGCTTATCGGGTACGATATCTACCGGAAAGGATACGGGAATACCGATTTTGAAAAGATCAATAACGTCCTGGTCCAGGATACGCTCTTTCTCGATCCGGATGTTCCTTACGGGGAGTACTATTATTTTATCAGGAGTCAGTTTCAGAATTGTGAAAAAACAACCGACTCCGATACTATCCAGGTCAGTGTGATCACCGGAACACCTGAGACTAAAATTCTGCCCCTGAAAATTTTCCCCAACCCCGCCCGTGAAATGGTGACGATACAAACCGAAGGTTCCCTGGGAAAGATTCAGCTTCTGAATCTGTCGGGTATCGTGACCGGAACCTGGGACGCCCGGGGACGGAATTCATTAACAATTGATTTACAAGGAATAAGAAAAGGATTTTATTTTCTGTCGATTCAGTCGGAGGATCATCGGGCGCTTAAAAAAATATGCATTCAATGAAAATATTTCTCCAAGGTTTAAAAAGGATGAAAAAAAAAGTTAAAAATTTATCCGGAAGTTCAAAATTGTTTTTATCTTTGCCCTGAGTGATACGAATGCTTTTTTGTCTAAATAGCTGTAATTCAGCACAATAGGTATTGTGCTTATTATTATTTATATTAACGAAAAAAGACTTTATGCAGCAAGTTTCTTCCATTATATATATCAATAAGTTTATTGATACCCTATAATTTCAAATACTCATTTATTATTAACCTAAATTTCAAAATTATGAGAAATGTTACCAAAACGCTGAAAATGTTGGCTACCTTTATGGTGTCAATGTTTGTCTTCGTTTCGTTCGGTTACGCGCAGATGACTACGCTGTTGACCGAAAGTTTCGAGGCTGGCACTGGAACTACCCCTCCGGCGGGTTGGGTCATTGAGCAGGTCACAGGTACCACTCCCGGTATCAGTTTCGTGACCACCTCTTCGAGCCCGACTGTCAGCGCTGCTTTTGATGGGACGACGTTTGTAAGATACAACTCGTACAGCATCTCAAGCGGTTCTACACGTCTGAAGAAAACCACTGCCATGTCAACCACCAACAAAGCCTTTATCATGGTGGATTTTGCCTGGTACGAAGATCCAGGTTATTCATCCAGCCAGGATCAGGTTGAAGTGCAATGGTCAACCGACGGAACTACCTGGAATTCTGCAGGTACCTACCCCCGTTACAATGCCACTGCAGGTTGGAAAGTTAAGTATTGCATGCTGCCCAGCGGCGCCAGCAACCAGGCCACCCTTTACATCGGGTTCCTGTTCACCTCGGCCTACGGCAACAACTGCGCACTCGACTTCGCCCATGTAACGGCAGGTCCTCCTCCTCCTCCGGCTATGGTTACTATCGGAACAGGTACTTCCACTTCCGGATGGCCGTATTATACCTTCTACTATGCGTCAAGAACCCAGATGCTTTATACTGCTGCCGAACTTAATACTGCCGGCGCCTCTGCAGGACCTCTCCAATCGATTGGTTTCAACGTTGCAACGAGGTACCCCCAGGTCATGAATAACTTCGCTGTAAAAATGGGTAACACTTCCCTGACCTCCATAACCGGCTGGGTTAGTGGTCTGACTACTTACTACAACACGCCCTATTCAGTACCGGCTACAGGCTGGCAAGATATAACGCTGACCACGCCCTTCATGTGGGATGGTACATCAAACGTTATTGTTGAGGTATGCTTTGCGAATACGAGCTACACCTCCAATTCTACGGTTTATGGTGCTGCAGTATCGGGCGCATTGTATCATTACCATCAAGATCTTGCAACAGGTGGATGTACTTTCACAAATTCTGCCAGTGGTACCAGCCCCCGACCCAATATCCGTTTTGGCGTTCCCCCCGTCACCCCGGGCGTACTCATGGGCTACGTGAGGGATATCAATACCCTGGCCCCGATCTCCGGAGCTATTGTCCAGGTTGGAACCAAGAAGGATACCTCCCGTTCGAGCGGTTTCTATATTCTTTATAACCTCAATGCAGGTCCGGTTACAGCAAACTGCACTGCCGCTGGTTACATCGCCGGCAGCGCTAGTGCTACCATCGTGAATGGCCAGGCTACCATACAGGACATTCTGATGGCGCCGGGTCCGAAAGTGGGCGGCGTTGTTACCGACGGCTCCAACGGCAATCCGATTGTCGGAGCTACCATTAAGGTGGCCGGCACCGTTTATACCCTGAGTGTGGCTGGCGGTGCATACCTCACCCCGCTGCTCTCGCTGGTTGGCCCACAACCCCTTGAAATCGAAAAAACCGGTTACGATGTTTTCACTACCACAGTGAACCTTGTTCCCAACCAGACTTTCACCCAGGATGCAGTTCTGTTACCGACTGCCGTACAACCCGGTCCGTTCGTGGCTACCCTCAACGGAACCCCGGGAACCGCGGTTAACCTGAACTGGCAGACCCCGTCGAACCTGTACCAGCTCATCTATGATGACGGTATCCAGGATAATTTCGCCATCTGGGCAACAGCCAACAACCTCAATGCTATGAAATTCACCCCGCTGCAGTGGCCGGTTAAGCTGGTCGGCGGTAAGGTGAACCTGGGCACCGCAGCCAACTATCCTGCCAATGCCCTTCCGCTTACCAAATTCTGGATGTATGTTTACAAAGCTGACGGAACCGGCGGTGTACCGGGAACTGTTGTCGACAGTGTTGAAATTACCCCCGCCGGATTTGGCTGGGCCGATTTCGCCTTCGCAGTACCCATCACCATCGCCACGGGCGACTTCTACCTCGTTATGAAACAGGGTGGCATTCCCCCGCATGCAGCAGGATTGGGTGTTGACCTTACCAACCCGCAGCTCCGCAGTTATTCCAAATTCGTTGCCGGTGGTACCCCCTGGATTCCTGCAGCAGGAAACTTCCAGATCCGTGCTATCGTTCAGGGTGTGGGCGGCCCGTTGGATGCTTCCCTTGCCACTGCCAACAAGAACCTGATCGAGGCTTCGATGCCGGCCGGACTGATCTACGAAACCCCGGTTGCCAACCAGCAGGGTTACGAAGGTGTCGCTTCTGTTGAAGCCTATAACTGGGCCAACATGCAGAACAACATTGTGACCCCGATGGCTACCAACCTTACCCCGTACACCGGACCGGTTTCTCCGAAATCCGATGTAGGCGTTGCCGACCCGAATTTCGTGGGTGGCGTTGTTTCTCTGCCCGATGCTACTGCAGCTACCCTTTACGACAACGGCCCGATGGTTAACAGCCCGGGTACCGGCGCCGGCGGAGCTGACGAAAGCATGCTCCAGGGACCGATCAACAGCTATGGCATGAACATGATCAACGGCACCTACCGCATTGCAGATGACTTCTCAGTAAGCGGCGGCGTTTGGAATGTCAGTTCACTCGAATTCTATGGCTATCAGACCGGCTCACCCACCACCTCATCCTTTACCGGAGCTTATGTACGGATCTTCCAGGGAACTCCCGGCGGAACCGTTACCACCGTTTGGGGTGACAACACAACCAACCGTCTGAGCAGCACCTCCTGGACCAATATCTACCGCGTCAGCGCAACCGGAAACACACAGCGTCCGATCATGAAGATCGTTGTGAATACCGCAGGTCTGACTCTGCAACCCGGCAGCTACTGGATCGAGTTCTCGGCAACCGGCAGCCTTGCTTCCGGCCCGTGGTGCCCGCCCATTACCATCAACAATACCCCGACAACGGGTAATGCACTGGTATATGCGGAATCAACCGGAACTTACAGCAACTACGAAGTTGGCGCCTCCGCTCCTTACTATCAGCAGGGCGTTCCTTTCAAACTCTTCGGAACCCTTACCCCGATCGTGACCAACATGTCATATCAGGTTTGGCGACTGCAACAGGGTCAGGAAGGTAACCAGTCGGCATGGACCTCGATCTATACCGGTACCACCAACTCAACGGTTGATAACAGCTGGCCTTCTTTACCGAACGGTCCTTACCGCTGGGCAGTGAAAGCCATCTATTCACCCCCGGGACAGCGTCCTTCACCGCCGACTTTCTCCAATGTGATTGGCAAAGGCTGGATTGCAAATGTTGACGTTTGCGTTACCCTCACCTGCGCCGCCAACCCGAAGGCCGGAACAACCGTGAAACTGATCAATGTTGATTATCCCGATACCACCTACACCAGGACCACCGATACTACAGGTTGCGTACATTTCACCAACGTGTGGAAAGGTAACTATACCCTCAATGTAATCCGGTTCTCCTATCCGAACTATACCCAGAACGTGACCATTATGGGCGACGCTACGTTTAACGTGACCCTGCTCCAGAATACGGCTCCGGTTACCAACCTCGCGGTTAATAACCAGTCTCTCCTTGCAACCTGGAGTCCTCCGAAATCGAAGACCTATGTCATCGATGAGCCGTTTACCAACCTGACTGCAAACCAGTGGGTTATCGACGGCGCCAACTGGTCGCTCTATACCGGTTTAGGAAACCCGGCGCCTTCTATCAGATTCAGCCGGACTCCTTCGGTTACCAACTATAACCAGTATGTTACCAGTAAGACCCTTGCCGGCATCCACGCTCCTTACATGAAAATACAGTGGGATGTTAATTGCGACTACTACAGCAGCTCCGGCACTAATACCCTGGCGGTTGAAGTATGGAACGGAACTGCCTGGCAAGTTCTGAAGACTTACAACAGCAACGCCAATATTCCCTGGACTACCGACGAGGCTGATATCTCTTCGCTCACCAACTCAAACTTCAAGGTTCGTTTCCACGCTGCAGGTGATAACAGCTCCATGATCGACTATTGGTATGTTGATAATGTAAAGGTTTACGGTACTGATGTTTTAGTAGGCGGCAACCCCTGCGTACTTGGTTACAACTTCTACCTGAATGGTGTACTGAGCGCCTTTACTCCGGATACAACCTATCAGATTCCGCCCAACCAGGTCGTTTACGGTGTGAACTATCACGCTTGCGTCCGGGCCGTTTATGGCAGCGGATACAGCGCTGAGGTTTGTACCGACTTCATTTGTAAATTCCTCTATCCTGCCCGTAACCTCTCGGGTGAAGGTGTTGAATGCTCTGCTTATCTGACCTGGGAAAAACCGCAAACAGCAGGCGATGGCCCGGGTATCGATCAAAGCCGTCCGGCTGCTACCGGAACTGGTCCTGCAAGTGAAACGGGTGTTGGCTCCAATGCCGGACTCGATATGAACTACAGGGTTACTCCCGACGCAACAGGCGCAGTATTTGAAAGCGGTCCGTTCGTAAACAGCCCGGGCACGGGTGTCGGCGGCGCTGACGAAAGTTCACTCCAGAGCGGTATGACCCTCTATGGATCGAACATGAACCAGGCACTTGGCTATTCCATGGCCGATGATTTTGTCGTACCATCCGGTGGATGGAGCCCGACCAAATTCACCTTCTTCGGATATCAGACCGGTTCTCCCACTTCGGGAACCTTCACCGGTGTTTATTTCAGACTCTACAACGGACCACCGAATGCCGGCGGTACGGTTGTTTGGGGTGACCTCACCACCAATAAACTGACTACCCAGACCTGGTCGAACTGCTACCGTGTTAATACCATCGGCGGCGACAACCAGCGTGCCATCATGAAACTGGAATGCAACATCAGCGGCATGACCCTGAATCCGGGAACCTACTGGCTTGAAGTTCAGACCACCGGTTCGGGATCATCAGGCCCGTGGGCCAACCCGATCGTTATCAACGGTACTTTTACTACGGGTAATGGTTTGCAGTGGACCGGTTCAGCCTGGAATAACTGGGTTGATGGTTCCTATCAACAAGGTCTGCCATTCCGTATCGAATATCCGGGTGGCGGCGGCGGTGGCGAACCTGCCGGACTTATCGGTTACAACATTTATCGCAATGGTAATTTAGTACACACCGTTGGTGGAAAAGATACCCTCTTCTGGTATGACTATAACCTGAATCCGGGTACCTACAACTACGATGTTATGGCACTCTATGACCTGACCACCTATGGATTCCCGCCGCCTCCGTTAGGAGAATCATTAGGCAATACAGCCGGAATCCAGACCGTACAGATCGTTTGCGGACGTCCGTTACCGTTCTACGAGCCTTGGGATCAGGGACAGTTTGCTTACAATGACTGGTCATTCTCACCCGATCAGGGACATTGGACCATGAATACCGGTATCGGTAATCCTGCTCCGAGCGCCGACTTCAACTGGCTACCTGCAGCTGCTAATTACAGCAATGCACTGGTAAGCCCGGTTATCGACGCTTCTCCGTGGACCTGCGCTTCTATCTTCCTCGATTATGACCTGAAACTGATTGACCGCAACAGCACCGGTGATGAAAAACTGACCGTTGACATTTTCTATAACGGATCATGGCACCAGAAAGCCGAATACACCAATAATGGTTCGACTGAATGGTTACCGAAACACATCGATATCTCTGTTGTAAAGGGTAAATCGTTCCGTATCCGCTTTGTTGCTAATGGTGTGAACACTGCCGACATCCTCCACTGGTATGTTGACAACATCCACGCTTACGGCGTATGTAACAAAGCTAAATCGCTGGCAGCTACACAGTCGCACTTCACGACTAACCTCACCTGGGTTGCTCCTGAATGTACTTCCATCGTCCCGACTGTCCTCGTGAAATTGTTCCAGTGGTCAGGTACTCCCGACAATGGTTACTATCAGAACTACCTCTATGGTTATGGCGTAGTTTATGACCTCGCCCCGTATGCCGATGCTTCTCTGAACAAGATTGATTTCCATCACGCTTCATGGGGAACAACCGGTATCTGGCAGTATAACATCCACGTTGTTGACTGGACAACCTATGCTGAACTGGCTACTGTTGGCCCGATGACAACCACCGGCGATGACAAGTGGGAAAACAACGTTCCTCTCGGAGGAATTGGCGGTGTTGGCGGAAAGCAGATCGGTATCATCCTTGAACCGTTAAGCAATTCACCGACAGATGCTTATCCTTGCTTCTCAGCTGATAACATTGGTCCGGACGGCGTTTCAGTTTACGGCGCATTACCGTCCTATTCTTCATTCGGTACTTCCGGTATCGGCGACTTCCTCCAGAATCTCTGGATCGAAATTCCTGCCGGCGACGGAAGCCAGCTGTTACAGCCCAGAAAAGTCAACGTGAAGGCGAATGCAACCGCTTCTACCACGAAGACTGGTGTATCCAACTATCCTGCTACAAACTTCCTGATGACCAACCAGTCATCCTTTGTCAGCACTCCTGACGTTGCCGATAGCAGCATCCTGTTCGGATACAATGTATACCGTACTGCTGAAACCGGAATTCCGCCATATACCAAGCAGAATCCCGCTCCGCTCACGGTAACATCTTACACCGACACCTATCCTTCGACTCTGGTATCTGGTATCTTCAAGTATTATGTAACCACTATTTACAAGAATTCTGCAGATAATCAGACCCTTTGCGAATCTCTTTCTGATACACTCCAGGTGATATTCCCGGCCGTTGGTATCAATGAACTGAACAACAGTCAGATCATGGTTTACCCGAACCCGGCTACCGAAGTTGTATACGTGAAGAGCGATTACAGGATCAATACCATCGAGATCATGAATTATGTTGGTCAGACTGTTAACACCATCAGCAATGTTGATGTGAACAACATGAAGATCAATGTAGCTACCCTGAAAGCCGGTGTGTACTTTGTAAAAGTTACCACCACCGAAGGCGTACGCTCCGTCAAGATCACGGTGACCCACTAATCCTTAACAGGAATGATAAAAAAGGCTGGCCGCAAGGCCGGCCTTTTTTTTTCCTAATTTTGCCAGATGATTTCCGTTTCCAATCTTTCAGTTCAATTTGGTGGAACGCAGCTATTCGACCATGTATCGTTCATTATAAACGATAAGGATCGCATCGGTCTTGTTGGGAAAAACGGCGCGGGAAAATCGACCCTTTTAAAAATCATTAAAGGACTCCAGCAGTCAGACGAAGGAGAAGTCATTATCCCCGACGGGGCCACCGTTGGGTACTTACCTCAGGAAATGGAGCCGCAAAGCAGGAAGACGGTGTTGCAGGAAACCATGACTGCTTTTTCTGAGGTTATGGAACTGGAGCATAGGTTAAAGGAGTTGGAAGAGCAGATTGCCGTACGGAGCGATTACGAATCCGACGGGTACCATGACCTGATCCACCACCATTCGGATGCTCTGGAACGATACCACCTTCTGGGAGGACAGGCTGTTCAGGTCAATATTGAAAAGGTTCTTACGGGTCTCGGATTCGAGCGCGAGGAGTTTGACCGGGAACTCTCAACGTTCAGCAGCGGATGGCAGATGCGTGTCGAGATCGCCAAACTGCTCCTGCAGCAACACCATGTGATCCTGCTCGACGAGCCCACCAATCACCTCGATATTGAATCTATTCAATGGCTGGAGGGATATCTCGAAACCTTTAAAGGAGCCGTGGTACTGGTCTCTCACGACCGCGCATTCCTTGACAATGTGACCAAAAGAACGATCGAGATTTCATTGGGAAGGATCTTTGATTACAAGGCCAATTACTCAGATTACGTGCTGCTTCGTGAAGAACGGATGGAAAGCCAGCTTGCAACCCACAACAACCAGCAGCGACAGATCCGGCAGATCGAGCGCTTTATCGAGCGATTTCGTTCCAAAGCCACCAAGGCCAAACAGGTGCAGTCGCGCATTAAACTGCTCGGGAAAATCGATCTGGTCGAAGTTGATGCCATCGATGAATCAGGCATCCGTTTTCGTTTTCCGCCTGCCCCGCACTCAGGGAAGATCATTCTCGAAGCAAACCATCTGAACAAGGAGTACCCGCAGAAAAAGGTTCTCAACGATCTGAATTTTTCAGTAATAAAGAACGATCGGATTGCATTCGTAGGTAAGAACGGTGAGGGTAAGACCACCCTGGCAAAAGTGGTTACTGGGCAGGTAGAATTTGAAGGAGAACTGAAATTCGGGCACAATGTGGTAATTGGTTATTATGCCCAGGATCAGAGCGACTACCTCGATCCGGAAAAGACGGTGTTCCAGACCATCGATGATGTTGCCGTTGGTGATATTCGTCCCCGGATCAAAGCCATACTGGGAGGGTTCCTGTTCAGCGGTGATGATATCGAAAAGAAGGTCAAGGTGCTTTCGGGAGGCGAAAAATCGAGGCTTTCACTCGCCAGGTTGTTGCTTACTCCTGCCAACCTCCTGATCCTCGATGAGCCTACCAACCACCTCGATATGCGTTCGAAAGATGTATTGAAGAACGCATTGCTACAGTATAACGGTACCCTGATCGTGGTTTCGCACGATAGGGACTTTTTACAGGGGCTGACCAACCGGGTATTCGAATTCCGGCATGGCACCTTCAGGGAATACATCGGCGATATTTATGATTTCCTTGAACAGCGCCGGTTACAGTCGTTAAATGAGCTGGAACAGGTAAACCGGACTACCAATGGCGATTCCCTCTCTGACGCGGTATCGGTGAATAAGCAAAACTGGGAACGCAGAAAGGAAAATGAAAAGGAGCTCCGCAAGATCCGGACTCAGATTTCGAAATGTGAAACGGAGATTGAACGGATCGAAGGCGAGATCAAAATAAAGGAAGGGATGCTGGTAACCCCTGAAAAATTTCAGAAACAGATCCAGGACGGAAGTCTTTACCGGGAATATGAAACTTTAAAAGAGGCGCTGGGTCGGGAAATGAAGCATTGGGAAGATCTGAACTCCGAATTGGAGGGTCTTCAGCGTGATTGATTGCGTAAAGCCGGGATACAATCCGGATTTTCAGTACCCGACCTTTTCAAGACCAGCCTACAGGGATGACTTACCGGTCGCGGGCAAGCATTTTATTCATGATCAGGATGAGCTCCGATGTCCTGAACGGATCGACCGACAAGGTCCTCAGGATCCCGAGGGCCCTGTTGTGATGGAATTCCACTTCGGTGGAGGTAAGATCATCGATCTTTAATTTTCGGTACAGGTTGATGACTTGTTCCACCTTTTCGGTCTGAGTCACACCGGGATCATGTAACAGGCGCCGGAATAATTCGAGATCGCTTCCACGGGCAATTTCAACGGCCTTTAAATAGAGAAAGGTTTTTTTGTTGGTAATTATATCTCCTCCGATGGTTTTACCGAAAACCGTGACATCCCCGAATGCATCCAGATAATCGTCCTGAAGTTGGAATGCCAGTCCCAGCTCGATTCCGGCTTCATAAATTATTTCGGCATCGGTTGCGGAAGCGCCGGCAATAATGGCGCCCAATTTGAGGCTGCAGGCGATAAGAACCGCGGTTTTTAACCGTATCATCAGCATATAATCTTCGATGGAAACAGCCTGCATGGTTTCAAAGTTCATATCATACTGCTGGCCTTCACACACCTTGCGGGCGGTGTCGTTAAAGAGGTCCAGAACGCGGGGAAGCAGCACGGGATCGGTTTTTGCCACGTATTCGTAAGCGATCACGAACATGGTGTCGCCCGAAAGTATGGCTGTGTTGATATTCCACTGCGAATGCACGGTTGGTCTTCCCCTGCGCAGGGGGGCCTGGTCCATGATATCATCGTGAAGGAGTGTGAAATTGTGAAAAATTTCGAGCCCCATAGCGGGGAAGAGCGCCTTTTCCACGTCCCCGCCAAAAAGATCGGTTGCCATCAGGACCAGTATAGGACGGATCCTTTTTCCGCTCTGTTCCAGTGCGTAATTGATCGGAACATAGAGTTGTTCCGGGGGAAATAGAAATGTACTCGATTTAAAGGCGGATGTAATGCGTTGCCGGAGTGTCTGATAGGGTATCATCATAACTTTAACATCATGAAATCCTTAAGGGATCAGCAGGGTACTGGTTTGTTTTTCGGATTAGTCGGTCAGGTTAAGCAGGTATTGACCATAACCACTTTTCAGGAGTGGCTGGGCAATTTTGCTCAGTTGTTCCCGGTCGATGAATCTCATTCTGTAAGCGATCTCCTCAATGCAGCCGATTTTCAATCCCTGCCGGTTCTGAACTACCTCGACAAACTGAGATGCCTGCAGCAGCGACTCAAAAGTACCGGTATCGAGCCAGGCGATTCCGCGGCTCAGAACGCCTACTTTCAGTTTGCCCGCCTCAAGGTAACACCGGTTCACGTCGGTGATCTCATATTCACCCCGTGCACTTGGTTTTATATTCCTGGCCACCTCGACAATGGAGTTGTCGTAAAAGTAAAGGCCAGGGACTGCAAAGTTTGATTTCGGCTGTTTCGGTTTTTCTTCGATGGAAAGCGCATTAAAATGGTCATCGAATTCCACGACGCCGTAGCGTTCCGGATCGTGAACATGGTAGGCAAAGACTACACCGCCGTCAGGGTCATTGTTTTCCTGGACAATCTGGGACAATCCGTTGCCATAAAAGATGTTATCGCCAAGGATGAGGGCGGCCTTATCCTTCCCGATAAATGATTCACCGATCACAAACGCCTGGGCGAGGCCATTCGGAATGACCTGTTCTTTATAGGTGAAGCTGCACCCCAGTGATGCGCCGTCGCCGAGCAATTGTCGGAAGTGCGGCAGATCGTGCGGTGTAGAAATTATCAGAATGTCGTTGATACCAGCCATCATTAAAACCGAAAGGGGGTAATAGATCATCGGTTTGTCATAAACCGGCATGAGTTGTTTGCTTACTGCCAGGGTGAGGGGGTGCAGCCGTGTTCCGGCACCTCCGGCCAGAATAATTCCTTTCATATCTGAATATTTTTTGATTTCATCGGGTACATGGTATATACACCAAAAACATCCGTATTTTGCCTGAACTTGATCCCAATGGATATTTCAGGTGGATCCTTTAATGAAAAGGTAAAGGTAGTAAACAATCCGATACGACTGAAATCAAAAACGGGTCAAGTGCAACACAGTCGTTCTTTCAGCATAAAATCGGAAGAGATTTTATTGATTTCGCCCGGGTTATTCCTCTGAGGGATCATCGTCAATATTGACGATAGGTGGCCGTTCAAATGCCCTCGTTGTACTCCATTTATCCAGGGTAAGGAGCATGGATGGCAAAACGAACATATTCAGCAATCCCGCCACCAGCAGGGTGAAGGAGATCAGGAATCCCAGTGCCTGGGTGCCTCCGAAGGTCGATAGTACAAATATCCCGAATCCGAAAAACAGAACGGTCGAAGAGTAAATCATACTGTACCCCGTTTCCTTCAGGGCCGATATCACCGATTCGGGAATGTTATGCCCGGTATGCCGGAGTTGGAGCCGGTAGCGTGACAGAAACTGGATGGAATTATCCACCGAAATTCCTAATGCGATGCTGAAAATCAGAATGGTGGAGGGTTTGATCGGGATACCGGTAAAACCCATCAGGGCTCCGGTCATAAGTTGCGGGATCAGATTGGGTATGAGGGATATGAGGATCATCCGCCACGAGGTGAACAGGAATGCAAGCAACAAGGCGATTACCACAACTGCAAGGGCAATGCTTTCCCAGAGATTCCGGATCAGGAAATTGGTTTCTTTCAGAAAGACCACACTGCTACCCGTTATCGTGACCTCGTATCGGGCGGGGTTAAAAACAGAATCGATTTTTGGTCTCAGGCTTTTCTGGATGCTGTCGATCTTAGGGGTTCCTACATTGGCCATCTGTACACTGACCCGCGTAACCCGGTAGGTGGTATCCAGAAAATTGTTCAGGATTGTCCGTTTATTGGCCTTAAAGGTCGGGATATAATCGGCCATGAAGGCAAGTTCGTTGGAATTCGGAAGGGCATAGTATGCCGGGTCACCGGCATAAAATGCCTGTTTGGCTGACTTGATAACTTCCACTATGGATAAGGGCTTCGAGAGTTCAGGATAGGTGGCCAGGCTGTCCTGCAAACGATCGATTTTGTTCAGTGTGCCCAGATTCATTACCCCTTTTTTCTTTTTGGTGTCGACCGTGATTTCAAGGGGCATGATGCCTTTGAAGTGTTTTTCGAAGAATAGCAGGTCCTTGTATATCGGATCCCGCTTTGAAATGTCGTCAACAATGGTACCCGTGGTACGCAGCCGGAAAGCCCCGATGATTCCGATCAGGATCAGGATGCCCATGGCAAGATAAATCGGGTTGCGGTAATGCTGAACCCAATAAACGGCTTTATCGATCAAAGACTTCGCGAGGCTGGCTTCGATATGGCGCGTATATTTTCCTTTGGGCGGGGGCAGGAAGCTGAAAAAGATTGGTACCAGGGTAAGTGAAAGTGCGTAGATGACCATGATGCTGATGGCCGCGATCAGACCAAATTCGACCAGAAGTTTGTTGCTGGTGATGGTAAAGGCTGCAAACCCGGTTGCAGTGGCCGCATTGGTAAGCAGGTTCGCAACCCCGATCCGGTGGATCACGCGCGAAAGCGCCTTGGCCTGGTTGTGGTGGTGGCTGTACTCGTAATGGTACTTGTTCAGGATAAAAATACAGTTTTCGACAGCAATGACGATCACCAGGGGTGGGATGATCGAGGTAAGCATGGTGATTCTGTACCCGAAAAGCGCCATCATCCCGAGCGCCCAAATCACGCTCATGATCATGATCACCATTGGGAAGATCACCGCCTTGGTTGATCTGAAAAAGATAAAGAGGAAAAATGCCGAAACCAACAGGGCCAGGATCACGAACATGATTAGTTCGCGTTCCAGTTTTTTGGCAATAAGCGTTCGGATATACGGCAACCCGGAATAGTGAACCTCCGTTCCGGTTTGCGCCGAAAAACGGTCGACCGTACTCTGGATTTCCCGGATCAGTCTTACCCGGTCTTTCGATTGGACAAGCTTCTTATCAAGGGTCAGGGCCATCAGGTAAGCCGACGTTTCCGGGTTGTAGATAAACCCCCTGTAAAACGGGAGGGAGTGGATAACCCCTCGGATCGAATCCAGCTCAGCCTGTGATGCCGGTTTATGCGGAGTGATCGGAATGAACTCAAATTTCCGAAGCGAATCGTTTTTCACGAGGTTGTACAGCCGGGTGATGGAGACAATTTCCGAGACGCCTTTAATGTTACGGAGTGAATCGGTGAGATCATAGATCCTGTTGAAATGCCGCACCTGGAAAAAGGAAGTGTCACGGATCCCGATAAACATGATGGTTCCATCCTGACCGAACTGCCTGATAAAATTCTTATAGACCCGGTTGGTCGGATCTTTATCGGGAAGTACACTGGAACTTTCGTATTGTAACCTGACCTTTGTGGCCATATACCCCATGAAGAGGGTAAGGACGAGGATCACGGAAAGAATGGGTATTCTTTTTCGCAGAATCGCATTGGTCAGAAAATTCCACACGTTTCGTAATTTTGGAGTGCAAATGTACGAAAATCATGCAAAAAGTTCCTGCCACGAAGAATAAGATATTGTTGCTCGATCCTGTCCACCCGCTGATCCGGGTTCGATTTGAGGAATACGGTTATCAGTGCGATTACTTTCCTGATCTGTCGGGGAATGATCTGCTCAAAATTGCCGGTAATTACAGGGGGATAATTGTAAGGAGTAAATTTACAGTTGACCGGAATTTTTTAGATGCAGCCACAAACCTTGAATTCATCGGCAGGGTGGGGGCAGGGATGGAGAATATTGATGTGGAGTACGCCTGTAAAAGAGGCATCCGTTGTTACAATTCGCCGGAAGGGAACCGCGACGCGGTAGGAGAACACGCGGTCGGGATGCTTCTGGCATTATTGAATCACATGACACGGGCCGACCGGCAGGTTCGCCAGGGAATCTGGAGCCGAGAAGAAAACCGGGGTGTTGAGATCATGGGTAAAACCGTAGGAATCATCGGGTACGGAAATATGGGTAGCGCTTTTGCCCGGCGAATTAAAGGTTTTGAAGCCAACGTCATTGCCTATGACAAATATAAAAAGCGCTTTTCGGATGCTTACGTAACTGAGGCAACCATGGAACAAATTTTTTCCGACACCGACATCCTCAGTCTTCATGTTCCGCTCACTGCCGAGACCCGATACCTGGTGGATCAGGATTATCTGAACCGTTTTAAAAAGCCGGTATGGCTGGTAAACACATCGCGCGGACAGGTTATCAAAACCGCTGACCTCGTGAAAAATCTGAAATCGGGAAAGGTTCCTGGCGCCGCCCTTGACGTGCTGGAATTTGAAGATGCATCCTTCGGTTTTCTTAACAGTAAGGATCCCGATTTTGCTTATCTTGCCGCCTCCGATCGCGTGATCCTGACACCCCACATTGCAGGCTGGACCCGGGAGTCGAATGAAAAACTGGCAGGGATTCTGGTTGAAAAAATTCAGAAAGGCGAACGATTGAAAAAATTATCCGGCGACTGATGCGAGGTGCAACAGCAGTCATCATTTACAAATCGGCTCCTGTTCAGTACAAATTCAGATGCGGTTACCCTTCCTTACATTTCACCAATTCAACATATTTTTTTAGCTTTGCCGGCAATCTATCTATTTTTCTATGAGACTGGAAAACAAGCTTTTCAAAGGGAAAACCCTTGCGATTTTATCTGGCGGGGGCGATACGCCTGCCATCAATTCAGGCATTGAAGCAATCCGGAACCGGGCATCATTGCTGGGTTTTAAAGTTTACGGTGTCCTTCAGGGGTGGAAAGGCCTGCTGGGTGATGGCAATGTGGTGGATTTAACGAACCAGCCCTACGACGGCTATTATGGCGGTACCGCATTACGGTCAAGCCGCACTAACCCGTTCCCGTCGAAAAAGAATCCGGAAAGCCGTGTTCCGCAGGTTCTCCGGAATTTTGAACGGTACAAGATAGATGTGCTCGTTACCATTGGCGGCGATGATACCAACGGCGCCGCAAAAAGGCTTTTCGAGACGGAAGGCATTCCGGTAATCGGGTTCCCCAAAACCATTGACAACGATCTCCGTACCCGTACCATCCATCACTATCAGGGAAAAAACATTGAAGCGGTTCTCTGTCCCGGATTTCCCTCGGCTGCCCGTTCGATCATGGAATTCACGGCCTCGCTCAAGACTACTGCCGAGTCGCATTCACGCATCATTGTCATGGAAGTCATGGGGCGTGATGCAGGCTGGCTTACGGGAACAGCTACCTTCGGGGGAGCAGCCCTCGGACTGGTTCCAGAGTACCCAATTACCCGCGAACGAAAAGAGGTTTTCTTTGAAACGGTGAAAGAGACCTACATGAACTCCCGCAAAAAATGCCTGATCATCCCGGTTTCGGAAGGGATCCGCTGGTACGATGAGAAGACCGGAAAGGTGGATGTGGTTTATGCCAGTTCCGAATTGGATGAGTACGGCCATCCCCGCTTTGGCGGGGTGAGCGGCATCATCGCTTCTGAAATATCGGCCCGGTTGGGAATCGATTCACGCGCCCAGATTTCAGGCTATTATCCCCGTTCAGGTCACTGCAGGCATTACGACCGTAGACTGACCACCACGTTAGCCGATAAAGTGGTCGATCTGCTCCTGCGGGAAGAGTACGGACAAATGCCGGTCATGAAAAAGATTGTTCCTTACGTGGAGCTTGAGGAGTTCAATACCACATCGATCGACATGGGAGCCGTAGGAAACAAACCGCTTTCCGATGATTATTACAACATCAGCAAATTCTCATTTACAGATGCCTACCGTGATTTTCTGACAAATATCCTGGAAAAGCCCGAATTCAGTGAGTTTAGGTACGATTTTCCGGTTGTACTTCCGGAATAAAAAGAATTCACTTCATTACCACCTGTAAGGTGTTCCTGCTCTTCTGTTCCAGCAGAACCTTCCGTCCGGAGGTGATTTCCCGAATGGTCTCCGCATCATAATGACGTATGGTGCACAGATCGACCCCTTCATTGTAACGCGTCGTGTAATGCTCACGCAATCGCTCCAGTAATGGCGGCAGTTTCCACGGATCCTGATCCACACAAAAAGAAAAACTAATTGCTGAATTCTGCATCACATTGACACGCACCCTGTATTCGGTAAGCAGCCGGAAAATTTCACTCAGGTTCTCCTCCGCAATAAAAGAAAAATCATGCGGAGATAAAGAGATCAGTACCTGATTTAACTTCCGGATGATGATGGGGGTGCGGATGGCCCACGCACTGAGATCTTCGATGGTGGTCCCCTCCGATTGCGGATTTACAAATGATTTTACTTTCAGCGTGATACCGGCATTTTCGAGCGGTTTGATGGTTTTCGGGTGTATGACACTGGCCCCGTAATAGGCCAGCTCGATGGCTTCACGGTAAGATAGAGAAGGGAGCATCACGGCATCCTTCTTCCATTTGGGATCGGCATTCATAACCCCCGGAACATCTTTCCAGATGGTCACTTCCCTGCTTTTGAGCGCATAAGCAAAGACAGCGGCGGTGAAGTCGGAACCCTCCCGGCCAAGCGTTGTCGTGTTACCGGCCCGATCACTCCCCAGGAATCCCTGCGTCAGTGCAACACAACCCGTTCCTTCCTTTCGCTGAAAATAACCCTGAATCGTTTTTATAATGGCCCTTTCCGACACCTTCCAGTCAACCTTCGCATCCTGGTAAGTCGAATCGGTGCGGATCAACTCCCTCACATCAAACAATTTTGATGGAATGCCTGCCTCCATGAGGTAATGATGAACGATGGCCGTTGATATAAGTTCACCGTATCCGACAATCTGATCGTATTCGAAGCTATAACCCGGAGAAGATTTCAGGTACAGGTGGCCCCTTCGGATGTATCCCCGGAGCTGATCAAATAAAGAGGTAACTGCTCCGTAGACCGGATGAACCGGGCCCGGAAACAGCTCAGCCATGATCTGAAAATGATAATCCCTGACCTTTTCGTAGGATTCGACCAATGCAACCGGGTCTTTTTCCATGAAATGCTGCAGCACCTGTTCCAGCGCGTTGGTAGTTTTCCCCATGGCTGACAGGATCACAACCATGGGTTGACCGTCGTACAATTTCAGGATTCTTCCAACATTTCTGACTCCTTCGGCATGGTTGACGGAAGCGCCTCCAAATTTAAAAATCTTGATCTCCATGTCGCAAAAATAATTAAAAACGGCGGGGTGTCCGGTTGAAATACCTATTTTTGTGCAAACCGATAACCAACTGCTTATGAAATTTAAAACGCTGACCGAATTTATCATCGAAAAGCAGGCCGATTATCCCCAGGCATCGGGTGAACTTTCCAGATTGCTGAACGATATTGGAATTGCCGCGAAATTTGTCAACCGGGAAGTCAACCGGGCCGGCCTTGGTGAGGTGATGGGTTATGCCGGTGAAGTCAATGTGCAGGGTGAGGACCAGAAGAAACTTGACGTGTATGCAAATGATCAGTTCATTGCAGCCCTCAAGTCGGGTGGTCAATGCTGTGCCATCGGATCCGAAGAGAATGAGGAGATCATCCTGCTTGACAGCGAAATATCGAAGCATGGGAAGTACGTGGTTGCTATTGATCCATTGGACGGATCTTCCAACATCGAATCCAACGTTTCAATCGGGACTCTTTTCTCGATTTACCGACGCCGCACCGTCAGGGGCCTTGCACAACTGGAGGATTTTCTCCAGCCGGGGCGAAACCTGGTTGCAGCGGGTTACGTTATTTATGGGTCTTCAACCATGCTTGTGTACACGACCGGGAACGGTGTCAATGGTTTTACCCTCGACCCGTCGGTCGGCCTGTTTATCCTGAGCCATCCCGACATGAGATATCCCGAAACAGGCGCTATCTATTCGATTAATGAAGCCAACTACCGCTCTTTTCCCGAAGGGGTTAAAAAGTATATCCATTATTGCCAGGAGGAGGACCCGGCTACCAGACGGCCTTATTCAACCCGCTATATTGGTTCAATGGTCGCCGATATTCACCGGAATCTCATCCGGGGAGGGATCTTTCTCTATCCTGCTACGTCAAAAAACAGGCAGGGAAAACTTCGCTTATTGTATGAATGCAATCCGGTTGCTTTTTTAGCAGAGCAAGCCGGCGGCAAAGCATCCGACGGGTTCCGCCGGATCCTCGATATTCAGCCTGTCAGGCTTCATGAACGTTCACCCCTGTTTGCAGGTCCGTCGCCGATGGTTGAAATGGCTGAAGAGTTCATGCGACGCTATTCTTCAGATTTTAAAACTGATTAGACTTTTTTGGAACATCCTGCCATATTCCCGGGTTACGGGAACCATCCGGCTATCTGTGAGATCAGGGAACTGATTTCACGGGGGCGTTGCGGACCGGAATCCGAAACGGATGAGACCGGATTTAAAAATATCCGGTTACATCTGGGTGGACTGGTCGGTTCGTCACGATCGTTGACTGTGGCGTCGGTCTTTGCAGAAGTTGCCGCCCCGCACCTGGTCCTCCTTTCAAACAAGGAAGAATCGGCTTATTTCTATAACGACCTCCGGCAGATAGCCGGCGACCGGGTCTTTTACTTTCCCTCCTCCTTCAAGCGCGGTCTCCAGTCGGGCATCAAGGATAACCAGGGATTGCTTTCCCGTACCGAAGTACTCAGCCTCCTGAACAGCCGGGTCAGAAAGTTCCTGATCGTGAGTTACCCGGAAGCCATCTCAGAGAAGGTGGTCAATAAAAAATACCTGGAGAAAAATACCCTTAAATTGTCGGTAGGAGAGCAGGTGAATATGGATTTTATTCTGGATCTCCTGGTGGAATACGAATTTGAACGGGCCGATTTTGTATTTGAACCGGGTCAGTTTGCACTGCGCGGTGGCTTGATCGACGTATTTTCCTTTAGCGGCGACCATCCTTATCGTATTGAATTCGGTGGCGATCAGGTTTCGACCATCCGCTCTTTTGACCCGTCCACGCAGCTTTCGATCGAAAAATTCAATGAGATCAGCATCATTCCTGATATCCGGGTGAACAGTTCCAGGAAGATCCGCTATGAATCGCTGCTTTCATTCCTGCCGCCCAAATCGCTGGTCTGGTTAGATGATACAGGTTTCATCGCCGATCAGATGAACAAACAGCCGGCGTCGGACCTGCTATTGACGGGCGATGACCTGTTGAAGAACCTGCTTCGCTTCTCCACGATTGAGTTTGGACAGAACTCTTTTTTTAAAACCGGACAACCGGTTCATTTTAATACCACACCGCAGCCCACCTTCCATAAAAACTTTGACCTGCTGATCGAAAATCTTGAACAGAACCTTCGAAACGGATACAGAAACTACCTGCTTACCGACAACCCAAAGCAGGCTGAGCGGCTCCGGACGATTTTCGAGGATATTCATTCAAAAACCCCACGCCTCAAGCGGGAAGGAGTGGATACAGATGCAGAACAGCACCCCGGTGACGGGACCACGGAATCAGTGGCCGGTTCCGATCAGCCCTTCGCAAGCCTTCCGTTTTCGTTACATGAAGGTTTTATCGACAAGGATCTGAAAATTGCCTTTTACACCGATCACCAGATCTTTGAAAGGTACCACAAGTTTCATCTCCGCGATGGTTATGCAGCCAAAGAAGCCCTGTCGCTGAAAGAGTTGTACGATCTGAAGCCGGGGGATTTCGTCACCCATATCGATCATGGCATCGGCCGGTTCGACGGACTGGAGAAGATCGTCAACAACGGCAAGGAGCAGGAGGCGATCAGGCTGATTTATAAAAATGATGACCTCCTTTATGTCAGCATTCATTCGCTGCACCGGATTTCGAAGTATATCGGTAAAGAAGGCACACCGCCGGTACTGAACCGCCTGGGTTCCGATGCCTGGAATAAGCTGAAGCATAAAACAAAGAGCCGCGTAAAGGATATCGCGGCCGAATTAATCCGGCTTTATGCCGAGCGCAGGGCATCACAGGGTGTCGCCTGTAATCCCGATACCTATCTGCAAACAGAACTGGAAGCTTCCTTTATCTATGAGGATACTCCCGATCAGGTCAAAGCAACTGCCGATGTGAAGCGTGATTTGGAAGCAACCTTCCCGATGGACCGACTAATTTGCGGGGATGTGGGTTTCGGGAAAACTGAAATAGCCGTCCGGGCCGCGTTTAAAATGATCGCTGAAAGCAAGCAGGTGGTAGTACTGGTACCAACTACGATTCTTGCCTTACAGCACTATAAAACTTTTTCGGAGCGGCTGAAGGATTTCCCTTGCAGGGTTGATTATCTGAACCGTTTCAGGTCGACCCGCGATCAGCACAAAATCCTTGATGATCTGGCAGCAGGAAAGATCGACATTTTAATCGGAACCCATCGTATATTAAGCAAAGACGTGGTTTTCAAAGATCTCGGACTGTTTATCATTGATGAAGAACAAAAGTTCGGAGTCGGGGCAAAAGAGAAGATCAAGCGTCTGAAGATCAATGTGGATACCCTGACCCTGACGGCTACGCCCATTCCCCGTACCCTGCAGTTCTCCCTGATGGGTGCGCGGGATCTGTCGGTAATCAACACCCCGCCACCCAACCGCTATCCCGTTCAGACTGAGATCCATCCGTTTGGAGAGGAGGTCATCAAGGATGCCATCACCTTTGAGGTTTCCAGGGGGGGGCAGGTTTTCTTTGTCACCACCCGGGTATTGAACATTCTCGACATCGCCACCATGGTCCAGCGGATGGTGCCGGGAGTGAAAACCACGGTGGCCCACGGGCAGATGGAGGGCCATAAGCTGGAGCGGGTGATGACCGATTTCATTGAAGGCGAATATGATGTTTTGATTGCAACGACCATTGTCGAATCGGGGCTCGACATTTCCAACGTCAACACCATCATCATCAACGATGCCCATCATTACGGGCTCAGCGACCTGCACCAGCTCCGGGGAAGGGTAGGGCGGTCGAACAAGAAGGCATTTTGCTACCTCTTGGCGCCTCCCATGTCGACATTGACCGACGAAGCCCGGAAACGCCTCCGGGCCATTGAAGAATTTTCGGAATTGGGAAGTGGATTCAACATCGCCATGCGCGACCTCGATATCCGCGGAGCCGGGAATATCCTGGGGGCTGAACAAAGCGGTTTTATCTCGGAAATCGGATATGAGATGTACCAGAAAATTCTGGATGAAGCTTTACTGGAGTTGAAGGAAACCGAATTTAAAGATCTCTTCATTTCGGAAGAACCCCGGTCATACGTAAGGGATTGCGTCATCGAGACAGACCTTGAAATCCTGATCCCCGACCATTATGTGACCCATATTACCGAAAGGCTGAATCTTTATAAAGAGCTTGATTCGATCGAGACCGAAGAGAGCCTGATGGGTTTTACCGACCGGCTGATCGACCGGTTCGGTCCGGTTCCGAAACAGACCCAGTCGCTCATCCATGCCATCCGGCTGCGGTGGGCTGCACGCAGCGTTGGTTTTGAAAAGATTGTACTTCGTAACCGCAGGCTTACTGCGTATTTCATCAGCAATCCGGAATCTCCCTATTTTCAATCGGCCCAGTTTTCGGCAATCCTCGAATATCTGAAACACCAACCTCAGGCTTTACAGATGAAAGAGGAAAAAAACAGGCTTTTTATCATTTTCAGGGAGGTGACAGATATCCCCGAAGCGCTTGACAGAATCGAGCGGCTTCGCGTTCAAAAAGTTACTAACAGTTGATAATTTACACCGCGGAGTCCCTTGACTTTTGCTATTTTTGCAGGTTCAGAAGTATCAACCAAAAAAATCACAATATGAAAAAACTGCTACTCTTTTTTGTGCTGTTAATGCCCGCGGGCTATCTCTATTCCCAGAACTGCTCCGACATCTTTATTTCGGAGTATGTTGAAGGATGGAATAATAATAAATCGTTGGAACTCTACAATCCGACTAATACTGCAATCACTCTTGATAACTTATACCGGTTAATACGGTGGTCTAACGGGGCAACTAATTCAGATCAGGATATGCAATATGTCTTACCATTAGTCGGCGCCATTGATCCTTTTAAAGTGATGGTTATCATTCAGGATACGGTACCTGAAGGTCAGGATACCATGGTGTGGCCCGCTTTGAGACAAAAAGCTACCTGGCTTGCCCCATTTGCGTACAATACAACTCCGCCTACTCAGGGAGGAAATGTAGTATTCTGGAATGGCGATGATGCCATTTCTGTTCAAAAGAAGGTTAACGGAACCTGGACAGATATTGATATCTTCGGAGAAATAGGTGTTAAACCCAAGGCCGGCGGTACAGGTAGTTTAGGAGCCTGGACGGATACAAAACCCTATTGGACGGGAGTGGGAAAGTATCTGACATTAAATAAAACGCTGGTCCGCAAACCTTCCGTTAAACATGGAGTGGATCGTCAAACCATGATTCATTACGGCGACAGCACAACCGGTGGTGATGCAAATAGTTTTAATGCTATGCTTGAATACGACTCTTTGCCGGCGAACACCTTCGATAGCCTTGGTCAACACCGGTGTGACTGCAAAACTTCACAATCAATACCGGAACATCAGAATTCAAGTTCTATTCTCATTCAACCGAACCCGGTTGTTAATAATCATTTTATTGTTTTATCAGCAATTCCTTTGAACTCCGTTGAGGTTCTGTCAGTTGTCGGGCAATCCGTTGTAAATTTTAAACTCTCTTCTCAAAGAGAGGTAAAAGTTCAACTCAACAACCTGCCCCGGGGAATTTATTTTGTAAAAACGATTAATACCGAGAACCAAATTGCAATCAAAAAAATCATATTGCAATAATAAATTCCTTTTTAATCTTTAACTATCATAGGGGCGGCTGATTATAGTATGCCCCTATGTTGTGTCAAAAAACAAATAATTCCATCAATGACAAATAGATTTACTGTCGTAATACTGGCCATGTTATTTCCGGTATTCATTTATGCGCAGAAAACCATGATCAGAGGCGTCGTCACCGATGCCAATACAGGGGAAACACTTATCGGAGCCACAGTTCTGTACGGTGAGAACAAAGGGATGGTAACCGATATGGATGGCCGATACTATCTGAAAGTTGAACCGGGAACCTATCGTATTAAAGTTTCATACGTTGGTTATATTCCACAGGAAGTTGACATAAATGTAGGGAAGAGTGAGATCACATATGATTTCGCATTAAAAACCCCAACTTTAAGCGAAGTCGAAGTTATCGGGGATATTGCTAAAACACGGGAAACACCCATTGCTTTTTCAACGGTTCAACCCATTAAACTTCAGGAAGAACTTGCAGCAAGGGACATACCCTTAATCCTGAATAAAACACCTGGTGTATATGCTACCCAGCAAGGAGGCGGGGACGGAGATGCCCGTATCAACATCAGGGGATTTAGTCAGCGAAATCTTGCTGTAATGATAGATGGAATTCCAGTAAATGACATGGAAAACGGATGGGTCTACTGGTCGAACTGGTTTGGGCTTGATGCGGTGACCCGGAGCATTCAGGTGCAACGGGGACTCGGAGCCTCGAAACTGGCATTGCCATCAGTCGGCGGAACCATGAACATTATCACCAAAGGAATCGATGCAAAGTTCGGAGCAATGCTCAAGCAGGATGTAGGCAGCGACGGCTATCTTCGCACCTCATTGGGAGTGACCACAGGCCAACTGAAATATGGTTGGGGAATTACCATTGCGGCCTCATACAAACAGGGGAACGGCTGGGTTGATAACACCTGGACCAAAGGGTGGTTCGGTTACATCAGGATTGATAAAAAATTAGGCAAACATACCCTGACTTTTTCGGCCATGGGCGCCCCGCAACAACATGCACAGCGGTCTTACCAAAAATCAATCGCAACGTTTGATAAAAACTATGCGGGAAAACTGGGAATAGATACCTCGAAAACAGGCCCCTCCTGGGGAATCCGATATAATCCAAATTGGGGCTATCTCAACCGCTGGACAGGAGCCTCCGATAATCCAATTTATCAGGAAAATCCTGAAAATCTCTCATCTTCAATGAATTTTTATTTTAAGCCGCAGCTCAGCTTAAGAGATTTCTGGCGGATCAGCGATAAATTTTATCTTTCCAATATCATATATGCTTCTTTCGGACAGGGAGGAGGAACTGGCACTGCAAGAACGGATAAATTTGGCACCCCTGGAAGCTCAACATTTTTTACTGACCCCAGCAATGGACAAGTCAACTTTCAGGTAGAATATGATAATAACCGGAATCGTTTCGGACTGAATCCGGATAATATCGCTCTTGCCATTTTACGAAGCAGTAATAACAATCATTACTGGTACGGATTATTATCAACCTTTAATTGGGAAATCAACGAGAACCTGACTTTTTCAGGCGGAATTGATTTAAGAACATACAAAGGAGAGCATTACCGTACCGTCTATGATTTACTGGGCGGAAATTATTTTCTTGATAATTCAAATAAAAACAGGTATAAAAAGCAGCATCTTGACGAGGGTGATAAAATCATTTATAACAATGATGCACTTGTTCGATGGGGTGGACTTTTCGGCCAGATAGAATTTAAAAAGGAAAAATGGTCTGCATTTTTAAACCTGACAGCAGCTTTGACAGGGTATCAGCGTATCGACTATTTTCTGAAAAAGGATCTTGTTATTGATGGAACTACCTATTCGGAAGCCATTGGGTACGGAGATGTCTTTTTTTCCAACGGATCGCAAAACCTCACGTATCACTCGGATTCCATCGGAGAGTCCTATTATACATCACATGATACAACCTATTTGATTAGTCATTCAGGAGCCGATACATCGTATATAACTAATGCAACTCCTTATGACATAAACTCTTCAGAAGCACGATTCACACGAACAAAATGGAAATGGTTGCCCGGGTTCACAGTTAAAGGTGGTGCAAATTATAATTTGAACGAAAGAAACAATCTCTATTTAAACCTGGGTTATTTGTCTAAAGCCCCGCGTTTTGCTAATGTTTTTGATAATCAGAATAAAATGTTTCGCGAAATTAAAAATGAGATCATTGAAGCTTTTGAAATCGGATACCATTATAATTCCAAGACTATTGCTATCAATGTTAATGGATATCTGACTTATTGGCAAAACCGGCCTTTGGACCAGGTGTCAAAGGTTACAATCGATGAGGAACAATATTCTTATAATATTAATGGGATTGATGCTTTTCATAAAGGAATTGAAATTGAATTCGGATGGAAGCCGATTCCCTCGCTCCAATGGGATCAGGTATTTGCATTTGGGGATTGGCGTTGGGTTTCTGGCGATTCTGTCTACATTTATGATGATAACAATAAGTTACTTGCAACAAGATATTTCGATGCGCGTGGCGTCCATGTTGGAGATGCCGCCCAAATTCAGTTGATGGAAAGTATCAGATGGGAGATCATAAAGTATTTATATGTTTCGGGTAGTTTCACCCTGTTTGCAAAAAATTATTCCGAATTTGACCCCATTTCTCTCGGTCCAGATCCGGATGATCCATCGTATCAATATTTGGATGAAAATGGTAACCCTCGTGATTCGTGGAAATTGCCAGTTTATTTCCTCGTTGATTTGAATGCCGGTTATCGGTTTACATTTAAAAACTTTAAACTTGATCTTCGTGCAACTGTGCTGAATCTACTCGACCGAAAATATATTTCTGATGCCCAGAATAACGATTCCTATTCTACCTCAACCAGAAATTTCGATGCAGCATCTGCCGGGGTTTTCTTCGGCACCGGAAGAACCTTTAACGCGTCGATTGCGCTCAGTTTTTAAGTAAAACAGTATTAATAACAAAGTACCCTTTAAATCAGAAAATATCCGACTCATGAAAAAAATTCTCTTTTTGTTTTTTGTCCTGATTCTCACCGGGAATCACCTTTATTCGCAAATGACCATTGCCGAAGCGAGAGCCTTACCCGAAGGTTCTACCGTGACCATCCGCGGCGTGGTGACCAACGGTTCTGAACTTGGCATCATCCGCTACTTCCAGGATGCCACTGCCGGGATCGCGGCCTATGGGTCAAAAGTGACCGGCATCGAACGCGGCGACTCCGTCGTGGTGGTGGGCGTCACAAAAAACTACAACTACCTCCTCGAAATCGACCCGGTCACCTCCATTACGGCAATTGCACCCCGCCCGTTACCGACGCCCAAAACCATAACGCCCGGGCAAATGAGTGAACAATATGAGGGACAACTCGTTACCATGGTCGACGTTACCTTTTCCAATGCCGGCGGAGTCTTTGCAGGGAATACCAACTATAATGTAACCGGTAGCGGCCAGAGCTGCCAGGTGCGGGTAAATACCAACTCCAACCTCGTCGGCCAGATCATCCCGGCCAGCCCGGTGACATTGATTGGCTTATGTTCCCAGTTTTCCTATACCAGCGCTACAAGTGGTTACCAATTGTTACTACGCGATCGGAACGATGTTATCAGCGAAAGCGCCATTGCCTTTACCACGCCGCTTAAAATAAGCAATATCACGGCCTCATGGTTCACCTTATCATGGAATACCAACATCGACGGTACAACGGAGCTTTTTTACGGGCGAACTCCCTCACTCGAATCAGGCCACCTGAGTGTAATAGGAACGGGTTCGGCCCACACGATAAACCTTTCAGGACTTAATCCCTCCGATCTGATCTATGTTCAGGCTTTCTCCGTCGCCGGCCAGGATACAGGTTGGTCGGGACTGAAGACTTTCATTACCCAGTCGGTGTCGTCGGGAAGTATCAAAGCCTATTTTACCCGGCCTGTTGATACCACTGTTGCTACCGGCGAAAAAGCTATCCAGATTTACCGTGCCGTCGATGATACCTGCATCGCCTATATCGACCGTGCAAAATACTCGGTGGATGTGGCGATCTATAATTTCAACAACGAGGGATTATCGAGCATTGCCAATGCCCTGAACCGGGCCTATAACCGTGGACTTACGGTCAGGCTGGTGACTGACGGGGGAACCAACAATTCGGCAATTCCCGATCTGGTAGCCGGGATCGGTAAAATCGGACGGCCTGTAACCGTGGGGATCATGCACGACAAATTTATGGTCATCGATGCCAATTCTACCAATCCGAACGATCCCATCGTATGGACCGGCTCCTGCAACTGGACGGATCAGAATGTCAATACCGATGCCAACAATGTCCTTTTCATCCAGGATGCCAGCCTGGCCAAGGTTTACACCCTTGAATTCAACGAGATGTTTGGTTCGACCACCGCCACTCCCGATCCAGTAAATGCAAGGTTCGGTCCTGCCAAAACCGATAATACCCCGCACGACCTGGTTATCGGAGGAAAAAATGTTGAGGTCTATTTCAGTCCCAGCGACGGCGTTAATCAACAAATTGTCAACCATATCGCAACCGCAAACAGCGATCTCGAAATCGGCACCATGCTCATCACCCGGAAAGTCATCAGCGACGCCATCATTGCCCGTAAGAACGCGGGAGTTATTACGAAAATGATTATCAGCAACCGTTCAACTTCCGATGCCACAGTGGTTACAGATCTGGGAAATGCGCTTGGAACCAATTTTAAGGAGTATCATGAACAGGGACTGCTGCACAGTAAAGCCATGATCGTTGACCAGTCGGATCCGTTGTCAGATCCCTTCGTCTGGACGGGATCGCACAACTGGAGCGATGCCGCCAACGTGAGCAACGATGAAAATTCCATCGTCATCTACGACGCCGGATTGTGTAACCTGTTTTACCAGGAGTTCAAGGAGCGTTTCGATCTGGCCATCCCCATCAGCGATCATCCGGTGCTTGATCTGGGTCCCGACCAGACCGTCTTTGGCGGTGACACCGTAACCCTGGATGCCGGGCAGTTCTCCACCTATGTTTGGTCAACCGGCGCACTTTCACAAATAATCACGGTAGATTCGGCAGGTGTCGGTTACGGCACCAAAAAAATATATTGCCGTGTCACCGATGCTTATGGCGTTCAATCCGATACCGTCAGAATTACTTTTAAACCACACGACGGAATAATGGAACGGCCAGGTACGTTATCGGCGCTGTCGGTTTACCCGAATCCGGCCGATGGACCATTTACCATTGCCTATAACTCGAAAGGTTCACAAACTGCGCACATTGAAATCATCGGGGTAGATGGCAAGTCAATCTGGAGCGCCAATGTAACGTCGCAACCCGGGAAAAATCTTGTTACGGTCACTCCAAAACCGTTTGCTGCCGGTGTTTATTTCGTGCGGTTGCGGTGCGATGACAGTGTTCTGGGAGCCCGACTGGTCATAAGATAAAACACGAAAGCGCCGGTAATACAATACCCTGAGGCAATTTTCGTTTATTGAATAGAAACATTTAAAATAATTGATTGTGTCTGATTGCCTGGTAATCATTCCAACCTTCAACGAAAAAGATAATATCGAGCGAATCATCCGTAAGGTATTTTCCTTATCCCGGAGCATGGATGTGCTGATTGTCGAGGATAATTCGCCCGACGGAACGGCGGCCATCGTGAAATCGCTGATGGCTGAATTTCCCGACCGGCTTTTTATTGAGGAAAGAAAAGGGAAGTTAGGACTTGGCACCGCTTACATTCATGGATTCCGTTGGGCTTTGGAACGGCACTACGATTACATTTTTGAAATGGATGCCGATTTTTCTCATAACCCCGATGACCTGCTCCGTTTGTACGATGCCGCCAGGAATCAGGGGGGCGATCTGGTAATCGGGTCCCGTTATATTACCGGAGTCAACGTGGTTAACTGGCCGATGGGAAGGGTTCTGATGTCTTATTTTGCCTCTACCTACGTCAGGTTTGTTACCCGGATGCATGTCATGGATACAACCGCCGGATTTAAATGTTATACGCGAAAAGTTCTTGAAACAATTGATCTGGATAAAGTCCGTTTCACCGGTTATGCATTTCAGATCGAGATGAAATACACCGCCTGGAAGCTGGGTTTCCGTATTCTGGAAGTGCCCATCATCTTTACCGATCGCACACAGGGAGAATCGAAAATGAGCAAAGGGATATTTAAAGAAGCAGTATTGGGTGTGATCAGCCTCAGGTGGAGAAGTCTCATGGGGAAGATAAAACCCCGGAATGTAAGGTCATCCTGAATATTTGCCCTAAACATTGTTATCGCATGCCGGAGGGTTATTTTATACATAACGCGCTGATTGTTAATGAAGGAAAACGGTTTTCGGGATCTGTTCTGATTCAGGATGGACGGTTTCAGGAGATCTTTGCAGGATTGCCGCCCACGGATTTCGTCCTGCCGCCCGGCGTTATATCTGTTGATGCACACAACCGCTATCTGTTTCCGGGGGTGATCGATGCCCATGTACATTTTCGGGAGCCCGGACTGACCCATAAGGCCGACATCAATACCGAAAGCCGCGCCGCTGTTGCAGGAGGAATCACCTCTTATTTTGAGATGCCAAATACCGTTCCGAATGCCACCACCCTCGATATCCTGGAAGAAAAATTCGAGATTGCCCGAAACAAGTCGCTGGCCAATTTCTCATTTTTCTTGGGCGCAACCAACGATAATATCGCGGAAATAGAAAAGGCCGACCCGGCCCGGATCTGCGGTTTAAAGGTATTTATGGGAGCCTCAACGGGAAATATGCTGGTTGATGATGTGCAGGCCCTCGAACAGATATTTTCAAGGTCGCCCCTGATCATCGCCGTGCACACCGAAGAAGAATCCATCATCAGGCATAATCTGGAAAATTACCTTGGAGAGTATGGAGCGCAGATTCCGGTTTCGGCACATCCCCTGATCCGCAGCGAAGAGGCCTGCTTTACTTCATCGGAAAAGGCAGTAGAACTTGCCCGTAAATTTAATGCCCGGCTTCATCTGACACATGTTTCAACAGCACGGGAGCTGGATTTACTCCGTAACGACATACCTTTGAAGGATAAGAAGATCACCGGAGAGGTTACTGTTCATCATTTGTGGTTCGACGACCGGGATTATTCCGACCTCGGCTCCCGGATCAAATGGAACCCGGCTATTAAAACCGCTCACGACCGGGAAGCGCTGTTACAGGGAGTGTTGGACGACCGGCTGGATCTGATCGCCACCGATCATGCCCCGCACCTTCACCATGAGAAAGAACATCCATATACATCTTGTCCTTCGGGGGGGCCAATGATCCAGCATGCCCTGGTGGCCATGCTCGGATTTCAACAACTGGGAAAGATTTCCGTTGAGAAGATCATTGAAAAAATGTGCCACGCACCTGCTGTACGTTACCGTATACAAAATCGCGGATTCATACGACAGGGCTACTTTGCCGATTGTATTTTGGTCGACCCGGATGATCCCTGGACGGTTTCGAAGGATAATATTCTGTACAAATGCGGGTGGTCGCCCATGGAGGGAGTTACCTTCAAATCGCGGGTTACCCACACATGGGTAAATGGAGGACTGGTATTTAACGAAGGTAAATTCAATGAAAACATGAAAGGTTTTCGGTTGACCTTCGATTATTGATATTCTGAATCGGAACAGGCTTAAGAATAAAGAAGGGCTGTTTTTTTTAGTAAAACTGCATTTAAAACTATAACAATTAACGATTTAAAATGAAACAAAGACTACTTTTTTTTGTCGCATTAACATTAGTTCTGGCATCCTGCCGGTTCGAACATAAAGTGGTGGAGGAATCATACGCTGACGGTTCTCCCAAAAGGGTATGCATATACAAAGGGAGGGGAGAAGGTCGTGAACTGATCAAGGAGACAACCTATTATCCCAACAAACAGCCGCAAATGGAGGGTACCTATGTCAACGAGAAGCGAAACGGGAAATGGACCTATTGGTACGAAAACGGAAAAGTTTGGAGCGAAGGGATGTTTTTGAATGGCAAATCGGATGGGAAACGAGTGACCTATTTTGAGAACGGTAAAATCAGATATGAAGGATTTTATAAAGAAGACAACCGGGTTGGTAAATGGCGCTTTTTTGACGATAAAGGTCGTTTATTGCAGGAAGTCGATTACTCAGCCCCACCAAAAGAAACCCGGTAAACCTGATGCTTGTCCACGAGTCCGCTGGTTACTCCACGACTGTGTAGACCGGCAAATGGTCGCTGAATCCGCAAAAGTATTCCTTCGATCCTGCAGTCCGGTTTGGGATCATCTGACCTGATTTATTTTTATAAAGCATCCACTCCTTTTTGAAAATATAAGCATACGGCGGATGGATCACGGGATTGTGGCGTTTACCGGTTAGAAGATTCCCCGATACGATAATCTGGTCAAAGAGGTCCCAGTCTTTGTAAAACAAGGTTCCTTCGCC
>Ga0116171_10000129_pt1 | contig 75993 bp, 53 predicted proteins | sample AD_JPNHW2_MetaG_FD_89798 | JGI IMG/M metagenome (GOLD analysis project Ga0116171, IMG submission 89798) | Active sludge microbial communities of municipal wastewater-treating anaerobic digesters from Japan - AD_JPNHW2_MetaG | ecosystem: Engineered > Bioreactor > Anaerobic > Digestate | place...
AGCACTCTTGTCGGCATGAAGCACGGCAAAACCTGCATAATGCGGCGCGGTCAGGTGGCCGTCGCCATTCTCGCGGTTGTCCGGAGCACCGATGCAGTCAAAACCGGCCTTGGAATGCTGGCCTTTCCAGCAAAAGAGCGAGAGGTACTTCTCGATCCCATCCTGGTCGGAGACACACATGGTGTCGTTCATTTCATTGTGACCCCACGCCGCCGACTGCGGCAGGATGCTCAGGCCATAGACGCAAGCCTCCTTGGAAACCGCATAGCGGTGCTGGAAGAAAAAGACCACGCCTTCCAGGGTCTGATTGACCTTGGTGCCTTTGGTGTCGATGATGCCGGTATTGACAAAAGTGTATTCCTGAATAAAGTAATTGTCATGATACTGCTGCGCAAATTGATAGATCTTGCGCTTTTCGGTGATGCCCATCTGGGTATTGGCCACCGTGTACAGATAGCGGTCGGCGGTCAGGTTGGGATCGACCTCATCGACGAAATCCATCAGATCAAGCTTGCCGCCGGAGGTGCCATCGACATAGACCGTCGATTTGTCGTGGCGGCCGTAGAGCTTGAATTGGGAGGGCATCCATTCGCTCAACTCGTTGAGGACGCGCGGGCCGACATGCACCACTTTGAATGGATAGGTCTTGCCGGCAATCGGATCGTTGTAGTTGGTTGCGCCAATCCACAGGGCCTTGGCCGCCTTGCAGTCCTGATATTCAAACAAGGCCGGCCACTGCAGGCCGTCTTGCTGATCGGCCACCAAATGCCGCCGGCCGACTTCCTGTTCGTAGCCGGCGCTGGAAAACCAGTCATGCAGCATACCCGTAGCCAGCCATTTGGTGTCATCCGCCTGGACCGGATGAAGGGCCAGGAGCAGCGTGGCAACAAGGCTGGTCAGGATCAGTAGTGTTTTTCGTCTCATATCCATTCCTTCTCGATTAGGGGATGAGAAAATTAAAAATTGTAGTTCAGCGTGATGCCGAAAAAGATCTGCCGTGGATTGAAGAAATTGAGAAAGGTCTGATTCGGCATATCGATATAGGCCTTGTCGTCAAGTATCTTTTTAATCTTGCTGTCGGCTACTTTTTGCCACTGGCCCTCGACATACTGCATATAACGCCCGGACGGCCCTTCATAGTAGACGGCGCGCGTGCTGGGGGCGGTGACCGTATTCACATCCGATACCCACTCCATCGGTACGAACTCGACATCATCGTCCCGGTAATCGCCGGGCTGATCGCTGCCGGGGATATTGTTGTAGCCCAGATGACGGGCAATGGACTGGGGCAGATGGAGCGATTTCATGTAGTAATTATAATCATAGATGTCGACGTGGGCATTGCCGGAAAGGTACTTGTAGTTGATGGCATTGTAGACATCGACAAAGCCCTTGAGCTCGACCGGGCCGAGATCGAAGGTCTTGGAGAGTTTGAGGTTCAGGCCGTACCAGTCTTTATACTGGGTGTTGTAGCTGATGCCGGCGATATCCTGGGGATTCCAGGTCATCCAGTAGCCGGCAATCCACTGCGCCGTGGTCGTGAAATGCCAGTCGCCGAGGATCGCGCCGAAATCGGTGGGGGTGTTGAAATCCAGATAAGCCTTGACCCGCGGCCGCGGCCGCGGTTTGGACTGAACCGGATTGCTCTTGTTGTACTCGCGCTGCGCCGCGGGATCTTCATACTGGTAGGCGCGGCCGAAATAGCCGGAGGTCTCGACGCGGTATTCATAATTGACGTCGCCCACCAGCCACCGCCCCATCGTGCGGGAGAGATCCACTTCAAAGCCGCGGATATCCTCGTACGAGTTGTTGGTGTTCTTGTAATAATTGACCTTGCCGTCATAGCTGATATAGCGGACCGAATAAGCCTGGTCGGTGATATCCTTGTAATAGGCGGCCATGTGCAGCAGGAAATTATTAAAGAGGGCATGATCGTAGCCTAACTCATAGGCGACCGTCTTTTCAAAGGGCACCGTCGGATCGCCATAGCGGCTCAGGGCATTGATGCCGGTGCGCTGCACGCGGTAGAGGCTCTCCGAGGTCGGGATCTGCCGGTAATGGCCGTAGTTGAAATAGAGTTTGGAATTCTCCGTGATCGGATGCGAAATGCTCATGCGCGGGCTGAGAATCCAGCGCGGCTTGACATCCTTGGATTTGTACTGCGCATCCAGGTTGCTGGTATATCCCTGGCCAAAAAAGGTCCGGTCATAGGTGGAGACATTATACCACTGGCTGTTGGGGGTATAATAATCGAGGTTGGCGCCGACAGTGGCAATAAAGCCTTCATACTCCAGCTTGTCGAGCAGATAAAAGTTGCCACGGATGGGCTTCTGATTGACATTGTTCCAGAAGTTGCCCTCGGGCAGATAGGCGTTGTAGGCGCCGTAGGAGAGCTTGTAATCGTCCATGACCACTTCGACGCCGCTCTTGATCTGATTGCGGCGATTGACCTGGCTGACCAGATCGAGTTTGCCGCTGTAGGTCATGTACTTGCTGTAATCGCGGGAGACGCCGACAGCGCCACCCATCATGAAATCACCGTCGATGCCATAGACCGGCGTGGTGCTGAAGCCGAAGGGGGCTTCATCGACGGAATAGCCGGGGATGATTTCGTATTTGGCGGTTTCGTCACGATAACCGCCGGGATTGGTGAAGTATTTTTTCTGCGAATATTTCAGCTGGAAATCGTAATAGGTGCTCTTGTTGATAAAGTGGGTCAGTTTGGAGGAAAAGGTCGAATAGAACCGCGAGGTCGGCGAAAAATAGATGTCGGTGTAGATGCGCGTCGGTACGGTGAATCCCGCAGAGGCCATCTGCGCCGCAATATCATCCGGGCTGCTCATGATCGAGGTGCCGCCGGAGAGACTGTAGTTGGTGCCATAGGTTTCACCGTAGAGGCCGCTCAGTGAGAGTTTCATCGAGGGGGTGATGTCGGCGCCGAGACGCAGCAGGGTGCTCTTGTCGAGCAGATCCTTGCGGGACATTTCAAAAAGGTACTTCTCGCTCTCCTGGCGCCCGGAGATGAAGAAGCGCAGGTTGCCGAGCTTTTTGCCGATGAGCGGCACCGGGCCGCCAAAGCCGAAATCAGCGAGATAATCGGGTTTGGTGATGTCGCCCTGCTTGCGGTGCTGCCATTTGAAGATGGTCTGGGCCGCTTGCGGGGTCACATCATTGGTCGGGTCGTCGTCGGTCAGCGAGGTCTGCGAGACGGCATTCCAGCCGTCAAACTCGGGATACTGACGCCGCGTATAGGCATCCCAGGCGCCGTTCTTGGTGCCGGTCCAGCAGACGGCATCATCGAGATAGGGGCGCAGCCAGTACGAATCGGCGCCAAAGGGCGAGACATCGCCGAAATACTTTTTCAGGTAGCTCTTGCCGGAATTCCAGGGCTGGGCGTTGGTCCGAAATGTGAAGGTGCCGCTGAGACGACTGGGATCGCCCTCGCGGGTGACCACATTGACCAGGCCCGAACGGACGTTGTTGTACTCGGCCCCGAAGCCGCCGGCCTGCACGGAGACCTGCTTGACGGCACTGAGAGGAACCTTGGCGATCGGGGTATTGTCGCGCTCATCGCGCAACGAGATGCCGTCGACCATAAACAGGGCTTCCTCCGAACCGCTGCCGCGGATCGAGAGGCCCGAAGTAACACCGGCCTGGATGCCGATGGCCTCGCCCACCGAAGAGATCGGCAGATTCTTGATCTGATCGGAAGTCACCTGCAGCTCGCTCGCCGCCAGGTCCTTCTGGATCACCGGCCGTTCCGCGCGCACCGTGATCTCTTCGCCCACCAGCGATTGTTCTTTCAGCCGGATATTCTGGTTGGTGGTCAGGTCGATATTCACCTTGACCCCGGTGACCGTAACCGGGCTGAAGCCGATGAAAGAGATCTGCAGGTCATACGTTCCCGGCGGAACATTCAGGATGGTGTAGTGGCCATCCAGATCGGTAACCGCGCCAAGGCTCGTGCCTTTGATCAGGACGTTGGCCCCGGGCAACCCCTGGCCCGTGGCCGAATCGGTGACCGAGCCGGCGATCTTGCCGGTCGTCCCCGCCAGAATCCAGGTTGCGGAACCGAGTACCAGCAGCAAAACCAGTAGCCGACGAAGCTTCATAACGGATTTCTCCTCTTGTTGAAAAGGTAGAGTGAATTGGGGGTATACGTGATGGCTGCCGCGTTGCAGGGCGTCCAGGAAGAGTAAAAAAAGCTGCATGCCGCTCCTTGCCACGCCCCCACAACGTGGAACATCTTGAAATATGGCGGACACCCATGGAGAGGCGTGATGAGCACACCCTGAAAACCTCCGCTGGCAGTGGAAGGCAGTTGGTCACTCATTGCTGAGAGCAGTAGTTCGGTGCGAGGCTGATGACCCTGAAATATCCTAGGATCAATATTCATAGTCTACCACTTTTCCCCCACAAAGTCAATACTTTTATTAAAGCAGATCACTCGCCAGTTCGGCCAGCGGCGACCGCTCCCCCTTTTCCAGCGTGACATGGGCATACATCCCATGACCGTGCATGCGGTTGATCAGATAATTCAGCCCGGTCGACCGGCTGTCGAGGTAGGGGGTGTCGATCTGCGAGGGATCGCCGGTGAATACCACTTTGGTGCCCTCCCCCGCCCGGGTGATGATCGTTTTGATCTCGTGCGGCGTCAGATTCTGCGCTTCGTCGACGATGAAATAGATATGATCGAGACTGCGGCCGCGAATATAGGCCAGCGGCGCAATCTCGAGCTTGCCGCTCTCGAGCATTTCGCCAATGCGCTGCGCCCGCTCATCACTCTCCTTGAACTGGTTGCGGATGACGCCGAGATTGTCATAGAGGGGCTGCATATAGGGATCGAGCTTGGATTCGATGTCACCGGGCAAATAGCCAAGATCCTTGTTCGACAGGGCCACCACCGGCCGCGCCAGAAAGATCTGCCGGTACTCCTTGCGGCGCTCAAGCGCAGCCGCCAGGGTCAGCAAGGTCTTGCCGGTGCCGGCCTTGCCGCTCAAGGTCACCAGCGGCACCGCGGGATTGAGCAGGGCGTGCAGGGCAAAAGACTGCTCGGCATTGCGCGGCGTAATGCCGTAGGCCTGCAGCTTTTCGACACGTTCGAGCATTTGGGATTGGGGATTGTAGCAGGCAAGCACCGATTTGCTGGCGTTGCGGAGGATAAAGTATTCGTTGGCTACAGGATCTTCGATCTCCGCTTCGGCAGCAGCGATTTCAAAGGGGGTGGCAAAGAGTCGGTTAATGATCTCCGGATTGACTTCCTCGATCAACCGCTTGCCGCGGTAGAGTTTGTCGATATCCTTGATCTTGTCGGTGGTATAATCCTGGGATTCCAGTCCCAGAGCACGCGCCTTGAGCCGCAGGTTGACATCCTTGCTGACCAGAATGACCTGGGCGGCGCGTCCGGATTTTTGCAGGGAGAGAGCGGCACTGAGGATGCGATGGTCGGGGCTCTGTTCCAGGAACGCCCGATGGACTTCCGGCTCTTCATCAAAGAGGGTGAGAATGGAGATATGGCCACGCCCTTCGCCGAGGCTCACACCCCCCTTGACCAAGGCATCGCCGGGGAAGGTATCGAGCAAACGGACAAATTCCCGGGCGTGATAGTTGATAAGATCCTGACCCCGTTTGAAGGCGTCGATCTCTTCAATGACGGTGATCGGGATGACAATGTCGTTTTCCTGGAAAAAAAAGATACAGCCGGAATCATGCAGAATAACATTTGTATCAAGGACAAAGGTCTTCTTCAACGCCTCCTCCTGCGCACACTCCATTAGCACGGTAAAATAATAGTAAAATTAAAAATATGCAAGTTTTTTCTACCCGGCCGCCGCAAAACCTTTCCGGCTGCCACGCCGCTGGGTAAAACCCGGTTTAGCAAGATAGCGGGTACGGATACAACCAGCATACCTTGCCGGATTCCACTTCAGCTAAACCTGCTGCGGTAAAAAGGCGGACACGGGTACAGCCGGCATACCTTGCCGGATTCCACTTCAGCTAAACCCGCTGCGGTAAAAAGGCGGACACGGGTACAGCCGGCATACCTTGCCGGATTCCACTTCAGCTAAACCCGCTGCGGTAAAAAGGTTGGCACTCTGCGAAAAAATGCGTATATTAAAGTATTCTCAGCATCCCGTCATTTCCTTCCAATCCGCAGAGGCCCCCGGCGTCATGAGGTTTGTCGCTGATCTCCATATCCATTCCCGCTATTCCCGCGCCACCAGCAGCCAGCTGGTCCCGGAGCAGCTCTGGCGTTGGAGCCAGCTCAAGGGCGTTCAGGTCATTGCCACCGGGGATATCAGCCATCCCGCCTGGCTCGAGGAGCTGCGCGCCGCACTGGATCCGGCCCCGGCTGCCGAAGGTCTGTTCACCCTGAAACCCGCCATTGCCGCAAATCTCGCCGCGGCTGTGCCCCCCGCCTGCCACCGGGAGACCTTTTTTATCCTCTCCGGGGAAATCAGCAGCATCTATAAAAAGGATGGCGCGGTACGCAAGGTCCATTCGGTGGTCTTCCTCCCCGGCTTTGACGCCGCCGCACGGTTCCAGCAGCGCCTCGAACGCATCGGCAATATCCGCTCCGACGGCCGGCCCATCCTCGGTCTCGATGCCCATGACCTGCTGGAGATCGTCCTCGAAACCGATCCCGGGGCGCGTCTTGTTCCGGCGCACATCTGGACGCCGTGGTTTTCGGTGCTCGGCTCGCAGTCGGGATTCGATTCCCTCACGGCCTGTTTCGGCGACCTAACTTCGTATCTTTTCGCGGTCGAAACCGGCCTCTCCTCCGATCCGCCCATGAACTGGCGCCTCTCGATGCTCGACAACCTGACGCTGATCTCCAATTCCGACGCCCATTCCCCGGAAAAACTCGGCCGTGAGGCCAACCTCTTCGACACCGAGCTCTCCTACCCCGCCCTCTTTGCCGCGCTCGCCGGCCAAAACGACGGCACCTTTCTCGGCACCATCGAGTTTTTCCCCGAAGAGGGCAAATATCACATGGATGGCCACCGCAAGTGCAGCCAGATGATGCGCCCCCCCGAGACCCTCCGCCACAGCGGCCTCTGCCCGGTTTGCGGCAAGCCGGCCACGCTTGGGGTCAGTTACCGCGTCGAGGAACTGGCGGATCGCCCGGAGGGCTTCCGGCCGGAGGGCGCGCGGGCCTTCCACAGCCTGATTCCCCTGACTGAACTGCTCGGCGAGGTCTATAGCACCGGCCCGGCCAGCAAAAAGGTGCAGGGTCTCTATCACGCCCTGCTGCGCGATCTTGGCCCCGAGCTGTCGATCCTGATGGAGATTCCCTTGCTGGAACTCGAGCGCACCGCAGGCCCCATGGTGGCTGAAGCCATCCGCCGCATGCGCAGCGGTCAGATCGACGCCCAACCCGGCTACGACGGCGAATATGGCCACATCGCGTTGTTCAAACCCGATGAGCGCGCCCGTTGGCTGCAGCAGGCCGCCCTCTTTACCCCACCCTCGGCTCCTGTTCTGGCGCCTGAAGCCGTACCGTCTACGGGCGACAACCACTCCCGCAGAAAACGGCAGCGCGCCGCCGAGGAGACCCCCGGCCCCTGGGGCCTCAATGCCGAACAGCTTGCCGCCGTGGCCCATCGCGACACCCCCCTCATTCTCCGCGCCGGCCCCGGCACCGGCAAAACCCGGACCCTGACCAGCCGGATCGCCCGCCTGCTGGCGGAGGAGTACGCCCGCCCCGAGGAATGCCTCGCCATCACCTTTACCCGCAAAGCCGCCGCCGAGATGCGCTCACGCCTGGAACAGATGATCGGAGCGGAAAAAACCGCCGCCCTGCGCATCCACACCTTTCACGGCTTCGGTCAAGAAATCCTCAGCGCGGCCGGCGAGTGCTTTGGCCGGCACCCCGGATTCCACCTCATCGATGCCGAAAACGACGAATCCTTCCGCCAGGCCGTCTCGACGCGCTGCGGCGAGCGGCTCAGCGCGACCGCCCTGCAGCGCATTTCCGCCCTCAAGGGACTGCTCTACACTCCGGACACCCTGCCGGAGGAACTCGCCCACACCCTGCCGGCTGCCCTGCCCGCCCTTTTCCGCACCTATGAGAGCCTGCTCGTAGAATGGAATGGCGTTGATTTTGATGACCTGATCGCCCTGCCGGTACGCCTCCTCCGCTTCGACGCCGAACTGCGCCGCCGCCAGCTCGAGCGGGTCCAGGTCATCGCCGTCGATGAATTCCAGGACATCAATACCGCCCAGTACGAACTCTTTCTCCTCTTTGCCCTGCACGCCCGTGATGTCTGCGTCATCGGCGATCCGGATCAGTCGATCTATGGTTTTCGCGGCGCGAGCCCCGAATTCTTCGAGCGCATGCAGCAGGATTTCCCCACCGCGAGCCGCATGAACCTGCGCCAGAATTACCGCTCCACGCGGCCCATTCTTGCCGCATCGTCCGCCATGCTGCGCCAGGGCGCGGCGCCTGCCCCCGAGGATATGCTGATCGCCCGCCTCGAGTCGGACCTGCGGATCCAGCTGCACACCGCGCCTTCGGATCTGGCCGAAGCGATATTTGTCGTGCAGGAGATCGAATCCCTGATGGGTGGGACGAGTCACTTGGCCCTGGACAGCAGCACCGCACCGGCAGGCGACGGAAGTTACAGCTTTGGCGACTTTGCCGTTCTGCTGCGCAGCCGCTTGCTCGCCGCGCCCCTGGAGGAAGCCTTTGCCCGGAGCGGATTGCCCTTCAAACGCCTCGATGACGAGTATGAAAAGGATCGCGCCGATTTGGCCCGCGGCGCAACCGCCGGCACCGTGGCAACCAGCGAACCCGCTGCAGCGGGCCTTGATCCGCGCGGCGACCGCATTCAATGCCTGACGCTGCATGCCGCGAAGGGGCTGGAGTTCCCGGTGGTCTTTATCATCGGTTGCGAGGAGAACCTCATTCCTTTTTCCCTCGGCGGCGGTGGCGATCTGGAGGAAGAACGCCGGCTTTTTTATGTCGGCATGACCCGGGCCCGCGAGCGCCTCTACCTGACCAACGCCCGGCAGCGCATGCTGCGCGGCCAGCGCCATCTCCAGACCCCCTCGCGCTTTCTCGAGGACATCGGCCGCCCGCTGCTGCAACGGCATCATGCTGCGCGGCAGCGGCGCACCCCCAGCGATCAAATGAATCTTTTCTGACAGGATGACGTATGAAACCTATCGATTTGCGCAGTGATACCGTTACCAAACCGACCCCGGAAATGCGCGCCGCCATTGCCGCCGCTGAGGTAGGGGATGATGTTTTCGGCGAGGACCCGACGGTCAACCGGCTCCAGGCCAGGGTCGCCGCTCTCTTGGGCAAGGAAGCGGCCCTCTATGTCAGCAGCGGCACCCAGAGCAATCAGCTGGCGATCAAGAGCCATACCGAACCGGGTCACGAAATTTATTGCGAAGAGAACGGCCATATCTTCAACTATGAGGCCGGCGCCCCCGCCGCCCTGTCGGGCGTGCAGGTCCGCCCCCTGCCCGGTGTGCGCGGGGCCATCACCGCCGCCCAGATCGAGGCGGTGCTGCGGCCACCGGACCACCACAATCCCCAGTCCCGCCTGGTGGTGCTCGAAAATACCCACAACCGCGCCGGCGGTGCGATCTTTCCCTTTGCCGAGATCGAAAAGATCCACACCCTGACCCGGCAAAAGGGGCTCGCCCTCCATCTCGATGGCGCGCGGCTCTGGAATGCCCATGTGGCCACCGGCATCCCCTTGCTGGAGTACGGCCGTCTCTTCGATTCGATCTCGGTGTGCCTCTCCAAGGGATTGGGAGCCCCGGTGGGCTCGGTGCTCACGGGATCGGCTGAATTTATCGACCGCGCCCACCGCTACCGCAAAATGTGGGGCGGCGGCATGCGCCAGGCCGGCCTGCTCGCCGCAGCCGGCCTCTACGCCCTCGACCATCATATCGCACGCCTCGCCGACGATCATCGCCATGCGCGACAGATTGCCGATACTTTTTTAAAATTTCCGCCGATCGAGGTCGATCTCGAAGCGACGCAAACCAATATCGTCATCGTCGAGCTGAGAAAAAGTGGATTAAATGCGCCCGATTTGGTTGTTAAACTGAAAGACAAGGGTGTGCTTTGCCTGGCCACGGCCCCGACCCGCCTGCGTCTCGTCACCCATCTCGACGCCGACGATATGGCGATCACCGAGGCCTGCGGCTTGATCGAGACCGTCCTGCGCAACCTGTTGTAAGAGCAACCTATAATTCACACGCTCCATCATCCATCAACCAACCCTTTTCAAAAAGGCCCGTTTCCACCTATGCCAACGCAAGTGCAGCTCATGACCAAGAAAAAAAAGAAAAAACCTGCCGAGACCAGGACCAAGGAATCGATTGAAAAGTACCTGGAGGAGATCGGCGGCTTTTCGCCGCTCCCCCCGGAAGAAGAGATCGCTTTGGCCCGGCGTATTCGCAAAGGCGACGAAGAAGCCCTGGACAAGCTCGTCAAAGCCAATCTGCGCTTTGTCATCAGCGTCGCCAAGGAATACCAGGGTCAGGGATTGCCCCTCCAGGATCTGATCAGCGAGGGAAATCTCGGCCTCATCAAGGCCGCACAGCGGTTCGATGAGACCAGAGGCTTCAAATTCATCTCCTACGCCGTCTGGTGGATCCGGCAATCGATCCTGCAAGCTCTGGCTGAACAGTCCCGCGTGGTGCGCCTCCCCCTCAACCGTGTCGGAGCGATTAACAAGGTCGGCCGCGCCCTCGAAGCCCTCGAGAAAGAATACGGCCGCGAACCCAGCATGGATGAAATCGCCACCCGCATGGAAATGAGCTCCTTTGAAGTGGCGGATGTCCTCAAGACCTCCGCACGTCATCTCTCTCTCGACGAACCGTTCAAGGAGGATGAGGGCAACAGTCTCCTCGACGTGCTCGAAAGCGACCGCTACGAGCCCCCCGATGGCACCCTGATGCGCTCCTCCTTGCGTGAAGAGATCGAGAAGGTTCTCTCCACCCTCAAACCGCGCGAAGCGGAAATAGTCAAACTCTATTTTGGGCTGGATGGCGACCGTCCCTTGACTCTCGAGGAGATCGGCGAATACTTCACCCTGACGCGCGAGCGCGTGCGCCAGATCAAGGAGAAAGCCCTGCGCCGACTGCGTCACCGTTCGCGGCTCGAGCCGCTGCGAAAATACCTCGGCTGAAATGCAAAAGCCCTGTCACATGACAGGGCTTTTTTTTGACGCGGTGGTCCTGAACTCAGACCTTGCGGCTCCCCGGCTTGACGACGGGAATCCCCTGGGTGCAAAGGGGACAGACCTCGGGCGGGTGGGTGACCACCTCCATCCTCAGTGCCGCAAAAAAAGGCACATCAAACTGCGCCCGGCCGGCACTGCGGTCGACGATAAAGGCCGCACCTTTCACCTCGGCGCCGGCCTCGCGCGCCAGGGCGATCACCTCCTGGACCGAGCCGCCGGTGGTCACGACATCCTCGACCGCCAGGCACTTTTCGCCGCGGTTAATTTCAAAACCGCGGCGCAGGGTCATCCGGTTCTCTTCGCGCTCGGCAAAGATCGCCCGGCAACCCAGCAGCCGTGCCACCTCCTGACCGACGACGATCCCGCCGATGGCCGGCGAGAGCACCACCTCGATCCCCTCCCCGCGAAAACGCTCGGCGATCAGCCGGCAAAAGGTCTCGGCATGCTGCGGGTACTGCAGCACCTTGGCGCACTGGAAATAGTTGGGGCTGTGCAGACCCGAGGTGAGGCGGAAGTGGCCCTCCAGCAGCGCACCGCTCTCCTTGAAAATTGTCAATGCCTCGTCGTTGGTCATCTTTTCTCCCTTTCCTGCCAGCAAATCGCCGCAGGCCGGATGGAACCACCCGGTCTTCTTTTTCACCAGATCGTACACCCGGACAAAATCGACAAGCTCACCGCCTCTCCCCCGCCCGGTTGAGGTCATCCCGGGTCGTCCGGGCGGCTCTGGCGGCAGCCTCCCGGAAATCCTCTTCGGCTGAGGCGTAGAGGATCGCCCGGCTGGAGTTGAAGAGGGCACCGCGCCCGGCGCGGCCGGTCCCCAGCCGCACCGAGGCTTCGAGATCCCCGCCTTGCGCGCCGATGCCGGGGATAAGAAAGGGCAGCTCCGGAACCAGCGTGCGGATCGCTCCGAGCTGCTCCGGCTGCGTCGCCCCCACCACCAGGCCGCAATTGCCCCGCGCATTCCACTGCTGCACCTTCAGGGCAATGGCTTCATATAACGGGCGGCCGCCGCAGTCGAGGTGCTGAAAATCGCGCGAGCCCGGATTGGAGGTGAGACAGAGAAAAAAGACGCCGCGCGCTTCCTCCTCAAGAAAGGGCGCCACCGAATCGCCACCCATCAAAGGATGAACCGTGACCGCATCGGCCCCCAGCTGCCCGAATACGGCGCGCGCGTACATTTTCGAGGTGTTGCCGATATCGCCGCGTTTGGCATCGGCGATGCGGATGACATCCGCCGGCAGATAGCGAAAGGTTTTTTCGAGCGCCTGCCAACCGGCGAGTCCATGCGCTTCATAAAAGGCGGTATTCACCTTGTAGGCCGCCGCGTAGGGGGCCGTGGCATCGATGATCGCCTTGTTGAAGGCAAAGAGGGGATCGGAGTCGTGTTGCAGCTCCGCCGGGATCTTGTCGACCACGCTGTCCAGACCGACACAGAGCAGGCTCTGCTTCTCCTGGATCACCCAGTCCAGCTTTTCGGAGAAATGCATCGCCTCTCCTTTCTATCCGTGGATCTTATTATGGAGAAATCCCGTCAGATCGCCGATCTTCATGCGCTCCTGCTGCATGGTGTCGCGATCGCGCACGGTAACCGTTTCGTTCTCCAGGGTTTCGGTGTCGACCGTAATGCAGAAGGGCGTGCCGATTTCGTCCTGGCGGCGATAGCGGCGGCCGACAGCGGCACTCTCATCATAATAGACGGCAAAATAGGGCTGCAGCATCGCCTCGATCTGGTGAGCCACCTCGGGCATGCCATCCTTTTTGACCAGCGGAAAGATACCGGCCTTCACCGGAGCGATGGCCGGATGGAAATGAAGCACCGTGCGCGTGTCCTTCTCCAGCACCTGTTCCTCGAAGGCATCGCAGAGGAGGCAGAGCATGGTGCGGTCGACGCCGGCCGAGGTTTCGATGATGAAGGGGACGTAGCGCTCGCGCGTCACCTCATCGAAGTAGCTGAGATCGACGCCCGAGTATTCCTGATGGCGCTTGAGATCAAAATCGGTGCGGTTATGGATCCCTTCGAGTTCCTTCCAGCCGAAGGGGAATTCGTACTGGATATCAAAGGCCGCGGCAGCGTAATGCGCCAGTTCATCGGCACCATGCTGATGAAAGCGCGTTTTGTCCGGATTGATGCCGAGAGCCGCATAATAGGCCTGGCGGTCCTGCTTCCAGGTTTCGAACCACTCCATGTCCGTGCCCGGCTTGACGAAGTATTGCATCTCCATCTGCTCGAACTCCCGGGTGCGGAAGATGAAATTCTCGGTCGTGATCTCGTTGCGGAAGGCCTTGCCGATCTGGCCGATGCCGAAGGGCACCTTGAGACGGCTGGAGTCGAGGACGTTCTGGTAGTTGACATAAATGCCCTGGGCTGTTTCGGGGCGCAGGTAGACCACACTGGCGCTGTCCTCGACCGGTCCCATGAAGGTTTTGAACATCAAATTGAACTGGCGGATATCGGTCATCTGCCCGCCGCATTCGGGGCACTTGCCGGGATCAGGGACCATATCGGCGCGGAAACGTCGTTTGCAGACCTTGCAATCGACCATCGGATCGGTAAAGCCGGCGACATGGCCCGAGGCCTCCCAGACCTTGGGCGCCATGAGGATGGAGGCATCCAGGCCGACCACATCGCGGCGGCGGCGCACCATCCAGTGCCACCAGAAATCCTTGACATTGCGCTTCAATTCAACCCCGAGAGGGCCGTAATCATAGCAGGCATTGAGGCCGCCGTAAATCTCGCTTGACTGAAAGATAAAACCGCGGCGGCGGCACAGGGAGATGATTTTATCCAGGGTGTTGGGGGTCGGATTGGCCATATTCTTGTCCTTGTTCTTCCTCGTTGGATTTTTGCAAATGGGTCTGTAATTTTTCCAGATAGGCGACGCTGCGCAGAAAACGCAGCGGCTCGAGATGCCAGCGCATGTTGGCCAGCAGGAACTGATCGAGTTCCCGTCCAAGCTCCGGATCGATGCGCAGGCGCACACTTTTTTCCAGGCCGGCATGACCGAGATAATGGAGGGCCTGAAGCGCCCGTCGCGAGAGCGGCTGCCCCTCCCCGGCCATCCCCTCGCAATCGCCACAGCGGTAGCCGCCGCTGCTGTAATCGAAAAACTGCCGCTCACGCAGCTTTTCCTCCCGGCAGCCCAGGCACAACCGGTACTCCCCCCGGAAACCGGAAAGATCCAGATAGCGGAGCATGAAGGCGCGGACGATCTGGCGCTGTCCGTGCTCCACTTCGTCCAGCAGCAGCAGACTCTCCAGCAGGAGGCGGAAGAGCGCCGGATTGGGATGCGCAACCGCCTCGTTGCGTTCGACGATCTCGCAGGGAATCGCCGCCAGGGCCATTCTCCCAAGCTCACCATGGAGCCCGGGGAAGGGATGCACCGCCTCCGCCTGGCTGAGATACTGCAAGTCCCGCGTTTCGTACCGGTAAAAAACGATCTGGATATGGGTCAGCGGCTCGAGCACACCGCTGTAACGCGATTTAAGGCTGCGCGCCCCCTTGGCCATCACGCTCAGGCGGCCGTAATGCAGGGTATAGAGCGAGAGGATTTTACTGGTCTCCCCCTGCTTTCGCGTGTGCAGCACGATGGCCTCGGTCTTGCTCAGGGGCATGGCAGCGGCCTCACACAGTCTGTGCTGGCGTCACGTCCGCGAGGGCGTTGGCCATGGCGATCCAGTCGCCCACCCCGAGATCCTCCGGCCGTCGCGTGAGGTCGAAGGCCGCCAGAGCCTCGAGCGCAAAGCGGTCACGCAAGGACTTGCGCAACATCTTGCGGCGCTGCCCGAAGGCTGTCCGCACCAGACGGCGGTAGAGGGCTTCGTCGCGCAGATCGCGCGTATGGCGGTCGGAAAAGCGCCAGCGCACCAGAGCGGAATCGACCTTGGGACGGGGCTTGAAAACCGTCCGCGGCACATCCAGGAGTATCTCCGCATCGGCAAAGGTGCGGCTGAAAACCGAGAGGATGCCATACTCCGGATCGCCGGCAGCGGCGACGATCCGCTCGGCCACCTCCCGCTGCATCAGCAGGGCCATGTCGACCAGATTGCGGCGCCGGTCAAAAAAGTGAAAGATGATCTGCGAGGTGATATAGTATGGAATATTGCCCACCACGCGCAAGGGAAGATCCCTGGAGAGCGTCATGGGCTCCATGTCGAGAATATCGCCCTCCACCAGCCGGAAGTTGGCCCTGCCAAAGAATTTCACACGCAGGATCGCGGCGAGCTGCCGGTCGATTTCGACCGCCACCAGCTGCCCGACGCGCGGCTGCAACAGCTCCGTGAGCAGGCCGGTGCCCGGTCCGATTTCCAGCACGGTATCCTCGGGCCCGAGCGCCAGGGCATCGGCGATGTTGCGCAAGACGTTGCCATCGACCAGAAAATTCTGACCAAGACTCTTTTTAGGGCGGATGGGGTAGCTCATGCCGCGGACCGGTTTTTGGTGACCATTGCCTATAACATAGGAGAATTTAAGCAAAAAAACCACTCTTTTTATGCGCCGCAGCCGCCGCGCGTGACCATCCGGTGCCCGGCTGCAGTCGCGGCGCAGCGGTTACATCCCCGGCGTTTGTTCATCGGCCCGGTTCGATCCCCTCCCTTGCCGAAAGGGGTATGCAGGCCGTTGCGATGTCTTCCCCGGCATTTGTTCATTCGCCGGCGCGATCCCCTCCCTTGCCGAAAAAAGTATGCCGGGCAGTGGCGATTTCATCCCTTGATTTTATGCGCGCGGATGCTGATATTACAGTATGAAGATCTCCGCCGCACACCTGATTTTGGCCCTGATGGCGCCGGCAGCGCTCCTGGCGCAGCCGGTCGTCATCAACGAGGTCGCCTGGATGGGCACCCGCGCCAGCGCCAGTGACGAATGGATCGAACTCTGCAACACCACCCCGGCCGCTGTCGATTTGCAGGGCTGGCATCTGGTGGCCGCCGACGGCGCCCCGGCCATCGCGCTCCGCGGCGTCATCCCGGCCGGCGGCTTTTTTGTGCTTGAGCGGACCGATGACCAGACCATCGCCGACCGGCCCGCAGACCAGCTGTTCACCGGTGACCTCAAAAACAGCGGGGAATGGCTGATGCTGCGCGACACCGACTCTGTGCTGGTCGACCAGGTACGCTGCGATTCAAGCGGCTGGTTTGCCGGCAGCAACACTACCAAAACCAGCATGGAAAAAAAACACCCCGGCATTGATGCCATGCAGCCGGAGAGCTGGGCGGCCAACGACACCCTGACGCGCAACGGCCAGGATGCCCGGGGATGGCCCATCAACGGCACCCCCGGTGCGGTTAACAGCGCCTACGATCATGCCCTCCCGGCCGGCCGCAACGACCGCCGCTCGCCCGCCCGCCTGGCGGCGGCCTCCAGCTCTCTGGCTGCCTGGCCCAATCCCTTCAATCCCGACACCATGCTGGAATGGAACTCCCCTGATGCGGGAGTGATCGAGATCCTCGATCTGCGTGGATGCAGCGTGCGCTCCTGGATCACCCGGCGCGGCCACACCCGCGTTTTTTGGGATGGCTGCGACTGCAACGGCCGACCGGTGGCATCAGGGATCTATATCTGCCGCCTCCGCCGTGATAACGGCATCGCCGCCTCACTGCGGCTCGTCCGCCTCCGCTAAAGCGCGGGCCCACGCCCGCCGCTGTGCAGAATGAGATTGATTTTTTCCGCGCAAAATTCTAGATTACAGTATCCAAAACCGGGGGCATAGAGCTGTCTTGAGGAGGCTGGATGAAACACTACATCCTTTTCATCGTACTGAGCCTGCTGTGCACAGCAGGCGGGAGTAATGCCATGTTCCAGAGCGATACCCTTGCGGCAGCCAAAGGCCCGATCGTTTTAACCTTCATTGGCCATGGCAGCCTCATGATTCAGTTCGGCAAAATGGTGACCTATATCGATCCGGTTTCGGAGTATGCCGATTATGCCCGCATGCCCCGGGCGGACCTGATCCTGGTCACCCACGCCCACTCCGACCATCTCGATCCCAAAGCCATCCGGCAGCTCCGGCAGCCCGCCACCCGGATGGTCGCCGCACTGGTGTGCCATGACCTCCTCCCCGAAGCCGACTTGCTGCGTAACGGCGAGAACCTCCGCATCGGGGAACTCGAAATCTTGGCGGTGCCGGCCTACAATCTTCTCCACAAGCGTCCCGACCAGCAGCCTTTTCACCCCAAAGGCGAGGGCAACGGGTATCTCCTGCACTTCGGCGGCAAGAGCATCTACGTCGCCGGCGACACCGAAAACATTCCGGAAATGAAAGCCCTCAAGGGCATCGATGTCGCCTTCCTGCCAATGAACCTGCCCTATACCATGACCCCGGAAATGGTAGCGGATGCAGCCCGGGCCTTTCAGCCGCTGATCCTCTATCCCTATCATTACGGGAATACCGATGTCCGCAAGCTGACCGAGCTGCTCAAGGGTGAAAAAATCGAGGTGCGCATTCGCGAGCTGCACTGACGATCCCCGGAAGAATTGCCGGTGGCGCGGGTGAGGTGAAGAGAGGGGATGGGGATTCACAAGCGGCAGGGCAGAAAGGCCTTAAAATAGGAATGGGCTCCTTGCAGAGCCCATTCCTGAAGCAGGGAGCGTTGCCGGATCCACCCCGCGAGGGGGCCGGCAGGCTGGCATCAGTAAACGCTGGCCGCCGCAAAACCTACCTTGCTGATACCGTATTTGATACGCATATAGCCGGCTTCCCCCCAGCCGGTCCCCCAGCTGTTGCGCAAGATCCAGGCCCCCGCCGCATCATCCCAGCCGACCAGCAGAATGGCGTGGTTGACGCTTTTATCCGCCGAGCAGCTGAATCCTCCTCCTTTGGCCTCTTCCTTGTCAAAAACCCCGCCGGTATAGGCCTGAAAGTAGGGACCGACATAGACGGCAGCCACCACCGGCCCGATCTGATAGATGGCCTCTTTGATCTTTTGCGTGTTCGCGATCTGGTTATCCCCGTCGACATACGCCCAGCCGCTCGCCTGGTAGGCATAGGTCAGTCCGGAGGGGCAGGGGACGTCAGAAGCGACATAGGGGAATAGGGATTCCAGCACCGCGCCGGGGCTGATCAGCATGTCAAAGGCCCACCAGCCGCCGCCACAGCCATATCCCAGGCTGTTGCAGGAGACCAGATATTGCTCCGAGAGGTCGGCGGTCACGCCGTTCCTAGCCAGGAGGAAGCATTCAAAACCACCGGCGCTGCCAAAGGCCCAGCAGCTGCCGCAATTCCCCTGATCGCGGATCGCTGTCACCCCGTTGTGATCGCGCCAGTCCCAGGAAGCCGGCAGGGATACCGCCGCCTTTAATCTGGCCGGAGCCAGTTTGGTCAGATTCTTGTCCCTGGCCGTTTTCCACCATTCCATCGGCGGTTTGGCACCGCACAATTGCGCGATCGTACGCGTCATGGCACTATTGTAGCCGACCTGGAATGAGAGCTTTTGTTTGGTAATGTCTTCTCGCATCCGCTGCAGCTGCTGGCGCATCGCTGGAAGAGCCTGGCTCTCGTCAAGACCCTGCGCCTGAACTCCGGCGCCGATCAACAGCAGAGCAAGGCCCAGCAGCACGAACAATCTCTTCATAGCCACCTCCCTTGTTGCATTTCACATGCTGCACCATTTCCAGGAAGATTTAGTTGTGGATGACCAGGGTGACGGAAAAGGTTTTGGCGGGTGCGGCATCCCTCTCCCAAGGACGCCGGTATTCCATGATCAGGGGCGTCCGGCCAGTGGCCATCGCCTGGAAATGGAAAAACTGCTTGCCCGGGGCGCCGAGACGCTCACGCTCCCCGGGAATGAACTCCTCGCGCAGCAGCCGGACATGCGCGGTATCGTGCTTGTCTACTTGCCAGGAGAAGCCCGTCGATGGATTGCTCTCGAGCTCGACGACAAATTCCTGACGTACCTGACATTTGAACAGTTTGCCCTGATCTTCGCGGGTAAGCAGGTTCGCTGGCGGATTCTGGGAGCAGGTCAGCAGGATCATGCCGATGCAGAGCCAGGTCTCGATGAAGATCATCGCTACCCTCCCTTGTGGATTGAACTGGAGGGCGAGGCCGCCCTTCAAGGAAGTGTATCATTATTTTGCATGAAATGCAAGCAAAATCACGCTATTTCGTTGCGGCTGCGGCGAAAGTGTGATGCAGATCCAACATTGCTTTTTATCTGTCGGGATCGTACATTCTCCCAGCCCAAGACCCCAGTTACTGCGAAAAGGAACCCCATGAAACGGATCGCCCCGTCTATCCTCCTCCTGCTGTGGACCCTCCTGCCCCCTGGCGCGCACGGCCAGATCAACATGGAGCGCTTCCGCCGCGCGACGCCCAACCGGGGATTCGAGGGCAACCTCGACCTCGATCTTACGATCATGACCGGTAATACCGACTTCCGCATGATCGGACTCAACAGCCGCTTCAACTACAACTGGACCAACGCCTACACCTTTCTGGTGCTCAATGGCGGGATCGGCTGGAGCGGGGGGGAACGCTTTATGGACCAGAGCACTGCCCACCTGCGCCATGTCTTCACCCTGAGCCGCCGGTTACAGCAGGAATCCTTCCTGCAGTTTGACAACAACCGCAAACGCAACCTGAGCGGACGCGAACTTGTCGGCATCGGCCTGCGCGCCCGGCTGCTCTCCGCACGGCTGGCCAAGCTCCGCTGCGGCGCGGCCTGGATGTACGAATTCGAGCGCTATGACCTGGCCGCGGGCAATCGCCACCCGCGCGACCTCAAAACCCACCGCCTCAGCAGTTATCTCACCTTCGAGCTGGGCCGCGAAAGCGGCGTCACTCTGCTCAGCGTGACCTATTTTCAGCCGGCGCTGGACCATTGGCGCGACCACCGTCTCCTCTCCGAAAATGCCCTGGCGATGACCCTCACCTCCTTCCTCTCCTTCAAGTTCAGCTTCAACTTCCGCCGCGACAGCCGCCCGCCCGACGGCGTCAGGAAGCTGGATACCACCACCAAATCGACTTTCTCGGTCAAATTCTAGGGCATAAAAAAAGGCGTCCTCTGCAGCAGGACGCCTGTCGGGCCCATCGTCCGGATCACCGCTTCACATAGGAGCCCACGCGCAGGGTGATGCCGGAAAAACTGCTGGCCGAGGCGAGCGGCTCGATAATGGTGTTGGCAGCGATGCGGACATCGGGCGGAAGGGTGGCGCGTTTGCCGATCACCGTCAGGCCGCTGTAGAGGTGCTCGGGATATTTTTCATTGGGTTCATCGGCCTCCTCGCCGCCGGCAACCGCTCCGGCGCCGATATGGGCGTTCTTGTCGGCGATCACGCGGAAGAGCCGCGCCCTCTCCTCCACGACCGTGTCTTGCATGATCACCGAATCAATCACCTCAGCTCCCTTCTCCACCCGGACACCCGGGGAGAGGATGCTGTTTTGCACATAGCCTTCGATCCGGCATCCTGCCGAGACCAGCGAGTTGACCACCCGCGCGCTGCTGCCGATATGCACCGGCGGCCGGTCGCCTTTCAATCCCTCCTCATCCACATTGGTACGGATGCCCCATTCCTGCAGCCGCAGTCCCGATTCAGGCAGGAGGATATCCATGCTCGCTTGCCAATAGGCCTTGATCGTCCCGACATCCGCCCAATATCCTTCGAAGGGATAGGCATAGACCGCCTTGGCGGTAATCGCATCACGGATGATGTTCTTGCCAAAGTCATGGCCGCTGCGCTTCGCCAACGCCTCCTGGAGATACTGGACATCGAACACATAGACCCCCATCGAGGCGAGATTGCTCCTGGCTTTTTCCGGTTTTTCCTCCCAGTCGACGATACGGCCTTCTTTATTGGTAATGCCAATGCCAAAATGGCGCGTTTCCTCCCAGGGCACGTGCATCATCGCAATGGTGATCTGGGCTTTTTTCGCCTGATGGAACTCAACCATGGGGGCATAATTCATGCGGTAGATATGGTCGCCGGAGAGAACCAGCAGCCGCTCGGCATTATAATGATGGACGAACTGCATGTTCTGCGCCACGGCGTCGGCTGTGCCGCGGTACCAGTCATAGTCATCGATGCCGGTCGAGGGGGGCAGCACTTTGGCGCAGCGGCTGCGTCCGACCAGATCCCAGGAGTCGCCCGAGCCGATGTGACCCATAAGCGAGTAGGGGCGGTACTGGGTGAGGATGCCGATCTGCTGGATGCCGGAATACATGGCATTGCTGAGGGTAAAATCAATGAGCCGGTAGCACCCGCCGAAGGGCACCGCCGGTTTGGCGCGCATCCAGCCGAGAACATTAAGGCGACTGCCCATGCCGCCGGCAAGCAGTAATGCGACCGTATTTCTCATTTGATCGTCCTTCCGTTGGCAATGGTCAGGCTTGCGAAATCGGCTTCTTTTTTATTGGGATAGAGGATGCAGTTGCGGCCGATACGCATACCGCCGGGCAGCCGCGTATTGCGGCCGATCAGGGTGATCCCGGAATTGAGCAGGTTGGGATATTCCTTGTTGGCACCGCTCTCCTCGCCGGTCCCGATCACCGCATTGGGCCCGATCGCCACCTCAACATCGGCGATGACACGATCCAGCTGCGCCCCCTGTTCGACAACGGTATCGAACATCAGGATGGAGTTTTCGACCGAGGCGCCGGCCTTGACGCGCACCCCGGGAAAGAGAATCGAATTATGGACCTTGCCCTGAACCTCGCAGCCATGATGCAGCAGGGTCTTGCTGCACTCCGCCCCGGCGCCGATCAGTGCCGGCGCGCGATCGCGGATGCGCTCATTATCGAGATTGGTGCGGACCGGCCATTCATCAATACGCAGCAGCGGCTGGTCGGCGAGCAAATCCATACTGGCGGCATAATACTCATCGATGGTGCGGGTGTAGCCCCAGGGCCCGCGGAATTTGTAGCCGAAGACTTTATTCTTGTCGATCAGCGCCGGCAGAATATCCCGGCCGAAATGCTCGGTCGCCGGGGGACGCATCATCTCATCAAGAATGTGACGCAGCGTCTCCCGGTTGAAAAGATAGATGGTCATCGACGCCCAGGGCGATATGGCTTCGGTTGGCTTTTCTGCATAACGCGTCAGCCGCCCGCCCTCGGGATCGTCCCCGGCGATGACGCCCTGGCCGAATCGCTCCCGGCCATCGGCGGCGACCTCGACAAACGCACAGGTGAGATCCGCCTCCATTCGCTCATGAAAGGAGATCATGGCCTGATAGTCCATTTGATAGATATGATCCCCGGAAAGGACGAGCACATAATCCGGATTATGACGCTGGATGAACTCTCGGTTCTGATAGACGGCATCGGCGGTTCCGGTGTACCAGTCGGAGCTCTGCGTCCCCTTCATCGGCGGCAGGATGGTGATGCCGCGCTGACTGCCGATCATGTCCCAGCCCGCGCCGGAGCCAATATGGTTGATAAGCGAATCGGAACGGTATTGGGAGAGGATGCCAACCCGCTCGATGCCGGAATGCAGCAGGTTGCTGAGGGGAAAATCAATGACCCGGAAGAGCCCGCCAAAGGGCAGTGCCGACTTGGGGCGGTAGAGTGTGAGCACCGAGAGTTCGTCGACCCGGCCGCCGGCCAGGATCAAAGCGAGGGTCTTTTTCATGCGCCTTCACCGGTAAGGGTTCAATCGGAATTCGGGGATTTCCGCTGCGCCGCAACCCGAGGCTGGGCACAGCCAGGGCTAAAATATCAAGTTTTCCTCAAGAACGCAACAGCATTCTGTGCCGCAGCCGGGCGTTCTCGGGGCCGAGGTGTTCGCTGCGCTGAAGCAGCGGCTTCTCCGTGCAACGGCCGGCCCCTTAGCGGTAATCCCCGCTCAGCTGAAAAGCCGCCCAGAAGGCCGGATAGGGATTGATCTCCGCCGCCACGACCTGCTGCGCCTTGCGCAGCGCCTCGGGACGCGTATCCCCCGCCGCCAGGTTGCGGAAGAACCGCTTGATCAGCACGGCCGTGGCCAGATCGTCCACCTTCCACAGGCTGGCGAGCTGCGAAGCCGCCCCCGCATAGGTGAGACTGCGGCTGAGCCCGATCATTTCATCGCCGCTGCGCAGCGTGCCGACGCCGGTCTCGCAGGCGCTCATCGCCACCAGGTAGGCCTTCATTTTAAGGGCAAATATCTCGTGGGCCTCCAGCCGGCCGTCGTTGCTGCTGTCCGGCGCCAGGAGCAGGGCCGAGAGGAGGGGATTGTCTTCATCGAAGAGGCCGTGGCAGCTGAAAAGCACCAGGGGCGGCGCAGGCAGCGCCGCCCGCAGCCGGGTTTCGCTCGCCTGTGCGCCGGTATAAAGCGTAACCGCCGGATAATAGCGCTTCAGGCTCGTCACCTCGCGCTCCGCAAAGGGCAGATCGTACTGCCGCTCGCCCAGGTCGGGATCTCCGAAGGCCAACACCTCCATCCTCCGTTTCTCCTGCCCGGCAAAGACCTCCCCCTTGGCCAGACAATGGGCGAGCACCGAAGCGCTGGCGGCAAAGGAGAGGGTATGGTCGACGCCGAGAAAATGTTTCTGCTCATCCATAAGCACGGCGAAGGGCAGATAATGCAGCGTGCCGTGCGGCAGGATGATCAGGTGTTTGCAGCGCGCAATCTCCCCGCCGAAGGGCTTGATCAGCGCATCGTGCAGCGCACGCGCAGTCTCCTCTATCGTCAGCTGCCGCGTCAGGGTCCGGCGCAGCAGCGCGATCTGCTCGGTGAGCGCCGCCTCGCCAATATCGACCCGCTGCAGCTGGATCGCCTGCCGGGTGACCAGCCAGATAAAGAGACGATCCCGCTGGAGATGGTAGACCAGCATCGCTCCCTGTTCCGGGACCAGCTGCTGGATGGCCTCCCGGCCAAGGGGCTGGACCTCCAGCAGGGTGGAGAGTTCGGGACTGGCAGTGCGCACCTGGAGGAGGTGCTGCGAATAGGCGTGGCGCAGGGTCTCGATCCGCTCCTGCAGCTGGCGCAGGTGCTGCGTCTGCTGCGGAGCCTCGTGTGCCTGGAGATAGAGCGCCTCGCTTTGGGTGCGCGCCAATTCCGCTTGCAGGCTGTCGCCGGCGGCAGCGAGCCGGGCATCGGCTGGATCCGCAAACGGGATCTGCCGCTCTCCGAGCAGATCAAGAAAACCGCGGCTGCGCGCCCGCTCCGCCACCTCCAGGGCTTCGCCCGGCCGGTTCTCGGCTGCGAGCACCCCGATCAGGGCGCTGTAGACCTCGAGCTTGTCATCGATAAATCCTGCAGCGTACTCTTCGACGCGGATCCGGGCGCGCATCCCCTCGATGATCCCGAGACTGGCGTAGAGCGCTGCAATCTGCGCGCTGCGGTTCTTTTCGGCATCAAAGAGATCGGCAAGCTGCCGCTGCGCCCGCCAGGCGATCTCCGGCATAAAGAGCGCATCGGCCATGCCGGCCGCTGCCACGAGATTGGCCCGCGCCGAATCGGGCGCGCCGAATCGCCGCTGCAGCGTCCCCAGGACCAGCAGACTCTGTGCCTCATTGCGACGGTCCTGAATCTCGCGGCTCAGCGCCAGTCCCTGTTGCGCCAGGATCAATCCTTCCGGACCGCGGCCGATGAGGCCATAGATGGCGCCGAGATTGCGGTAGTCATAGGCCAGCCCGCGCCGCGAGACCAGCAGGGAATCCTGGATGCGCGCCTGCTCGAAACTGGCGCGAGCCAGCTCGAATCGGCCATCCGCACGATAGATCATGCCGAGATTCTTCTGGATGGTCGCCTGATTGAGGCGGTCGTCAAGTCGCACGGCGATCTCGAGAGCTTTCTGTTCGAATTCGAGGGCCTCCTGCGGCTGACCCAGACTCAGGGCCAGCAGACCGCGCGTCGCAAAGGCGGTCTGGAGGAGCTGGTCGTCGTGCAGTTTGGTAAAAGTCTCAAGAGCCACGGTCTGGTTCTGCAATGCGGACTGGTACTCGCCCATTTTCCACTGCACATTGGCGAGATTTTGCCGGGAGAGCGCGATCTCTCTCTCATCGCCGACGCGCAGTGCGCTGGCAAGGGCCTCGCTCTGGGCCCGCAGGGCGGCGGGATATTCTCCCATCTTCTCGCAGGTAATGCCCAGATTGTGCAACGCATCGATCAAATCACTTCCAGCTGCTTCGGCGCGGAAAAACTCCAGCGCGCGCTCCTGCAGCTCCAGGGCGGCGCTGTAATGGTCCCGGTAGAGGAACTCGATGCGGCCCTTGTCGCGCAAGCACTGGCCCATGCCGAGGCGCTTGCCGATCTTTTCATAGAGCGCATAGGCCTGGTCGAAAAGGGCGATCGCCTGGTCGTACTGCCCGCCGCGCTCGAATATCAGGCCCGTCTCACGCAGGGAGGCGGCCTCCTGTTCCTGCAGGCCGTATTTCTGCGCCAGTTCGGCATACCGCTTCTTGACGGTGATGCCCTCGTCATATTGACCATTACGGGTGTAAAAATAGGCGAGATTGTTGAGACTGTTGGCGATGGCATCGACCTTGCCTGAGGCCTCAGCGGCCAGCAGGACCCGTTGCTGGATTTCGATCGCCTTGTTCCACAGACCGCCGTTGACCGCCGCCTCGCGAATGCGCTCCTCCAGCCGGGTTTTGCTCTCGGAATCCCCCTGACGATCGGCCATCTGCATCGCCTCCTCATAAAAGACGATGGCATCACTCCACTCGCCCAGCCGGAAGGCACTGTGGCCACGGCGGACCTTGCCGGCAAAACCCTCGACCGCAAATTGCTGCTCCTCCGCCTCGGTCATGCCCCCAAAGCCATAGAGCTGGAAGCGCCCCCACTCGGCGAACGCCACACCGCGGCGCGAAAACTCGGCCTGCACCTGCGCCAGGGCCACCGCCGGCGGCAGGCTCCTGAGCCGGGTATAAAAGAGGCCGAAGAACTCACGCTCCTGCTCTGCATCCCCGGGCCACAAGGTCGTGAGCAAGGCCGGCAAACCCGCATAGATGAGCCCGCGTTCCCAGGCGATAAAAGGCTCGCTGCCGGCCGATCCGGTGAGCGGCTGGGAGCCCGCCAGCGTGAGGAGGCCCGCCGACAGCCCAATGCTGTATATCTGTTTGACGCTCAGGACCGCCGGCGCGGCGCCCGCCACCCGGAACCCGATGCGAGAGTCGAGCGGATCGACCCGGTTCCACGCGGTCTCGGCCCGGAGGTGGATCAGTTCCGCCAATCCCAGCAGACTGGTTTGAGCGGGATAGCTGTTGGTCTGATCGCCCGGCAGCGGCAGGGTGACCTTGTACTCCTCTTTGACCAGGTCGGCGGCGAGACCGGGATCGCCGGCCATATAGATCTTGCCGCCCTGCAGCTTGCGCTTCTGCGCGGCGTAGTAATAGCTCGTCAGGCTCGAACTCACCGAGACCGCCAGCTCGCGGCTGCCGGCGGCCTGCACGGAGGCACTCCAGGGCAGCCCGAGCATTGCCCCGTCGGGAACGACCACCAGGCGCTGCACCTCCCCGGGCAAGCGCAGCAGAGGGGCGAGTATCTTTTGCCACAGCGGATGCTGCAGGATCGCGGCCAGCTGCGCGGGATCGCGCCAGCTGCGCAGGGCCTCCGCCACCTCCGCGCTGGTGCATGGGATCTCCTCCATGGCAATGGACTGCGGTCGGATGGTCCAGACCAGCAACCTGGCCGGAAGCAAATGATAGAACACCACCGCCTCGCGGTTCTGGACGCTCCGCTGCAGTTGCAGCAGCTCCGCCGGCTGGACGCGCACCATGCCCTCAAGCTCGGGGACCTCGGAACGGACCTGCTGCAGGATCTCTTCATACTCCTGCTGGCTTGCGTCCCGCTCCTGGCGCCAGGCCCGGATCTGCTTGGAGGAAACATCGCTCTGGCTGCGGGCGCGCAGCAGCTCGCTGTTCAAGCCATCGATCTTGCTCTGCACAAAGCGGGCGTTGCCGAGAAAGATCTTGTGCCGCTCCTTGCGCAGCTCGATCTCCTCCTGCCGGCTCAGATCCAGGAAGACCTTGGCGCGCTGCCGCTCGGCGAAGACCAGGGCGCCTTTCTCATCCCCCATCTGCGCCAGCGCGGCGATCACGCGGTTGTAGGGCTGCAGACGCACCTGGCGCAGGTCCGGCGCCATCGCCCCAACGGTTGCGGCGGGATGCGCCTCGAGCAGATCGACAGCCTCCAGATAAAATTCAAGCGGCACCTTCTGGATGGCATACTTGATCTTGCTGTCGCGTCCCATCCGCCCGAGCACATCCCCGAGAGCGAGATCGATGCGCCAGGCGAGATCATATTCGCCCTGGCGCAGCGCCAGACGGCGGCAGCGATTGAACTGTTCCCAGGCCCGTTCATCGTCGCCCGAGGAACGGGAGACTTCCGCGATGGCATACGTGGCGGCCAGTTCACTGCGCTCCAACCCGTAGCGCCGGCTGAGTTCGAGGGCCTCATCGAGATAGCTTTTGGCTTGCCCGAGCTGGTCGAGACGCGTCAGTGTGGCCCGAATTCCGCCCGCAGCCGGCTCCAGCTCCGGCCGCGGCGCTTCAATGAGCAGAACCTCCGCCAGCTGCAGTAGCAGCTGCGAGCGGTCACGGCCATAGAAGAGCTGGGTTTGCTCGAGAAACTGCAGCGCCCCCCGCAGGACCACCGCCGCCGAATCGGCATACGTCCGGCGGGCCTCACCCGGGGCGGCCAGGCTCTCCCGCCCAAGCCGCTGCTGCAGGTCCACTCCGGCCGCGAGGCGCCCAATGTTCAGGCTGTTCAGGATCACCCCATCCGCTATCTTGTACTCCTGGCAGAGGCGAAGCGAACGCGCATAATGGCGCCAGGCTGCGGCGTAATCTCCCTTGAGATACTCGATGTACCCCAGATTATTTTCAAAGGTCGCTTCGGCGCGATAATTCTTGCGCTTGTGATAGATCACACTCTTTTTACGGACAAAGTCGATCGCAGTATCGTACTCCTTGCTCTGCTGATAGCTGTCGGCAAAGATGGAGAAGAGCAGCGCGCGCTCGTCCTCGGTGGTAAAGCTCTTGAGGGAATTCACCCCCATGGTGCTGAAATCGATAAAGGGCACCGGGAAATACCAGCCGAGAAACCCAATCTCCATGCGGCTGCTTTCACCCTTGATCTTTTTGATCTTGCCGCTGTCCAGCAGCTCCAGGGCGCGGCGCGCATAAACGATGGCCTCCCCCGCTTCGTTGAGACGAAGGTAATTATAGGCCACGCTGCGGTAGCTGCGCATGAGATCGAGGAGGTTGTTTTGCTTTTTTTCGATCTCGGCGGCAGCCTGGTAATGATCGATCGCCGTCTCGTACTGTTCGCCGATCTCGTAGAGCAGGGCGAGACGTTTGGTATTGAGCAAAACCAGCGCCTCCTTGTCCATCGCGGTGTAGAGGTCGATGGCGTGCTTGAGAAATCGGGGGCCGTTGTCCAGGTCCTCGGTCACGAGCGCACAGTGGCCCATGCGCTCATAGATGAGGGCCTCGCGCTGCTTGTCGGTGAAGGTGGAATCGTAGCGCAGCTTGATCTGATAAAACTCATAGGCCTTTTCGTAGCCGAATTCCCCGAGACTGTAGTAGTTATTGGCAAGATTGAGGGCGAGATTGGCCTCGAGGCGGGGCTCCTTGTTTTCGTCGTTGAGGACGATCGCCTTGTTGAGCTCATGAATGGCGCGCTCGTAATAGCGGGCCGGCTTGCGCTCCTCGTAAAAGGTGAGACGGTGATAGATATCGACGACCGGGGCCTTGAGCGCATTCCAGGCCCGGGTCAGGGGATGGATGCGTCGCGCCCGCTGCCGGGCTTCATAGTTTTCCATCATCTCGAAATTGAAGGCGATGGTCAGATAGCCGGGGACCATTGTATAGTCGTAGGAGAGGGCGCGCGCGATCACCGCGCTGGAACGATTGACGAGGAAGGTCGGGTCGAGGCCGTCGGGGTCGTTGTACAATTCTGCTTTCTCGGTGCCCTTGTAACTGTAGGCCAGTCCGAACGCATAGGTGAGGATATTGTCTTTGGGATGGAGGATGTTGAGTTGGCGGTATTCGTCGATGGCCTGGTCGATCTTTTTCTGGTAATACATGCACTCCAGATAGCCGCGATGGGCGTGGAGATTGCGCAGGTCCCGCTCCCAGGCATTGCGGTAGCGCAGCGCTGCAAGCTGCAGGTCGCCGCTGGCGCGCAGATGATCGGCCGACGAGAGCAGGGCCGCGACGAGGCGGTCGGAGGCCAGTTCAGCCAGGTCGGGCCGTTTTTCCTGCTGCTGCGTTCTCAGCTGATCGAGCAGGGCGAGCGCGGTGGCGCTGTCGCCGATTCGGAGGTAGGCCTCGGCGCGGCTCATGCGCGCGGCGAAGACCTCATCGACCAGCTCGGGAAAGAGCGTCTCGACGGCTTCGAACTCGCGGATCGCGGCGCGGTAATCCTTGCTGGTGAGCAGGAGGTTGCCGATGCGGAATTGCGCCTCCGCCGCCAGCTCGGGATAGCGGCTGTACTGGCCGGTGATCTCGCGGTAGCGGGCGATAAAGGCCTCGGTGCCGCTGCAGCCGGCGATGAGCAGATCGAGCACCCGGTCCCTGGCCGGCAGCATCCACTGGCGCTGGTCGGGATAGGCGTCAATAACGCGGAGATAGGCCTGCACCACCTCGCCGGAGCTGGCAAAGCGCCGGAAGAGGTCGCCGATCTTGAGCTGGCTCGCTGCACAGGCGTCCCGCTCCCCCGGATACTCTTTCTGGACGCGGGCATACTCCTGAAAGGCGCGGGTGTTGTCGCCCGCCTGAAAATAGAGATCGCCGATGGCCAGACGCCCTGCCGCGGCCGGCGCACTTTGATCGGCATAGCGCCGCAAAATATCGTCCACGCCCGCTTTGAGCCGGGCGATCATACGTTGATCTGCGGCTTCCCCTTGCGTCTGCAGCCCGAGCAGGGCCAGCTCGGCCCAGGCCGCGGTTTGCCGCTCGGCCCCATAGCGGCTGAGCACCAGGTCCAGGCAGGTCCGGGCCAGGGTCTCATCCCCCTTGAGCATGGCGGCCACGCCCATGCCATATAGCGCCTCGGCCGTAGAGCGGCTGCTGTCGGGATAAAATTCGGCCAGCCGGCGCAGGGCGAGGATGCGCTCGCTGAGGAGGCGTTCTTCCGCCACGTCGGGCTGCACCTGCCGATAGCCGATCAGCAGAGGGCCCAGGTACCAGCGCGAGGCCCGCTCCGGCAAGGGGAAGGCCGCTTCCGCCCAGCGATACTGCTCCGCCGCGGTCGCCGCGCGCGGCACCGGTCCGTCTAGGGGGATAGACCAAATGTCCAGATTGCCGCCGCGATCGGAGGAAAAATAGACCCGGTTATCGCCGCCGCACCAGGGCTGCATGATGGTGTCGTTATCGCTGGTGAGGGGCATCGCGCTGCGGACAAGCGCGGGATTGAACGTGGGCAGCAGCAGGGCCGCCAGGGGCTCCACGGCGAGGGTGGGCTCCTCCGGCGCGGATGCCGGCGACATGCTCCAGAGGGTGCCGCGGTCGGCCGGCGTCAAAAGGGAGTCGCCGTTGGTGTCCCGGTCAAAGCGCAAGAAGACAATACGGCTGGCATCGGGCGACCAGGTCGGAAAGCCGTCGGCGGCACCGCCGCGGGTGAGGCGGTAGGCTGGATTTTCACGGGGATCCCACCAGGAGGAATCGGCCTCCTCGCGCGGCCGGGGACCGTGCAGGTTGATCAACCAGATATCGCCGCCGCAATCGGGACCGGTGCGGAATGAGGTGAAGGCGATCAAATCCTGTTTGGAACTCCAGGCCGGATGGGTGCCTCCCAGGAAGGTCAACTGGCTGGTTTTGCCGGTATTGTCATTATGAAACCAGATTTCATCGCGGCCGCTGGCATCGGAAACCCAGGCGATCTTTTTGCCATCGGGGGCGACCGTTGGATAACCGTCGAAACCCTGGTAGCGGCTGATTTTTTCCGGCTCCCCCTTGGGGATCAGCTCCCCCTTGATTTCGCGAAAGCGGATGCGCCAGATGTCGCCGGCGGCATCCTCCTTTTGCGAAACGAAAACCAGGGCGCGGCTGTCGGGATACCAGACCGGATAAAAATCATCGGCCTTGTTGAAGGTCACCTGGCGCGAGCGGGTGCTGGTGGTGCTCTTGATCCAGATGTCAAAGTTATAGGTCTGCCGGGAGACATAGGCAAGGTACTTGCCGTCCGGAGAAAGACGCGGGGAGAGGTCGATATCGGGATGGGTGGTGACCTGGCGTAGATCCGGCTGCTGCGCCAGGAGCGACGTCGTCGGCATCAGCTGCATGAGCAGCGCCAACCCGGATATGAGGAGAAACCGGCGTTTCATGCGGTCTACTTTCCCTTTTCCACCCAGCTTCCGTCCGGATTCTGGATCATCGTGCCGGCCGGTGAGTTATCGTAATTCAGTTTGGCAAAGATCTCGTTGGCTTGCACGTTCTCCGCCGTGTTCTGGTTGACGCTCAATGCCCGCTCATAGATGACCAGGCGGTCCTTGTTTTCTTCGCTGACGATCTGGTCGACGTAGAGCCGGAACTCCGGATCGCCATCGTAGCGGGAGTTTGCAAGAGGCTGCAGCAAGCCGCGGTTGTTCTCGCCGACGACCTTGCCGGCCTTGAGCTCATCGACCTCATCCTTGTTGAACTTGCGGTTCTGCACCGCGTCCATCACCTCTTTTTTGCTGCCGGAGAGTTCGCCGGCGGGCGTCGAGCCGACCGCGCGTGACGAGGCGATCAACCAGCTATCACTCTCGATCTGCTGGTAGGAGCCCAGCACCTGGTTTTCCAGCGCCGTCTTTTCACCGGTTACATTCAGTTCCGGGGCCTTGACGCTGCAGTGCAGAAAAACCAGCGCCAGCAAGGCGCATCCCCAAAGAGGTATTCTGTGCATAGATCCTCCAAAGCGGTGGTGCCCGGCCGCGCTCAGCGCGCGGCTGTACCTGTGCCGGATGCTCTCAGGAAAAAGTCCAGCGGAATGCGCGCCAGCTCAACCTTGCCGCCGCTGAGGCGCATCGGAAAATACCAGGGCTGGTCAAAAATGATTTCAGGATAGAGATAGCCATGACGCAGCACAAAGGTCATCAATTTGGGCTTGAAGCCCTGGTTGATCAACAGCCGCGTTGAGCGGATGCTCGAATCCTTGCCCTGCGGGTCGAGGGAGCGCAGGAGATTGTCGGCCACCCGCGGGCCGATCCGGGTGATATAGGCCTGTCCCTCCACTTTGATGCCGGCGGCCAGGTCGAGGCCGGTGCCATGCAGATCCAGATTGGCATTGATGATGCCCTGCCTGGTCTGGCGCTGGCCCTTGGGGAGCAGCAGGTCCGAGTTGATATTGGCAAAATGGGCATTGATGTCGAAACTGGCCTTGCGCAGATCGCCGGCCGCCAGATCGACCGCCACCCGGCCGCCCATATTGCCGCCATAAATCCGGGCCATCATCTCCGGGATCTCCAGCCGTCCCCGCCCGGCATCCATCTCAAGATCGATCTCGTCGACGGCATACTCCCCGAACTCGACACGGGCAATGTACACGTGCGAGAGCCCGGGCAGCCGGTTACGGTAATAGCCGCGATAGACCATATAATCCATCAGTGCGGTGCTTGGCGTGGCAATCTGGTAGGCGGGACTGCCGATGAGCTGCTTGTTCACCAGATCCACCTCCTGCTGCAGACGGATATCAGCGTCCACGTCGCGCACCAGCAGGTTGCCCGGCATGGAAAGCGAGAGGGCCCGGGTGGTGATCTGCCCCGTGATCCGCGCCAGGGCGGTGTCCGCCTCGACGCCGAATTTCATGTGGCTCTCCCCGCACAACCGGATACCCTGCGGCAGCCGCAGGGTATCGGCGATGCTCTGCTGCAGTTCAAACTGCGCCTTGACGCGCATGGCCTGGTTCAGGCCGGTGAGGTGCGCCTGGAAACGGGCGCTGGTAAAGAGATCCGGTAGGTCGAGGCGGCCCTCCGCGTCCATTTGCGCGGCCGGATCCGCGCTGGTGAGGCTGAGCGTGAGCCGGTTTTGATGAAAGGCCACGCTCTCGCTCCGGCCGGCGCGCAGGCTGTCAAGCCCGATCTCCATCGCAGCGCGGAACCCGTCGCGGCTGCCGGCGCTCACCCGGGCGTCGATGCCGAGACCGTTGACCATCATAAACTGCGCCGGAGCGGTGAAGGAGGTGTTGGCCGTGGCCAATCGCGCCGTGACCGCATAGGCGATCTCCCCTCTGGCCATGGCCACCCGGCCGCCGCCGCTGAGCGTGGTCGTCCCGGTCAGCTCGGCTTCGGCGAACGCTCCCCGCAGCGCTTCGGGAAGGTACTGCCACACCGCTTCATGGCGGACGAGGATCCGCCGCAGCTCCAGATCGGCAGCAAGCTCCGGCGTCAGGCGGATGTCGGCTGCGGCGCTGCCCTCGACCATGCGGTTGAGCGCGAAACGCAGGGAATCGACGTGCAGGGCGGCAAAGGTGGTATCTGTCCGCGCCTGCGCCGCGAGCGTCAGGTTCAGGTCGCTCAGGAGGGTCGGTTCTTCATTGAGACGCAGGGTCAGCGGCGAGGTCGTGAGGCGCAGCATCGCCTGGATGTCGGCCAGAGAATGGATGCGGAAGTTCAGCGCCGCATCCGCCTCACCGGCCATGGCCAGGGCCGGATAGCGGCCAAAATCGATCCCGGTCAGATGCAGCTCACCAGTGCCGCGCAGATCGTTAAGGCTGGCGCCGCCGCGTAGATCACAGCCCCCGGCCAGCGTCATGCCCATCAGATTGTTGATCTGCAGGGTGCACAGGGCTTTTTCGGGGCGCAGCAGCCGGTTGACCGCCGTCTCGGCCGATAAGGTGACCGCGCCGGCGGTGAGCGCCTCCCCGGCCGGCGGCAGGAAGTGGAGACTGTCGCAGGTGACGCGCAGCTGTATCGCCGCAGCCTCCAGACCCGCCGGCATGACGCGGCCGCGCAGCGTGGCCGCGGCGCCGACTCCAAAGAGGCGTAGCGAATCCCGGTTCATGCGCAGGCCGGCCTGTGCCAGCTGCAGTGGAATCTCCAGATCCATGCCCCCGGTCAGGGTGCCGGCCAGGCGGGCACCGCTGCAGGAGAGCGCCGCCCGGCTATCAATCCACTGGAGATCAGGCAGGGTTCCACCCGGCAGCAGCTGCCGCGCCAGATCGAGCGCATCGGCCAGCGGGAGGACGCCGTAGGGCAGGCGCAGCGCGAAACGAGGCGTCCTGAAGAGGCTGTCGGCTTCGCCCTCCAGGTGCAGCCATTTCTTGCCCTCCAGAGCCAGAGTGAGAGAATCGATGCGGGCGGAACCGTCATGGCCGTCGCCATGCACGGCGAGGACCAGACCCAGTGCCGGGGGAACCGGCGTAGTCTTCAACCCGGCGCCGGAGCGTTCCTCGATGACCAGATCCCGCAAGGCCAATCCAAGAGAGAAGCCGATGTCGCGATAGCTGTGCACGCCAAGCCGGGCCTCAAGATCCATGGCTCCCCGCAGGCGCAGGGAGGCACCACTGTGCAGGTCGCTCTGGCCGACCTCCAGCGGGCTGCCCGTGCTGCGCAGCTGCAGCTGCAGATGCAAGGCGCTGTCATTGGCCAGAAATCCGCGCGCAGGCAGGCGCACCTCCTCGAGTGAGCCCCCGAGATCACCGATATAGATCTCCTGCCGCGTCAGGGTGTCGGCCAGCACCACCTTGATCTTGCAGTCGCGCAGGCGGAAAGAACGCAGATCGATCGAAAGGGGGAGATCGGTGCGCGCCAGTGCCGCAAAATCGACCGCAGTGGTATCGAGCATGTCAACAAAGATCTCCATCTCGGGTTCGATGATCTCCAGGTCGGTGAGATGGAGCTTGCGGTCGAGGATATCGGCCAGCGAATAGTGCAAAGCCACCTTTTTCACACGCAATTGGCGGAAGACAAAAAGGTCATAAGGGGCGGAGGCATCGGGATAGGGCAGCAGCGCGACATCCTCGAGGATCAGGCCGCGCAGGGGATGAATCCAGACCCGTCCCATCGTGAGCTGGCGGTTGAGGTTTTTAATGGCCGCTTCGTTGAGCATGCTGCGCAGACGGTCTGGCGGGTAGAGGAGCCGCAGGGTGACTCCCGCCGCCAACACCACGAAAACGAACGTGATCAGGGAAAAAAGGAGAAAACGCAGCAAACGCTTCCACCAGGGACGCCGCTGGCGCGGACCTGTGCGGGGGGCTCCGTTTTCATCTGCTGGATTCATGCATCACCTCTGGCGTCAAACCGTGGCCGGGTGTAGTTCGCGGGAGAGACCCGGGGGGCACGGTGCGAGCGATCAGGATCGGGCCTCGAGCAAAACATCCTGCTCCAAATTCAAATCGGGGGGTAAAACGCGCTTGAGCTGCTCGGCCGACAGGGCCACAAGCGGACTGATCTCCAGCCGGAAGGCGAGGGTGCCATCGCCGTTGCGTTGGGGCGGGCGGCCGCAGGCCGCGAGCCAGCCGGCATAAAGTTCGCAGAGATCGCGCCTGGCCGTCGCCGGCGAATCATCCCCCTCCTTGTTCTTGATCGGGCTGAATTCGCTGCGCCGCTCGGTTTCGAGCACCATGACCCGGCTGGCGTAACTAAAGGCATCAAAGATGAACTGCTCAAACTTGACCGCGTTGAGACCGCCGGGCGCTTGCGCCGCGCCCTGATCGGGGACACTGGCCATTGTTTTGTGGGCAATGTGATAGGGCAGCTCGATATGCTGCCGCATGAGGCGTTCGAGAAAATCGAGCGAAAAGAGGTGGATGGCGATGCTGCCCTGGCCAAAGAGCAGTTTGCCCTCGTCGTCGCATGCGGTCTTGAGAGCCTCAGGCAACTCGGTGTACTCGACCACCTTGTACATCCCCGCCGCGAGGCCGATGTTCCCCAGTTTCTCCCAAGGGTCGCGTTTGTAGACCGTTTTGGCCGACATCTCCGCGGCCATTTCATCGTGGAAACCCAGAAAAACAGGATCGGCGATACGGGCAAGCACATTGTCCACCTGGAAATAATAGAGGAAGCGGATGCCCCGCTGCCGCATCTCCTCGAGGAGGTGGTGATGCTCAAGCGCATAGAGCACACCTCCATGGCCATCGGGCGCGAGACTCAGCTTGCCTTTTTCCTCGAGCAGAAGCTGGCCGCGTGGATCGAAGACAGGGAGCATGCGCTGCGGGAAAAGGCGCACGCTCTCCGGTTCCTTGCCGAAATAGCCGTTTTCCCGGAAGAAGGCACCGGTCTCCTGATGGTTGGCCGGGCTGGTCATGACATACAAGGGCAGGGTGCGGCCGAACCGCCGCTCCAGGGCAAGGATTTGCTCCGTGTGGTACTGGAACAGGGTACGGCCGCTGATCGGGCCGAGAGGAAATTTGCCCTTCGGCCCGGAGAAGCCAAGACGGGTGCCCTGGCCTCCGGCGACAACGAGCGCAGCCACAGCCCCCTCAGCCAGCAGGGCCTCGCCGCGCTGCCGCGCCCGGCGCCAGGTTTGCTCTTCAGCACGAGTGCCGGGCAGGGGAATATGGGCCAGGGGCGTGAACTCATCCAGTGCGCCGGCGGCGAGTTCCTCCGGCGGCCATTGGCGCGCGCGCAGGGCCGTGATGAAGCGTTCATCCAGGTCGTCCAGCTGCGCGAGCAACTGCGCCCGCCCTGCTGAATCCAGATCATCCCAGAAGCGCAGTACCCCGATCTGGCCCCACTCCGTCAATTTCTCCCGCATCCGGCGCTGCCGGCTGGTCAAGGATTCCATACCTGTTATCTCTTGTTGCCCCTTTTGCGTGCCCCCGTTGGTTTGCCCCGGCGCAAGGCGAGATCGAGCACCTCGTCGAGGGTGTTGACAAAATAAAAGGTGATCTCTTTTTTGGCGTGCTCCGGGATCTCTTCCAGATCATCGCGGTTGCGAGCCGGCAGGATCACCTTGCGGATCCCCGCCCGCCGCGCGGCCAGCACCTTTTCCTTGATGCCGCCGACGGGCAGCACCTTGCCGCGCAGGGTGATTTCGCCGGTCATGGCGACATCGCTGCGCACCGGCTGCTGCAGAATCAGCGAGACCAGTGCCGTGGCGAGCGTGACACCTGCAGAAGGACCATCCTTGGGGATGGCGCCGGCCGGCACGTGAATGTGCAGATCGTTCTTTTCAAAAAAGTCCGGTTTGATGCCCAGTTCCCCGGCGTGGGCGCGGATGTAGGAGAGTCCAGCCTGGGCGGACTCTTTCATGACGTCGCCGAGCTGTCCGGTGAGCATCAGCCCCTTGGTGCCGCTCATGCGCGTCGCCTCGATAAAGAGCACGTCGCCGCCGGTCGGCGTCCAGGCAAGCCCGACGGCCACGCCCGGCTCGCTGGTGCGTTCCGCCACCTCCGCATAAAAGCGCGGCGGTCCGAGCAATTCGACGACCTGCTCCGGTGTGATGGTATAGGGTCCGGGTTCTCCGGCCGCCACCTTTTTGGCCACCTTGCGGCAGACGGTGGCAATCTGGCGCTCGAGATTGCGCACCCCCGCCTCGCGGGTATAATCACGGATAATCCGGGTGATCGCGGATTTCTGGAATTTGATCTCTTTTTTGCGCAGACCGTTCTCCTCGGTTTGGCGGGGCACCAGATAGGTCACCGCGATCTGCACCTTCTCCTCCTCGATATAGCCGGGCAGTTCGAGGACCTCGAGGCGGTCACGCAAGGCCGAGGGAATGGTGTCGAGCACATTAGCGGTGGTGATGAACATCACCCGCGACAGGTCGAACGGCACATCGAGATAATGGTCGGTGAAGGAAAAGTTCTGCTCGGGATCGAGCACTTCCAGCAGCGCCGAAGAGGGGTCGCCGCGGAAGTCCTGCCCGATCTTGTCGACCTCGTCGAGCATGAAGATGGGATTGTTGCTGCCGGCGTTCTTGACCCCCTGGATGATACGTCCGGGCAAGGCGCCGATGTAGGTGCGGCGGTGGCCGCGGATCTCCGCTTCGTCGTGGACGCCGCCGAGGGAGATGCGGATGAAATTTCGTCCCATGGCGCGGGCGATGGAGCGGCCGAGCGAGGTCTTGCCCACACCCGGAGGGCCGACGAAACAAAGGATCGGGCCCTTGGTATTCGCCTTGAGCTTGCGCACGGCAAGATACTCGAGAATACGCTCCTTGACCTTGATCAGATCGTAGTGGTCGGCATCGAGCACTTCTCCGGCGCTCTTGATATCCAGGTTGTCCTCAGTGGCCTGGGCCCAGGGCAAGGCGACCATCCAGTCCAGATACGTCCGGGCCACCGTATATTCGGCGGCTCCCGGCTGCATTTTGCTGAGGCGATCCAGCTCGCGCAGAGCCTCCTTTTCCGCCTCCTCGGGCAACCGGGCGGCCTCGATCTTTTGCTGCAGCTCCTCCATCTCGGCGGAGCGTTCGTCGCCGATCCCGAGCTCTTTCTGGATGGCGCGCAGCTGCTCGCGCAAAAAGTATTCGCGCTGATTCTTGCCCAGCTCGGTCTGCACCTTGTCCTGGATTTTCGAGCCCATCTCGAGAACCTCAAGCTCGCGATTGACATAGACGGTGAGCCTTTTCAGCCGCTTCTTGACATCCACCGCCTCGAGAATCTCCTGCTTTTCGGCGAGAGCAAGATTGAGGTTGGACGCCACCAGATCGGCGAGCTTGTCGGGATTGGTGGTATTGACGACAACCACCTGGAGCTCATCCGGGAGCTGCGGCACCAGGCTGACCACCTTTTGAAACTGGATGGCCACATTGCGCTTCAAGGCTTCCAGCTCGGTGGTGGAGGCAAACTTTTCCGACAGGGTCTCGACCTCACCGATCATGTAGGGGGTTTCCTGTACCAGGCTCTTGACCTTGATGCGCGAGAGGCCCTGGACCAGGATGCGCAGCGAGCCATCCGGAAACTTGAGCATGCGTAAAATGACCGCGGCGCAACCAAACTCAAAAACGTCCGCAAATCCGGGATCCTCTACCTCGGCTTCACGCTGGGCCACCAGCCCGAGGATGCGCGAGCCCGCGATGACATCATTGATCAGCTGCACCGATTTATCCCGTGCCACCACCAGGGGGGTGACAATGTGCGGATAAACCACCGTATCACGCAGCGGCAGAATGGGCAGCTGCTCCGGAATCCTGGTCACATTGATCTCTTCAGCCGCTACAGTCGCTGGGGAATCCATCAAATCATCCATACCCACTCCAATCTCCAACCCATTTTTAAGAGGTGTCGGCCTCGTGCGGTCAAGAGGGCTCGCCGAATCCGCTGATCGGGATCTCGACAGCCCGTTCATCCTTGGAAATGACCACCTCAAGCACCCCGTCTTCAAGGGTTGCGGTTATGTCGTTGTGCTCAACCGTCTCCGGCAAAGCGATAATGCGCATAAAGTGACCATATTGCTGCTCCAGCTGATGGTAGTAAATCCGCTCTTCCGGACGCTTCTCCAGGCGGATCCCGCTGACGATCAGCTTGCCGCTTTTGAGCTCGATACAGATGTTTTCGCGGCTCACGCCGGCAAGTTCGATCCGTATCCGCACTTGCCCCTCACTCTCGAATATATCGGTGTTCGGCTTCCACCAGGAAACCATCGGGGAATCGATATCCGAGCAGGAGTAGGGGCAGCGCTGCTGTGCCGCGCTGCCGCGATCGCTCATCTCGCGAATGATACGCAATACATGCATAGGCATTTCTACAAGCCTCCCTCATAACTCCCCGGTAACGATGTCGGGGTTCTGCAAGGTCATGGTGCAAAACAGATAATCCAGATTGGCGCGCAAATATTCCCACTTATGCGCCGCCCGCAGGGGAGGGCCGCCGATCCAGAACCTTTTTTGGTCCTAAACTAAAAAAGGTGAACCACCTGCTGTCCACCTCTTAGTATACATAAATTAGCAAAAAAAGAAAAGTACTTTCACTTCAGGCCTTGAAGATAGGATCCAGGTGACGGACCGGGCAGGGATGCCCGCCATTCTGATACTCACAGTCGCCCCAATAAAAACATTGCACCGAGCAGATGGTGTCGCTTTCCCGTATCTGCTGCGCCGGATACTCCCGGTTTTGCAGGCGGATCTCGCGCAGAACCCGATGTTTCTCTCTGAAACCGGCCCAGCCGCTCTTTTTGAGCAATCCGGCAGCGATCAGCTTCGCCAGGCTCCTCGCCGCGCGGGAATGCGGATCGTCGATGACAAAGGGGCGCAATTCCTTGACCGCGCGGCGCACGCTTTCATCATGTTCCACGTACCCCAGAAAATCTAGCTTGAGCGAGAGCAATTCTTCGGCCGCCGTGCGCAGCGCCACGCCCTCCTTGACCTCCTCGTCGGCATGGACCATATTGAGAATCAGGCCCGGGGTAAACGAGGCGAGAAGGGAGCTGATCCGGTTCGCCGTCGCACTGTCTCTGACGGCCAGCTCCTCGAGGGCACTGCCAACTGATTGCGCCATCCGTCCAGAATCGGCAAAGATCTCCTGTTCGAGATGAAGAATGGTGTCCGGGTCATCGCGAAACTCCCGGGTCAGCTTGCGCATGAGGGCGATCTTGAGAAAGTTGAAGGTCTCCTGAATGGCCATCGGCTCGGGCGTGGTGACGGCGAGACCTTGGTCTGCGGCAAGGAAAAAATCGATGACGTTGAAGGAGGATCCGGCGCCGAGATCGAGCAGGATGAAATCGGCATCGATTTTACGCAGCTCATTGATAAAGCGCAGCTTTTGCGAATAGCGCGGATTGGCCAGTCCCAGCGTGCCACAAGCACCGCTGATCAGCTTCAGGTTTTCGACCGGAGTGTCGAGGAGAATATCACTCAGGCTCTCTTTTTGCAGGGAATAGAAATGATAAAAGGTATATTGCGGTTCCAGGATCCCCATGCAGGTGTGCAGGTTGGCGCCCCCGAGATCGGCATCGACCATTACGACCCGGTGCCCGAGGGTGGCCAATCCTATGCCGATCGAGGCGGTGAGTACGGTTTTGCCGACCCCCCCTTTGCCGCCGCCGATGGCGTAGACCACCCGTTGCGACGGTGCATCCGACCGGTCCGGAAAGAGCTTGCGCAGTTCTTCCATTTGCCCGGCTCGCACCCAATCCTGGCTGCTCTCGCTGAAAACAAGGTCATCCCGGTCAAACGATCCTTCGCTGACCAGCTTCCGCAATTCAGGATAGGAATACGGACCAAGTTGCTGATCCTTGATCTTGATGAAGACGGACATGATGCATTGATTCTTTCTTCAAGAGTTGCGCAACGTTTGCAGACTCTGTCCGTTTTGGCTGTATATCCCCCAAAACCCCCAAGCCTACAGGATGTTAATCTATTACAATTAGCGGCAATGCCCGGCATGTGCGGAAAAGAACGGCTAGTTCTGTTCCGCGGCCGGCTCCTCGGTGCTGATTCCCAGCTCCACCTCTTCCTCCTCACTCTCCTCCTCTTTATCTTTGCGCTCGAGCAGATTCACGCCATCCTTGCGCTTGCGCAACGCAAGATAGGAAAGCACCGCTCCCGTGTCAAGTGTGGCAAATCCATAGGAGAGGATCCAGCCGCCCAGCAGGAGCAATCCGCAAGCGTAGAGGTAGCCTGCCACGGCGACCGTCGGACGTGCCAGCTCCTGCACCGGCAGATAATAGAACTCCTGGGTGAAGAAGAGATAGGGGGTGAAGCCGCGGAAGAGTGTAAAGATGATCCCCTCGGCAGACGCACTCCAGGCCTGCACCAGGGCTTGCCCGTTATTGGCCAGATCGGCAAAGTTGCTGCCCATAAAGTACGCGAAGAGGTAGTTGGTCAGCACCACCGCCTCCTTGCAAAAGGCGGCAAAAATGCCTAACGCCGCGAGTCCGAAGAAGAGGGAAACGAATCCGTAGAGCAGCAGTCGCCAGGGCTCCCTCCAGGTCAGAGCGAAGAGCTGAAAGATCGCCTCGAAGGCATCCTCGTCGGTGGTGGCGACGATGGCAGGGGCCAGAAACAGGGAGGTGCCAAAAACCAGGCCGATGAAGATCAGCAGCAAAGCCATGGCAAACCAGAGGAGCGTAAAGAGCGCCATGCCCAGTTCGCCGGCCCAGGGTATCCGCCCCAGGAGGCCGATCAGGAAGCCGCCGCCCATAAAAAGCAGGATCAGCAGCCCGAGGGCGAGCGGTGTCATGATCACGGCGCCGAACTTGCGCCAGGCAAAATTGTAGGCCTGCCGCCAGCTGTAAAAATGCTCCCCCTTGGCCGACATGTAGACCGCCCGTGCCACTGCCGTGTGGGCCAGCAGGGTGATCGCAAACGCCGCGACAGCACCCAGTCCGTGGAGCAACCAGCTGTACCAGGGCAGCTCCGCTCCGCCGCCAGCGAGGAGGGGGAGAATGCCGAAACGGCGCCAGAGTTCACCCGGATGGCCGCCTGCTGCGATCAGGCCCAGGTAGGTTAAAAGAGCATAGATCAGCCATCCCATGCCGAGGCCGGCCAGCATGATCCACATTCGCTGCAGGCTGAGCGCCAGACGCGGTGCCCGAAAGAGATCGCGTAAATCAAAATGAAGTGTGAGCATGGTTTGCCTCCATCCTGGTACGCCCCACCGGATGCATGGGGATAGAACGGATTTAAGGAACTATCATAGCGGACGCAGGCGCCTGCGCTCAGCCGCTGCACGCCGCAGCTTGCCGCAGCGCCGCATCCTCCAGCGCCGTCATGATCTCTTTTTGCGCCGCATCCCCGTCCTCATAGCCGAGGAGATGATAGAGGCCGTGCGCGGTCAGGCGCTGCAATTCATTGCCGAGAGTGACACCATACTCCTGCGCCTGGCGCTCGGCCGTCTCAAGGCAAATGTAGACCTCGCCCTCCAGGAGCGGCGCATCTGCTGCAGTCAGATTGAACGAGATGACATCGGTGCTGTAGGCGCGCTGAAAGAACCGCCGGTTCAGGGCGATGATCTCACGTTCCGGTACCAGGATAATCCGGACATCCCAGCCCTTGCCAGGCCCACGGCCGGAAAGGACCAGGCCGCCGATCAGCCCGAGGCCGCCCACAGCCAATCCGTTCCGCCGCGTCTGGTCGATCACCTGCAGCTGCCGTCGCGGTTCGCTCAAGGTTGCTGCCCCTCCTCGTCACCGCGGCTCTGGCCCGGATAAGGAATACGGCGATGAAACCGCGCATTGAGGATCTTTTGAAAGGCCTCGGAGATGCGCGCCAGATCCTGCAGCGTCAGCGGTGAATGGTCCAGCTCGCCGCTTTTGAATCGCTCATCGATGATCTCATCGACAATGGTCTTGATCCGGCTGAAGGAGGGATCGCGCAAGGTCCGCGAGGTTGCCTCGACCGCATCCGCCAGCATGACGATGGCGGACTCCCGCGACCTGGGCCGCGGCCCGGGATAACGGAACTCGTCCTGAGGCACCGGCTCGGAGGTCCGCTGCGCCACAGCTTTCTGATAAAAATAATGCATCAGGCTCGTGCCGTGATGCTCAAAGATAAAATCCTGGACAACCTTCGGCAGATGGTATTGCTGCGCCATCTCCGAGCCGCGGCGAACATGATTGAGCAGGATCAGGGAACTCATCGTCGGCGCCAGTTTCTCCTGAGGATTGCGCCCGCGCATCTGATTTTCGACAAAATATTCAGGCTTTTCGAGCTTGCCGATGTCGTGGTAATAGGAGCCCACCCGCGCCAGCAGACCGTTGCCGCCGATCGCCTCGGCCGCCGCTTCAGCCAGATTACCGACCGAGAGCGAGTGATGATAGGTCCCCGGCGCCTGCATCGCCAGCTGGCGCAGCAGCGGATGATTCAAGTCCGACAGCTCGAGCAGGGTCATGTCGGTGGTCAGATGAAAGGTGCGCTCCAGCAGCAGCACCAGGGCATAGGCGATGATCGGCGAGATAAATCCATTGATGAAACCAAGACCCCAGTCGCGGAGAATCTCGTGAAAGGTCTGGTAATTGAGGATGTCATGCATGGTGATCGAGAGCAGATACGCGCACATCACCACCGCCATGCTGCGTAACACCCAGTTGCGCGAGCGAACCCGGCTCACCGACAGGATCGCCATCGCTGAGACGAAAACGGAAATATAGGCTATGCCAAACTCATTGCCGCGCATGGCACCGATCAGCAAGCTGACCGAAATGGCATAGAGCAGACCGACGTAAACGTCAAAAAAGATGGTGACGATCATCGCACCCGCCGCCACCGGGATGAACAGGGGCGAGAGGTTCAGCTGCGTCACCAGAAAAGTCATCGCCGCCGGCAGAAAGACGATCAGCCCGATCAGCAACACCTGCTTGGGCGCGCCGGCAATGTCGCGCCGCCCCTGCCACAGGAAGAAGAGCAAGATGCTGAGGATGAACAGCGTGTTGCTCCATTGGCCCACGGCATGGAGGAAACGATTGATCAGCCCCCGGCCCTCACCGCGCTCGCGCTTGGCTGTGGCATAGGAATTCAGCTTTTCGATGTGCTCCCGGGTGATGCGCTCATGCCCGTCAATGATGCGCTCGCCCGCCAGCACCTGGTCCTTGGCCAGCGGCACCAGGGCCTCGGCCTCGGCCACCCGGGACTGGGTTTCCTGTTGATCGTAGAGCAGGTTGGGGGTAAGGAAGGCCTCCATGAGCTGAAAGGCAATTTTGATCTGGCGCTCGTCGAGCTGGCCATTGCCGCGCAGCTTGTCCAGAAGCTGCAGCTGGCACTCCCTCGGGCCGAAGTAAAATTCGCTGTTCTCGAGCACCTCACGCCGTTCGCGGCGGATCGAAATCTTGGGCGGCATGGGCGAGAAGGAACTACGCTCGACATTGAGAATGCCGAGCGTATAGGCTTCCCGCAAAACTTTTTCGACGGCGGTGGCGATTTCCCGAAACCGGTACCATTGCCGGTTCTCGGCGGCACCGCCCGCCGGCGCAGCGGCGAGGAGATTGTGAAGATCCCCTTCGGAAAGTGTGACCCCGGTTTCCTGAAAAACGCGGCTGACCTGGTCGGCCGTGACCGCACCGCTGCGCAATACCATGCCGGCCCGCTGCACAAAGAGCGTGAGACGTTCAAGCTGGGCAGTGGCCACCTCCTCATCGCGGGTGAAGACCGGCGCCACCTCGCTGCGCGCCCGCTGCAGATCCGCCTGATATTCATCGTGGCTCTTGTTGACCGGGAAGGTGAACGAGGCAATGATCTCGGGGCCGATATAAACCCGGCCCTCCCGCAGATCGGTGAAGCGGAGGGATTTCTCGCCCGGGAAAAGGAGTGCGATCACGGCGGCGAGGAGCACGACACCCAGGAGCGCATAGCGCACGCTGCGCAGCCGGGCGATCCAGTTCCCGCTGCCGCCGCCGCGAAGCTCCTTGTTCTTGCTGCCATTGATTCCGGCCGATTTGGCCGGGGTCTTGTCAAAGCGCTGATTCATCAGGCCACCGTTCCCACAAGGTCAACTCTGCCGCAGATTTTCATAAGCCTTGATGATCTGGCGTACCAGCTGATGGCGGACGACATCCCGTTCGCCGAGATAGCAAAAGCCAATGCCGTCGATCCCCCGCAAAATGGACTGGATCTGCACCAGGCCCGAGATGCTCGTTTCCGGCAGATCGATCTGGGTGATATCGCCGGTGACGATGGCGCGAGAATTGACCCCAAGGCGGGTCAGAAACATCTTCATCTGCGCCGCTGTGGTGTTCTGCGCCTCGTCGAGGATGACAAAGCAGTTGTTCAGCGTGCGGCCGCGCATGTAGGCCAGCGGAACGATCTCGACGACCCGCGTCTCGATCAGCCGGCGCAATTTGTCGCCGGGGATCATGTCGTGCAGGGCATCATAAAGCGGCCGGAGATAGGGATCGACCTTTTCGCGAAAATCACCGGGCAGGAACCCCAGGCTCTCGCCCGCCTCTACAGCGGGCCGGCACAAAATCAGCCGATCCACGAGATGATCGCGCAAGGCCGCAACGGCCATCGCCACCGCGAGAAAGGTCTTGCCCGTGCCCGCCGGGCCGATCGCAAAGACAATGTCGTTCTTGTGGGCGCTGGCGACATACTCCTCCTGGCCGGGGGTACGCGGCTTGATCACACCGGTCTTGGTGTAGACGAGCACCGATTCGGCATCGGGGGCAGCGCTTTCACCCCCACCGCCCTTCTCGCTCAGCTGCAGCACCGCCTCGATATCCTGAGGAATCACCCGGCCATTGCGGTTGGCCAAATAGACCAGCTCACTGATGACGCGCTCCGCTTGTTCCACCTGCTCGGGCATGCCCCGCAGGATGATATCATGGCCGCGCACGATCACTTGCGCCTGCAATTCGGCTTCGAGCAGATGAAGATTGGCATCCTGGGCGCCGAGAAAATCGACCGGATCAATGCCGCGCAGGCTGATTCTCTTCTCAATGGGTTGCAGTTCGTTCAAGGGGGTATCCCTTATCCTCCATCTTTACAAAAAAACTCCCGGTCTCTAACCGCAGGCGGTAAGACCGGGAGCTGTATATTCGTTCGAGCTCGGTGCGTCACTCATCCCCGCCGCCTGAGATCAGGAAAGGGGAAACAGACGGGCGAATACAGCAGCTGCTGCATCAACCCCAATCGACCCACCGCTCGCAGCCGAAAATGCGGCTTCTATCGGGGAATGATCAGCACCGTATGCGGGAAGATGCGCTGGGAATCTTCGCCGATGACCGCTTTGTTCTTCTGGTAGATCTTGGTCCAGGCGGCAGGATCGCCGTAGACGGCCGGATTGGCCGCAATCTTTTTCAGATTATCACCCTTGACCACCAGGTATTCATCGGGACCGCATTCGCGCTGGATCTTGAATTCCTGTTTCGGGTAAATCAGATCCGGATCCTTGATCTGCTCCTTGTTGTAGGAGTAGATGCGCATCCACTGCATCGGATCGGCATAAATATCCTTCTTGCCCGAGATCTTCCAGAGATAATCGCCAACAACCACCGTGTACATATCGTACAAGGCCTTCGGCATCTTGTTCTTCAGCTGTGCGATCTTGCCTTCGAGGGCCGCGATCGCATTCTGCATCTCGGTCAGGGCATACAGCTTGTCTTTTTTCAGCTCGGCCAGCTGCGCCTCGGCAGCCGCGAGCTCATCACGTTTCTTGAACAGCTCTTCCGGAGAAAGCGCCAGCAATCCATCGATCTGGGCCTCCAGGGCTTTCACCTTGGCTTTGTACGCCTCATAGCCGGCCTGGTCGCTTCCGGCACTCTTGAGGATATCGCTCCACAGCTGGCCGGCTTCAGCCTGCGCTGCAGCGCTCTGGGTGGTCAAATTGGCACAAGCAGTTGCACATTCCTCAGCCGCTTTCTTGGCAGCGACTTCACGATCTTGCCACGATTTGAGCTGGGCACGGTATTCATCCATGCTCATTTTCTTATCCTGCGCATACGTCAGCTGCGCACCCATAAGGAGCAAGAAGGAAAGCACAAGTGCTAAAGAGACCATGAGCTTGCCTGAAAATCTCATTAGCTTCCCTCCACAGTTATTGTGTGATGGTATCATCGATAATGGAATTATTGCCATTCGGAGAGACGTTTCTCGACCGTGGCTTTCTCTTGCTTCAGACTCTCGACCTTCTGCTTCTGCTGGGCCAGCTGCTGTTCAAGTGCAGCTTTTTCCTTGGCGCAGTCAGCGGCCTTCGTTTCCGCGGCCAGTGCGGCCTGCTTGGCTTCTTCAAGCGCTTTCAGCTCTTTTTCGTTGGGGTGGTTATGGCAACCCGCCACCAGGATAAAGGCGAAAAGCAGCAGACAAACAGCGGCAATCCGGGGGATCCAGCGTGATGTGCTCTTCATGCAATACACCTCCTTTCAATCCGTTGCTTTCAAGCCCATAAAGGTGCTTGTAACTCGATGATAAAAATGATAAATGTGCCTCTGGAAACAGCCAATTCAATGTCCGAGTCATTTTAACAATAATTTGGCTAATAGTCAAGGATAAAGATATTTACTTAAGCTTTTCACCGGGGGCCGGCGCCTCCCCCTTTTCCAGCAGCAAACCCAGCTCATGCAGCTGGGCCTCGCTGACGGTCGAGGGGCAGCCATCCATCAGCGACATCGCACTGGCGGTCTTGGGGAAGGCGATCACCTCGCGGATGGACTGGCACCCCGCCAGGATCATCACCAGACGGTCGAACCCGAAGGCTATACCGCCATGCGGCGGCGCGCCATAGCCGAAGGCCTCGATGAGAAAACCGAATTTCTCCTCAGCCTCGGCGGCCGCGATGCCCAGGGCCTCGAACATGCGCGCCTGCAGCTCGCTCTTGTGGATACGGATGCTGCCTCCCGCCACTTCCATCCCGTTGAGCACCAGATCGTAGGCCCGCGCCTTGGCGCGCCCGGGATCGCTGAGCATCAGCTCCTCATCGCCCGGACGCGGCGAGGTGAAGGGATGGTGCCGCGCCACATAGCGCCGCTCCTCCGGACTGTACTCGAAGAGGGGAAAATCGACGATCCAGGCCAGGTTGTAGACCCCCTCGGGGATGAGCTTTTCCTGGGCGGCCAGCTTTAAACGCAGATCGCCGAGAATCAGCCGGGCCTTCTCCGGGGCATCGGCTACCAGCAGGAGGAGATCATCGCCGCTGGCCCCCATGGCCTGCATGATCGCGTGGCGCTGCGCCTCGCTGAAGAATTTGGCCAGCGAGCTCTCCCAATCGCCCTGTTTGAGCTTGATCGCGACGAGGCCGGCGCCCCCCTGCTCCTTGACCCATGCGGTCAGGTCATCGATCTGCTTGCGCGAATAGCTGCCGCCGCCGGGCAGGCACAGGCCCGCCACCAGGCCGCCGCCGGCCACGGTGTCATGGAAGACCTTGAATTCGCTCTCCGCCACCAGCGCCGAGATTTCCTTGATCTCCAGGCCGAAGCGTAAATCCGGCTTGTCGCTGCCGTACCGGGCCATCGCGGTGTCGAAGGGGAGACGCGGCAACGGCAGCGTCAATTCGACGCCGAGGACCTGGCGAAATATCTCCGCCATCAGCCCTTCGACGATGGCAAAGATGCCCTCCTCATCGATAAAGGACATTTCGACGTCGATCTGGGTGAATTCCGGCTGGCGGTCCGCACGCAGATCCTCATCGCGGAAGCAGCGGACGATCTGGAAGTAGCGGTCATAGCCCGCCACCATCAGCAGCTGCTTGTACTGCTGCGGCGACTGCGGCAGGGCATAAAAGCGGCCTTTCCAGACCCGGCTTGGCACCAGATAGTCGCGCGCTCCTTCCGGGGTGCTTTTCATCAGAATCGGGGTTTCGATCTCGACAAAATCATGCCCGGAAAAATAGCTGCGCACGATCTGGGCGGTACGGTGGCGGATGAGCATGTTGCGCTGCATTTCGGGCCGGCGCAGATCCAGATAGCGGTATTTGAGCCTCAAGTCCTCCGTGACACTCCCCTCGCCGCTGATCATGAAGGGCGTGGTCCGGGCGGTATTGAGCACCTCGAGCGCGCTGGCGGCGATTTCAATCGCGCCGGTGGCCAGGCGGGGATTGACCATCCCCTCGGGACGGGATACGACCTCACCGTTCACGGCCAGTACATATTCGCTGCGCACCTGTTTGGCGGCTTCATAGCAGGGGGCATCCGGATCGATGCGCACCTGGGTGATGCCGTAACGATCCCGCAGATCCAGAAAGATCAGTGAGCCGTGGTCGCGGCGCCGGTCCACCCAGCCCATCAGGGTGACCATCTGGCCCAATTGGGCCGGCCGTAACGCTCCGCAAGTATGTGTGCGCTGGGTTGTCATAGGGGCTGTTTTCTCCATCCTGCAGGTGAAAAGGAAACCGGATCAGGCATCCCGGCAAAATTAAAACGGCACCCGGTGGGGGGCGCCGTCCTTAATTGGGGAATCCGGACCGGGACGGGCACAGCCTGCGGCTGTACCCTGTCCAGCCGGGCTTAATGCAATTCGGCAACTTGAATACGGTTCATGGCGCGCGCCAAAGAAGCCTGGGCACGCGGCACGTCAATATCGGGAGTATGCTGCTCCAGCCGGGCCATGGCGCGGTCCCGGGCCTGCTTGGCCCGCTCGATATCGATCTCGCCAGCCGGCTCGGCGGTTTCGACCAGGATTTTCATCTGGTTTTCCATAACCTCACAAAAACCGCCGCTGGTCGCATAATAGCGCATGCCCGCAGGGGTTCGGGCTTCGATCACCCCGACCTTGAGGGCCGTCAGGAAGGGGGCATGATTATACAGCACGCCAAAGTACCCGGCCACGCCGGGCGCCTTGACATGCACCACCTCTTCCTTGCCGACGACCTTCGTCGGGGTCACAATTTCCAATGTAAAGGTCTTGTCCATATTCTCTTGAATTCTGGCGGTAAATGAGGCAGCACGCCGCGCAGCCTAGGCCTCGCGGATTTGCTTGGCATTTTCGACAGCCTCGTCAATGGTCCCCACCATCCAGAAGGCCCGCTCCGGCAGATCGTCATGTTTGCCTTCGACGATCTCCTTGAAGCCGCGGATGGTCTCTTCGAGCTTGACATAGCGGCCCGGACGGCCCGTGAAAGCCTCCGCCACCGCAAAGGGCTGCGACAAAAAGCGCTGCAGACGACGGGCGCGGTTGACGGTAACCCGGTCCTCTTCGGAAAGTTCCTCCATGCCGAGGATGGCAATGATGTCCTGAAGATCCTTGTACTTTTGCAGGATCTGCTGCACCGCCCGCGCCACGTTGTAATGCTCGTCGCCGACGATGCGCGGATCGAGAATACGCGAGGTGGAATCCAGCGGATCCACCGCAGGATAGATGCTCATCTCCGCCAACGAACGCGAGAGCACGGTGGTGGCGTCGAGGTGGCTGAAAGTCGTGGCCGGTGCCGGATCGGTCAGGTCGTCGGCGGGCACGTAGATGGCCTGCACCGAGGTGATCGAGCCCTTTTTGGTCGAGGTGATGCGCTCCTGCAGCAAGCCCATTTCGGTGGCCAGCGTCGGCTGGTAGCCCACCGCAGAAGGCATGCGCCCGAGCAACGCGGAGACCTCGGAGCCGGCCTGGGTGAAACGGAAGATATTGTCGATAAAGAGGAGCACATCCTTGCCCTCTTCCTCGCGGAAATATTCGGCGATGGTCAGGGCCGAGAGGCCGACGCGCAGACGCGCACCGGGCGGCTCGTTCATCTGGCCGAAGACCATGGCGACCTTGGACTGCGACAGCTCCTTCATGTCGATGACGCCCGAATCCTGGAATTCGCGCCAGAGATCGTTGCCCTCGCGGGTGCGCTCGCCGACGCCGGCGAAAACCGAAAAGCCACCGCGCTGGATGGCGATATTGTTGATCAGCTCCTGGATCAGCACCGTCTTGCCGACGCCGGCGCCGCCAAAAAGGCCGGTCTTGCCACCCTTGGCGTAGGGCTCGAGCAGATCGATGACCTTGATCCCGGTCTCGAACATCTCGGTTCGGGTTTCAAGCTCCTCAAAGGTAGGGGCGTCGCGGTGAATCGGCCATTTCTGCTCCACCTGCAAGGGGCCAAGATCGTCAATCGGCTCGCCGATCAGGTTGAGGAGACGGCCCAGGGTCGACTTGCCCACCGGCATCTTGATCGGCGCGCCGGTGTCCACCACTTCCTGACGGCGCTGCAAACCATCGGTCGAATCCATGGCCACGCAACGCGCCGTGTTTTCCCCGAGATGCTGCGCCACTTCCAGAACCAGCCGCGAGCCATCCTGGCGCGAATATTCCAGTGCGGTGTTGATCGCCGGCAGCTTGCCGCCTTCAAAAAAGACGTCCACAACCGGTCCGATGACCTGCGCTATATGACCAACATTAGACATCCCATACTCTCCTGACAATCGATAAAGTGAAAATGCGTTCAGCCTCGGAGCGCCTCGGCGCCGCCGATCAGTTCGGTCAATTCCTTGGTAATGGCCGCCTGACGCGCCTTGTTGTAATAGAGCACCAGTTCCTTGATCATATCCGCGGCGTTGTCCGTCGCCGTGCCCATCGCCGTCATGCGCGCGCCGAGCTCTGAAGCGTGCGATTCGAGCAGGATGCGCCAGAGCTGAATGTGCAGATTCAAGGGACAAATCTCCTGCAGCACCCGCTCCGGAGAGGGCTCGAAAATATAGCCCACCGGGAAGCGGTTCTCCTCGGGCACAAGCGGCACGATGGGCAGGAGCTGCTCGACGATGATCTTTTGCTGGACCGCGTTCTTGAACTCGTTATAGACGACCATGATCTGGTCGAATTTTTTGGCGGCATACCAGGCCGCCAGCTCATCGGCGATCCGCTGCGCCTGACTGAAATCGAGCTTGTTGAAGACATCCACGTGATGCCTCAGGACGCCAACATCACGACGCGTCAAATAGTCGTAGCCCTTGCTGCCGATGGTGACCACGCCCGGGTTGAGGGCCGCGCTCTGGTGGATTTCCTGCAGGGCGCGGCGGCTGATATTGGAATTGAAACTGCCGCACAAACCCCGGTCGGCGCTGACCACCACATAGCATATCCGTTTGATCTTGTGCTGCTCCAAAAGCGGATGCTGGTTGCGCTTCATCCGGCCGGCAATGTGGCCCAGCACCGCCTCGAGTTCACGGGCATAGGGCCGCGCACTGAGGAGCTGGTTCTGCGCCTTGCGCAGCTTGGCAGCAGCCACCATCTTCATCGCTTTGGTGATCTGCTGCGTGCTGCGCACGCTGGCAATGCGGCGCTTGATGTTCCGTAAAGTGGCCATCGTTTATTCCGCCGCGTACATCTTGATGAATTCCTCGCATGCCTTGACCAGCTGGGTCTCGATCTCGGCCGTGATCTCCTTCTGCTCGCGGATGCCGCGCAGCACACCCTCATGCTGGGACTCCATGAACCGATGGAACTCGGCTTCGGCATGGGTGATCTTGTCCACCTCGATCCCGTCGAGATAGCCTTTGACGCCCAGGTAGATCACCGCCACCTGTTTTTCCACCGCCAGCGGTGCATATTGGCCCTGGCGCAGCAACTGCACCATGCGCTGGCCGCGGCCAAGCTGCTGCTTGGTCGATTTATCGAGGTCGGAGCCGAATTTTGCAAAGGCCTCCAGCTCGCGGTACTGCGCCAGATCGAGACGCAGGCTGCTGGCGTACTTTTTCATCGCCTTGATCTGGGCGTTGCCACCGACGCGCGAGACCGAGAGTCCGGCGTTGATCGCCGGCCGGATGCCGCCGTAAAAGAGGTTCGGCTCGAGGTAGATCTGGCCGTCGGTGATCGAAATGACATTGGTCGGAATGTAGGCGGAGAAATCGCCCGCCTGCGTTTCGATGATCGGCAGGGCCGTCAGCGAGCCGCCGCCGAGCGCATCGCTCAACTTGGCCGCCCGCTCGAGCAGACGCGAATGGAGATAAAAGACATCACCCGGATAGGCCTCGCGTCCCGGCGGCCGGCGCAACAGCAGGGAAACCTGGCGATAGGCCCAGGCGTGCTTGGAGAGATCGTCATAGGCGATCACCGCATGCTGGCCGTGGTCGCGGAAATACTCGCCCATCGCCACGCCGGCATAGGGCGCAATATACTGCATCGGCGCCGGGGAATCGGCCATGGAGGTGACGACGATCGAATGGGCCATGGCGCCGTAATCCTCGAGCGTCTTGACCACCCGCGCCACCGTCGAGGCCTTCTGGCCGATCGCGACGTAGATGCAGACGACATCGGTATCCTTCTGGTTGATGAAGGTATCGACGACCAGGGCGGTCTTGCCGATCTGGCGGTCGCCAATGATCAGCTCGCGCTGGCCGCGCCCGATCGGGATCATCGAATCGATCGCCTTGATGCCCGTCTGCAGCGGCTCCTTCACCCCCTGGCGCTGTGCCACACCCAGCGCCTTGCGCTCGATCGGACTGAAGGCCTTGGCGTTGATTGGTCCCTTGCCGTCCAGCGGCTGGCCCAGGGGATTGACCACCCGGCCCAGCAGTTCCGGACCGACCGGCACCTCGACCACGCGTCCGGTACGCTTGGCGATATCGCCTTCCTTGATCAGACTGTCTTCGCCGAAGAGCACACAGCCGACATTGTCTTCCTCAAGATTGAGCGCCATGCCAAAGACACCGTTGGGAAACTCCACCAACTCCATGGACATGACGTTCTCGAGGCCGTAAACGCGGGCAATGCCGTCGCCGACTTGCAGGACTTCACCGACCTGCTCGACATCGATATGCTTTTCGAACTGTTCAATTTGCTTTTTCAGAACCGAGGTAATTTCTTCGGGTCTAATTTCCATGGTTATAACCTGCTATCTGAAATAGGAGATGAGTATCGTGCACTAGAGCGCGGCGGCTTTCACCTGCCGCAGTTCCTGGCGCAGTTGATTGAGCTGGTGGCGTAAACTGCCATCGATCACCACCCCGGCGAACTTGATGATGACGCCACCCAGGATGGTGGCATCCACCTGGTTCTCCAGCACGACCTCCGCGTGGAGATACCGGCCCACCTGCTGACGGATCCGATCGATCTGCCCCGCATCCAGGGGCACCGCCGAATAGACCTGGGCGCGAACCCGGCCGATGCTTTGATCGTAAAGCTCGCCATAGGCCGTGACGATCTGGCTATAGTACGCCTGTCGCCCCTTCTCCACCAGCAGCTGGACAAAATGGTTGAAGAGGGGGGTAACCTGTTGCCCCAGCAGTTCCTTCACGGCCTCCTGCTTCGGCTTTTTCTCCACCTCCGGCGACATCAGAAACGCCCGGATGCGCCCGTTCTGCTCCAGCATGCCGGCGAAGGCGTGCAATTCCTCCAGCACCGGCCCGGTTTTGCCAGCCTCCTGCGCCAGCCCGAAAAGGGCCCGCGCATAGCGCCTGGCCAAGGGATGCGTTCTCAATTCAGTCCACCGAGTTTTTGCAGCGATTCGTCGATCAACCTCTGATGATCCCGGGCATCGAGAGACTTGCCGACCAATTTGCTGGTGGCCTGCATCGACAGTTCGACGGCCAGATCACGGATCTCCTCCATGGCCTTGTCGCGACTGAGATCGATCTCTTTGCGCGCCCGGGCGATCAGCTGCTCCGCCTCGGCGCTCGCCTTTTTAATGATTTCATCCTTGGTCACCTCGGCCGCCTTGCGGTTGCGCGCCAGTATCTCCTGCGCCTCCTTGCGGGCGGCGTCGAGGATCTGGTTTTGCTCGGCCAGGGTCTTCTGCGAGGCAAGCCGGGCCTGCTCCGCCAGTGCCAAAGACTCGTTGATTTTCTTCTCCCGCTCGTCCAGCATGCTCAGGATGGGCTTCCAGCCCACCTTGGTCAAAGCGAACAGGAGCAGGAGAAAGGTCAGCGTGGTCCAGAATATGGTACCACCCTGGGGGGTCATCAATTCCATAACAGCATACCCCGCGTTGGTTTATTTGAAGCCGAGCAGCAGACAGATAACCACCGAAAGAAGGGCAACGCCTTCGATCATGGCGGCGGTGATGATCATGGTGCCGCGGATTTCGCCGGCTGCTTCGGGCTGACGCGCGATGCCGCTGATGGCCGCACTGGCCAGCTTGCTGATGCCGAACGCTGCCGAAAAGGTCACTGCCGCAGAACCAAAACCCGCAGCCAGATAGGCAAACGCAGTGGGATTCATAGTACTACCTCCTGATCCAAGAAATGTGAGTATGTGGGTGATGATGATAAAGCATAACCCTGTACCATCCGGCCTGACTAATGCCCTTCCGATACCGAGGCGCTGATAAAGACCGCCGAGAGAATCGTAAAGACATAGGCCTGGATGAGTGAAATCAGCACCTCCAGCACGGCGGAGAAGAGAATGATCGCCAGCGGAAAAGCCGAAACCAGCCAGTTTTTAAAGAAAAAGATGACCGTCAGTAAAGCCAGAATGGTGATGTGACCGGCGATCATGTTGGCAAAAAGACGAATGGCCAGAGCGAAATGTTTGGTGATCATACTGATCACCTCGACCGGGACCATGATGAACTTGAGGAGAAAGGGAATGCCCGGAGGACTGAAGGTGGCCAAATACCCGAAAAAGCCATGCTTGCGCACCCCGGCGATCTGCACCATGAAAAAGGTGAAGAGCGCCAGCGTCGCGGTGACCGCAATATTGCCGGTCGCCGTGGCGCCGTAGGGCACCAGCCCGGCCAGGTTACAGAGCAGGATAAAAAAGAAGGCCGTCAGCAGATAGGGGGCATAGGCCGCACCGGCATGGCCGAGATTCGGCTTGATAATATCGTCGCGCAAATAGGCCACCAGGCTTTCCAGCGCATTGGCCAGCCCGTGCGGGACCAGCGACGGCCGCCGGAAGGCCACATAAAAAGCCAGGATCAGCACCGCCGCGACAATCCACATCCACAGAATATGATTGGTGATGGAGAGATCGATACCCCATACCGTCGGTAGCTTGATCACCGGGTGGGGCAGGACGTGGTGCATGATGAAACCAACTCCGCTCTCGCCCTGCTCCGCGGCATGTTTGGCCGCCTGCTGCACGGCCTCGCCATGCTCCGCGCTATGCTCAAGGATCTGTTCTATCATGATGATTGGCGTGTTTCTCTTTCAATTCCGAGTTGATAAACCTGATTTCATGATACTGCAGAAATAGATAATATAACATAAAGGAGGCGAGAAAACCGATCAACGGCCAGTGCAGCACCGCGATCACCAGCCAGGCCACTGCAGCGAAGACAAGAAACCGCAGCGCCATGCCCCCAAGGATGACGGCATAAAACGTCTTGATCTTGCGATGGAAGGCCCATCGGATCGAGATCAGGCTGAAGAGGATATTGCCCAAGCTGATCAGGTAGCCGAGCACATAGGAGCGGGTCATGCCGGCTCCGCCGTAGCGATGGACCACGATGAATAACAAGAAAAAAACCGGTACGGTCCAGCCGACGATCCGCCAGACCCGAAACGAGGAGGTCATGATGATTTCTTGTCCGTGCGCTTCTGCTTGATGGCGGGATAGACCGTTTTGTATACATTTATAAAGCCGGCGGTTCCGCCCAACAGGACTCCGATGAGCAGCAGGATCGGGGTCGTGTGCAGCTTCTGATCGAGCCAGTACCCCAGCACGGTGCCGAGGAGCACCGCCACCGCCAGTTGCATGCCCAGATCCATATATGGCCCGATGACCAATCGCTTCTTGTCATCGCGTTCATCCACGGAACCGCCTTACTTGATAATCGCCTCTTTGTCGGCGCTGCTTTCCGTCTTGCTGCCACCGCGTGTTTCGGACATCGTGCACTTGCCGTCGAAGATCGCGCCTTCGTCAATGACCAGCTTGCCGGTCTTGAGTTCGCCGCGCAACTCGGAATGGGCCTCAAGAACCGTCCGGCCCGGGGCCAGTACCGCACCGGTGATCTTGCCGCCCAGAACCAGATTCTTGACATGCACATTGCCCTTGATTTCCCCTTCGGCCCCAACGATCAGCGTATCGCCGGAAACAACATCACCAACCACCTTGCCATCGATTCGCAGGCTGAGCTCCACCTTGATATTGCCATCTACCACAGAGCCCTTGCCAAGAATCGTGCTCAGCTCACCCGGTTTCTCGATGCTTTTCATATCGGCACTTCCCTGTTGATGAATATCTTCCACCCGGCATCCGCTTTACATCCGGGCAAACGCCAGGATGTAGTCAGCGGGATTGAGGGCGACGCCATCTTTCCATAGCTCAAAATGCAGGTGCGGCGCGGTGCTCTCTCCCGAAGAACCCACCAGAGCAATGTGGTCACCCTTGCGCACCAGCGTGGACCGCGGCACCAGATTTCTCTGGGTGTGACCGTAATAAGTAAAAAAGCCGTCACCGTGATAGACGATCACCATGTTGCCCAGATCCTGCGTCCAGCCCGAAAAGATAACCACCCCGTCCCCGGCTGAACTGATAAACGCGCCCCGCGGCGCCGCGATATCAATACCATAATGCGCCGTCCCCTCCGCCGAATAGTTCCGGGTCAGGACGCCGGCCACCGGCAGATAGGTCGGCAGACTCTTCAGATACTCGTGGATGCCGATCTCTTTGGATTGCTGGAGAAAACCCAGCTTTTCACTCAGATTGACCTCCACCGGCTTGATCCGCTCCCGGCGCGATTCCGGGACAGGCTCGGGAGGCAGGCCGCGCAGCGGTGGCGAACTCATGGCCTCCGAATCGAGCGATTGACTCTCATGCGTGCCGCTCAGCCCCAGGGCGCTGCGCAACTTGGCGTCGGTCGCTTCGAGCTTTTGAAACAGAGCGGCCAGCTCATAGACCTTTTTGCTGTTCTCGATCAGCTGGTCGTTCACCTTTTGCAACCCGCTGTTGGCCACGGCCAGACGCGCCCACTGCAGGTAGGCCACCACACCGAAAACCAGGTGCAACGCCAGGAGGATGCCGGCCCAGCGCAGAAATAAGAGTTTGCGCACGGAAAGGCTGTAATGCCGCGGCTCCGCCTGGTCGTCCGGAATGACCAGGATCTGCACCTGGCGGCGGCGCCGCAACGCCCCCTTGAGGGGCTTATGCAAAAATGGCAGTTTCATAGAGGCTGCACGTGGAATCAATCACCGAGGATGAGCGCGACAATCCGCTCGAGTTCGTCGGAGGAGTAGTACTCGATTTCGATCGCGCCACCCTTGCTTCTGCTCTTCATCGCTACCTTGGTGGCCAGTCGGTCGCGCAAACGACCTTCCATCTCAGCCAGATATAAATTCTGAACCGAAGGTGTGGCTTTGGTGGGGGTGCCTTTGCCCTTTTCCGGCTCCCGCACCATCTCTTCCACTTTGCGCACTGAAAGATTGCTGGCGACGATTTTTTTCCACAAGGCCAGCTGCTCTTCACTGCTGCCGAGCGCGAGCAAGGCGCGCGCATGGCCAAAGGAGATCTCGTTGCTCTGGACACTCTCCTGGATGCGCCGCGGCAGCCGCAGCAGCCGGAGAAAATTGGCCACACTGGTACGATCCTTACCGACCTTGACCGCCACCTCTTCCTGGGTGAGATGGCATTCATCGATGAGCCGCTTGTAGCCATTCGCCACATCGATGGCATTCAAATCTTCACGATGGATATTCTCGATGATCGCCAGCTCGAGCATCTCCTCATCGCTCTCGACCTCGAGAAGATAGGCCGGGATCTGGGTAATTCCCAGGTCGCGCACGGCGCGCAAACGGCGCTCGCCGGCGATCAGCTGGTAGCCGGCACCGTGGCGCCGGACGGTGACCGGCTGCACCAGTCCCTTTTCGGCGATCGACTGCTTCAGCTCGGCAAGGCGTTCGGGATCGAATTTTTCCCGCGGCTGGAAAGGATTGGGGGCGATCTTGTCGATGTCGATCATCTGAATGCCCTGCGCGGCGGCCTCCCCTGCCGGTCCGGACTGCATATCAGGAATGAGCGCACTCAGCCCGCGTCCCAATGCCTTCTTATTCGCCATTCTTGATGATTTCCTCTGCCAGGCTCATATAATTTTCCGATCCCGAGCACACGGCGTCATAGAGAATGATCGGCTTGCCGAAACTGGGCGCTTCGCTGAGGCGCACATTGCGCGTGACGATGGTATCGAACACCCGCCCCTCGAAGTAGCGGCGCACATCTTCGGCAACCTGCCGTGAGAGATTGAGGCGCGCATCATACATCGTCAGCAGCACGCCCTCAATCGCGAGATGTTCGTTCAGGTGCTTCTGCACGAGCCGAATCGTATTCAGCAGCTGCCCCAGCCCCTCCAGCGCGTAATACTCGCACTGGATCGGGATCAGCACCGAATCGGAGGCGGTCAGGGAGTTGATCGTCAGCAACCCCAGCGAAGGGGGACAGTCGATAAGGATATATTTGAATTGATCGCGCACCGGTTCAAGCGCCCGCGCCAGCCGTTGCTCCCGCGAAATCGCCGAAACCAGCTCAACCTCGGCGCCAACCAGACTGATCGAGGAGGGGAGCAGCTTGAGATAATCGAGTTGGGTGTCCAGCAGGAGGGATTGCGCTGCGTGCTCGTTGATGAGCGCATCGTAGATCGTCGCCTGCAGCGCGCGCTGATCATAACCATAACCACTGGTGCTGTTGGCCTGAGGATCCATGTCCACCAGCAACGTCGGGTATTCGGCTACGGCCAAAGCCGCGGCCAGATTGACCGCCGTTGTGGTCTTGCCCACGCCCCCTTTTTGGTTTGCTATGGTTATAATTTTGCCCATGTAGGGGGCTTCCTCCATTTTCTAATATATTGCATTAATATAATCCCGGCGAAGTTCAAAATCAATGAAAAGTTTCTCCTCCCGGCGGCACAGCCCGGACGGACTTTGTCCTTGACATTAACGGCAGAAACATGTAATTTTTCCCGCCGGAACACCCCCTCCGACCCCGTTCTCATCATCCATACACGCTGCTTAACGACTCCCAATCCAAGAGGATCTGCCATGATTAACCTCTTCAACAAACTGGTCATATTCTTCCTGCCGATCATCCCCAAATTTATCGTCCGGATGGTGGCCAAACCCTACGTCGCTGGCCCGACCCTGGACGACGGCATCCGCGTGGTGAAGGAACTCAACAACAAAGGCATCTGCGCCACCATGGACGTCCTCGGCGAAAGCGCCAACCGCCTCGAAGAGTGCCAGGAGGCCATCGACGACTATTTCAAGGTGCTCGAAAACATCGCCGCCGCGGGACTCGACGCCAACATCTCGGTCAAACTGACCCAGCTCGGTCTGCTCCTCGACAAGGAACAGTGCTACCAGAATATCCGCCAGATCGTGGCCAAGGCCGATGCCCTCGGCATCTTCGTCCGCATCGACATGGAAGACTCCCCGGTGACCAGCGACACCATCGAGATCTTTATGCGCATCAACGACGAATTCAAACGCACCGGCATCGTCATCCAGGCCTACCTCCGCCGCAGCCTCGCCGATGTCGTCCGCCTCTCCGCACGCAAAACCAACTATCGCATCTGTAAGGGGATCTATATCGAGCCGCGCAAGGTCGCGTTCAAGGATAAGCAAACCATCAACGACAACTATGGCCTCCTGCTCGATACCGCCTTCTCCATGGGCAGCTATGTCGGCATCGCCACCCACGACGAACGCCTCTACTGGAAAGGGCTGGAATTGATTCATAAACACCAGCTCACCCCGGACCAGTACGAATTCCAGATGCTCCTCGGCGTCGACGAAGAGCTGCGCGATATCATCCGGGCCTCCGGCCACAAACTGCGCATTTATGTGCCGTTCGGCAAACGCTGGTATGCCTACTGCGTACGGCGCCTGAAAGAGAATCCAATGATGGCCTGGTATATCGTCAAGGCCATGTTCGGCTTGAGGTAACCATGACCCCTTCTGCCGAGGAGCGGATCCGGGAACTGCGCGATCTGATCCATTATCACAACCATCGCTACTACGTACTCGATGACCCCGAGATCTCGGATGCGGAATACGACCGCCTCATGCGCGAGCTCATCGGCCTCGAGCAGCAGCACCCCGATCTGGTGACCGAGGATTCGCCCACCCAGCGGGTCGGCGGTGCCCCGCTCGAGGCCTTTGCCCCCGCCCCGCACGCTCTGCCCATGCTCAGCCTCGATAATGCCCTGGCTGTGGAGGAATTTCTCGCCTTCGACCAGCGCACCCGCCGCACCCTCGGCCAGGAAACACCCCTCGACTATGTCTGCGAACCCAAGCTCGACGGCCTCGCCGTCGAGCTTGTCTATATCGACGGCCGCTTCACCCTCGGCTCCACCCGCGGGGACGGCTATACCGGGGAGGAGATCACCCGCAATCTTAAAACCATCAAGAGTATCCCGCTCAAACTCCTGCATCCGCCAACGGGACGGCTTGAGGTGCGCGGCGAGGTGATTCTCGGCAAGGAAGAATTCGCCCGGCTCAACCGCGACCGGCAGGAGCGCGGCGACCCGCTCTTCGCCAATCCGCGCAATGCCGCAGCGGGCTCGTTGCGTCAGCTCGACCCCCAGATCACCGCCGCGCGCCCCCTGGCCATTTTCTGTTACGCGATCGGCCAGGCGGATGCCTTTCCCTTCACCACCCACGCCGAAATGCTCGCGAAGTTCAAAGCCATGGGACTGCGCGTCAACCCCCTGATCGAGCGAGTCAGCGGCGCCGAGGCGGTCATCGCCTACCACCAGGCCATTGGGGAGCGCCGCAGCCGCCTGCCCTACGAAATCGACGGCATCGTCGTCAAGGTCAATCCCGTAACCCAGCAGGAGCTGCTGGGGGCCAAGAGCAAGAGCCCGCGCTGGGCCATCGCCTTCAAATTTCCCGCCCGCCAGGAGGTGACCCGGATCCTCGATATCCAGGTTCAGGTCGGCCGCACCGGCGTGCTCACACCGGTGGCCATCATGCAGCCGGTCCAGGTCGGCGGCGTCATCGTCAGCCGCGCCACGCTGCACAACCAGGACGAGATCGACCGCAAGGAGATCCGCATCGGCGATTGGGTGGTCGTCCAACGCGCCGGCGATGTCATTCCCGAGATCGTCAAGGTCATCACGACCCGCCGTACCGGCACGGAACAGCCCTTCCTCCTCCCGGAACGCTGCCCGGCTTGCGGCAGCCAGACCGTGCGGCCGGAGGATGAGGCGGCGCGGCGCTGCATCAATGTCGCCTGTCCGGCGCAGATCAAGGAACGCATCTTTCACTTCGCCTCCAAACGGGCGATGGATATCGACGGCCTCGGCGAAAAACTGGTCGAACAGCTCGTGGAATCCGGCCTGGTCAAGGACGTGGCCGATCTCTATAGCCTGACCCCGCCACAGCTGGCCGGACTCGATCGCATGGCCGATAAGTCGGCGGCCAATATCATCGACGCCATTGCCGCCAGCCGTACCCGCCCCCTGGACCGCCTGCTCTTCGCCCTGGGCATCCGCCAGGTCGGCGAACACGTCGCCCGCGTGCTGGTGGAGGCGCTTGCAAGCATGGAGGCCCTCATCCATGCCGCACCGGAGACGCTGATGCAAATCCACGAGATCGGCCCACAGGTGGCCGAAAACGTGCACGGATTCTTCGCCACCCCCGAAAACCTGCAGGTCATCGAACGGCTGCGCCAGGCCGGCGTCGCCATGCCCCCGGCCGTCGCCCGCCAGGGCACGCGGCTGGCCGGTCAGACCATCGTCCTCACCGGGACGCTGGCCTCCTTCACCCGCGAGGAGGCGGAAAAACTGGTGCTCGAACAGGGCGGACACCCGGCATCCTCGGTCAGTAAAAAAACCACCTTCGTCGTCGCCGGAGAAGCCGCCGGAAGCAAACTCGACAAGGCCCGCGAGTTGGGCATTCCCGTCCTCAGCGAGACAGAATTCAAGGAAAAGATCGGACTATGAACAGAAAACCCCGTTTCGGGATATGCGCCCTGCTGCTCGCCCTCACCCTCCTCACCACCCACTGCGCCTCCAGCCGCAAGCCCGGCCAGCTCGCCTTCGTCAGCATCGAGGAAGAAATGGCGCTGGGCCGGGAGATTTCCGTGCAATCCGGACAGGTGCTTCAGACGCTCCGCAACCAGGAGGTGGGGCGCTACCTGAACGGGCTGGCGGCCGAGATCGGACTGCAGTCGCACTGGAGCGGACTGACCTACACCGTGCATGTGATCAATGCGCCCGACCTGAATCATTTTTCGCTTCCGGGGGGACAGATTTTTCTCTACCGCGGACTGATCGAAACTCTGGGGAACAGCGATCAGGTCGCGGCGGTGATCGCCCACGAGATCGCCCATGTCGCCGCGCGTGATGGCGTCGAACGCCTGGCCGCCAAGTATGGCTGGGCGGTAGCCGCGCAGAGCGTGATCGGGCAAAATCCCGAGATCGCACGGCAGCTGCTCATGACGCTGTACACAAAGGATACGATACTGGATTATCCCAAGCCAGTGGAGCGCGAAGCTGACCGAAAATGCGCCACTTATCTGGAAAAGGCCAATTTTGACCCAAACGGACTTTTAGAGATGCTGCGCGTGCTGCGCCAGGCCGAATCCGGCCATGCCGCCCTCGTGCGCTTGCTGCGCAAGACCCACGCCTCAGCTTCTAGCCGATATCGTCATGTTTCCAATGAGGTTAAACTATTGGCCTCCCCCGCTGTCAACGCCCATCCCCAGGCCGATTTTCTGCAGATCAAGGCCATCCTCGCCAAAATCCCCTACTGATCTTCACCGCTTTTTTCCCGCCGCTCTGCACTTTTTGGCATGCTTGTTGTTATAGGCATGGCATACGTGCAAGCATCTTGAGACAGGCAGCGCCGCAGGCAATACCAGGCCGTACATGTAGTGGTTGCATCGCGTCTGAGCGTCCTTTGGAGTGGGACTTGCCATAGCATCTTTTACGGCCTGGCGCCTGTCGCTTATCGCCGGCACCTTGAGCAGCAGAACAGGTCTGAGTGAGCCTGTCGTTGACATAGCATTTAGCCATCCCCCGCGGGGGTATGGCCGGGGCAAGGCAGCCTGTCCAGCTCTTCTTGCCCCGCAGAACCTCCCTCCTCCTCCTCAGATGCCAAAACTAAAAAGCCTCCGCTGAGCACACGGAGGCTTTTTAGTTTTTGGCGCATCCCCGGCGCCGCATCTCGAGCCGGCCCGCCCGGTTCGCACCTTTCCCACGCATCCTGCGCATCACCCTCGCATCGCGAGTCCTCCCGCTTCTGCCCACACCCCTCCTGCGCATCGCAAGTTCTCCCGCCACCGCCTGCACCCGGTCCGGAGACCCGGCTTAGGGCCGACGAATCCCGAGCTTTTGCACCTTCTTGTAGAGATTGGTACGGTCGATGCCCAGCGTCGCCGCGCTGGCCTCCATCTTCCAGTGATGCGCCTGCAAAATCTGCGCGATGTACTCCTTCTCGAAGCGTTCCCGCGCCTCCTTCAAGGTCGGCATGCCGGCATCTCCGGCGGGGAGACCCACCGTCTGCTTCAGTTCCTCCTCCGAGAGCGCATCCCCTGTCGTCAGGACTACCGCCCGCTCGATGCAGGAACGCAGCTGGCGCACATTGCCCGGCCAGTGATAGCTCATCAGGATACTCAGCGCTGCCGGGGAGAGTTCGCCCAGCCGTCGGTTGTGACGTTCGCAAAACTGGCGGAGAAACTCCGCGCTCAGTTCCGGGATGTCTTCCTTGCGTTCCCGCAGCGGCGGCAGCTGGATATCGACCACGCAGACGCGATAAAAGAGGTCCTCGCGAAAGAGCCCTTTGCTGATTTGTTCGGTCAAATTCCGGTTGGTTGCGCTGATGATGCGCACATCGATGGGCCGCGGCCGGTTGCCCCCGACCGCCTCCACTTCATGCGACTGCAGCACCCGTAGCAGTTTGGCCTGGGCCGACAGGCTCAGATCGCCGATTTCGTCCAGTAACAGGGTGCCCCCGTCGGCCTGCAAAAATTTGCCGTCATAATTCTCCACCGCGCCGGTGAAGGCCCCCTTGCGATGGCCGAAGAGCTCGCTTTCGATCAGGGTATCGGGGATCGCCGCGCAGTTGACCCGCATAAACGGACCCGCGCTGCGCTTGCTGCGCAGGTGGATCGCCATGGCCACCAGTTCCTTGCCCGTCCCGGTCTCGCCGGTGATCAGCACGGTACTCTCCGTCGGCGCCACCCGGTCGATCCGCGCATAAACCGCCTGCATGATCCGGCTCGTGCCAACCATCCGGTAGCGGTTCATGATCTCGGCGGCCATCCAGTTGTTCTTCTGCTCAAGGTGCCGCCATTCCAGGGCCCGCTCCACGGTCAGCAACAGGCGGTCAAGATTGACCGGCTTTTCGAGAAAGTCAAAGGCGCCGAGGCGGGTCGCCTGGACCGCACGGTCAATGGTGGCATTCCCGGTAATAATCACCAGGGGTAAACCCGGCGCCAGAGCAGCGGCCCGCTCCAGCACCTGCATGCCGTCCAGCCCCGGCATGGCAAGATCGAGCAAACCGATGGCCAGGTCGCCCTGGGCGAGTAATTTAACCGCTTCATTGCCATCCCGGGCGATATCGGTTTCGTAGCCTTCTCCTTGCAACGCAGATGCGAGTTGGACGGCGAAAGCGGGATCATCTTCAGCAATCAGAATCCGTCCCTTGGTATGCTTCATCACCCTTTCTCTCCCCGGCTAATGCAGGGGCAACCGGACGAAAACGGTTGTCCCGCTGCCTTCACGGCTGTCGATTTCGATACTGCCGTTATGGGATTCGATAATGCTCCTGGCCAGAGACAATCCCAGTCCTGTTCCGGAGGAGGAGGTTGAGAATCCCGTCTGGAAAATTTGTGGCAAGTCTCCTGCGGCAATACCACGGCCGTTGTCGGATATTTCCAGCAGGGCCGTGTCACCCTCCCCATGCGTGGAGAGCGGATTCTTTTCGCGCAAGGTGGAAATATTGACGACGCCCTCGCCTTGCATAGCGGTGATGGCGTTGTCCAACAGATTGTAACAGGCTTCCTTGAATTGGCTGATGTCGATATGGACCGGCAAGTCGAGCGATTCGAAATGGGTCCTGAGTTGCACCTCATCGGGTATGCGCGGCAGGTATTCCTGCAACGTCTCCTGCACGACCCGGGAAAAATCATCGGGGACGAAGACCGGGGGTTCGAGGCGCGCAAATTTCATAAAAGCGTTGATCGTATCACGCACGCGCTCGATCTCATGGAGGGCGGTCCGCGTCATCTCATCATAGGCCTGGGCCCGTTCCGGAGAATCTTTCCTGTAGGCGCGTTGCAGGCGCTGGATGGCCAGCAGGACGGTGGCCAGAGGGGTCTTGGTTTTATGGGCCATCCGCTGCGCCATGGCCGCCCAGATCTTTAGGCGCTCCTTCTCCGTACTCTCGGAGAGATCGATCAGCAGAAGCATGACAAACGCGGGCACCCGCTGAATGCGGAAAAATTCCGCCGCAGCCTTCTGAATCCGGCCTTCGCTGGTCAGCTCCAGTTCATGCTGCTCGTAGACCTCCTGGCGCTGATTGAACAGTTGCAGCCGCGAAAGGATCTCTTCGAGATGGGCGGCCCGCAACACCTCCACTGCCGGATGTTTCAGCACGCTTCTCCGGTCCTGGCCGATCATCTTTAAAAATCGGGGATTGCAATGGCTGATACGCTCCCGGCCGTTGATCAATGCGAAACCGACGCGGTTGGAAGAAACCTGGCCTGGAAAATGTAACAAGTAGTGCAGCCTGAGGCCCCCCGCCAGGAGAATAAGGAGGAAGAGAAGAATCAGTCCAGGCAGGATCAGCGCCAGGGTGGGCCCCAGCACGATACGTCTGCCGAGCAATAAAAAACCGGGAGGATTCTGCGCAAGGATTTTGCCCGCCGGAATGCTCAGCTGGCAAAGACGGGTGCCATCCAGCAGGCTGAAGCTCCGCTGCGCGGCTTGTTGGCGGTCGTGTGCCGCCATTTTGAAATGGCCAGGATTCTTCAAGGACATCCAGGCAATCGGATGCAGAGCCGCATCGGTCAGCCAGAGTGCGGGAGGAGTATAGGTTACAAAAAATAACTCCTCCACACCATCAAGATCCAGATCATCGGCCAGGACCGGCCTCGTCCGGCCACTGTTCCGGGCTTCGGTCTCGATCGTGAGCCGCGTGCCTACCGGGTCATACCGGATGACGGCCACATGATCGGTGAGATCGCCGGCGATGATCTCCGGCAGCCCGTCCCCAGCCAGATCACCTACCTCGAAGGCGTAGAATGGATCGATATCCGCTGCGTTTTCCAGCGCCGCCTTGACCGAGAGCGAACGCCCATCCAAGACTTGAAGCAGGACGCGCAGCGGGCTGCTTTGCACCAGGGAGAAGGGCGCGGCGATGATCTCCGGCCGGGTGTCTCCGTCCAGATCGACGACACGCACATTAACATAGGAGGATTCCCCGCCATAGGCCTTGGCCGCCAGAAGACGGCCATCCCCCGCCAGCACCGCAACATAACTGCTGTCCCGGCGAAAGCGGCCGAAATCGGCGCCATCCGAGGCCCCCCCGAGCGTCACCACCAGCTCGATCGCACCATCGCCATTCACATCAGCCGGCACAACCTGTTCGATCATGGGCGCAAAATGGTATTCCAGCACACGCTGCCGGGTTGCCAGATCATAGGCCAGCAGGGCGCGCGGCTGTCGATCCGCCCCGGTATTGAACCTGGCGATCAGCTCCGGGCGCTCATCTCCATTGAGGTCGGCGGAGGCGAAAACAAGCAGATTCCCACTCCAGATTCCGTCGCCGGAAAAATCCTCTCCCCCCAGGGTCGCCAATGAATCGATCCGCTCCGCCCGGTGGTTGTAAAGATCGATCCAGCCGTGATCCCCGGCACGGCGATAGGTGGCAAAACGGCAGCGCCCCCTGCCGCCCAACGGAAAAAAATGATAATCCTTGGGATCGAGGAAAAGGGGATGGCCCGGGTAGGTGTACCGGGAACCGGCAAGTTCACGGATGGCCAAAAACAGGGGCTGGTTGGTGTCGGTACGCAGTTCGCACCTCTCCAGCTGGCCATCCGCATCAAAGTCATCGAGAATGAAATCGTAGACCTGGATGGCCGGATCAACCTCGGAGAGCCAGTCATCCAGGCGTGGTACATCCTGCGTCTGCCAGAAAACAGGCTCCGCCGCGCGGGCGCGCACCAGGGCGCAGCTCAGCAGCGCTGCAGCAGCCAGAAAGAAGCAACCTGCGGTTCGCTTCATCCCCCTCCTCCTCAGCTCAGCGCATCAGCACCATTTTTCGCGACACCATGCCCCCATCCCATTGCAGCTGATAAACGTAGAGACCTGCGGGATTGGCGCCGGCGTGCCAGACGACCCGGTGCAGGCCGGCGCTCTGGGAACCATCCACGAGCCGGGCGACGTTCTGCCCGAGGCGGTTATAGATCGTCAACTGTACCCGCCCGGAGCCGGCCAGGGTGTAGGAGATCGTGGTCTCCGGATTGAAGGGATTGGGATAATTCTGCCGCAGGGCATAGTCCACCGGGGCAGCCGTCGTAACGGCGGCTACGCCGGATTCGATCCGGCAGGCGCTCTGCGCCAGATGATAGAGAAAAAGATGGCCCACCGCGGCATACCAGACTTCGGAACGGTTGCTGATGTAGGTGAGGTGCTGCCAGGGATAGCTTTTATCCCATTCCACCACATTGGGGTGGCACATCAAATGATAGACACTGTGATCGGCCAGGGCTGTATCAAAAGCACCGTTGAGATCATTGAGGTCATTGCTGCCGATTCCCCAGCCCAGCTGTGAAGCCGGCGGATCGAAAGCGCGCGTCACCCCGGCGTTGGTGAACATCTGCAGGGTCTCATTCCAGGCCGGCCAGCCGAAAAAGTTGCTGGTATAGAGACGGCCGAAGAGAAACTGGTTCACCGTCAGCAGCGAGTCGACGATCCGGTCGGTGCGCCCGTTGGGGGCGATCCAGAGGTAGACATATTCGCGCAAGCCCGAAGCGAAGAGCGCCGGCAGCTTGAGATTGCGAATGATATCCTCCTTGTTGCCCGTGATCTCCGCACCGTAATTCTTGTAAGGGAGAGAAGGATGGCTGCGGGAGTGGCACGCAGCTTCGACCAGCCCCGAGTCAAGCTGGGCCTGGATATAGGCGTAGACACTGCCATCCGCACCCCCCGAATTAATGCCGCAGCTGACCCAAAGGTTGAAGGAGCGCAGGATGTGCAGAGCGCGCTGGAATTTGGCCTTGCTCCATCCGGCCATGTCATCGGCGCTCAGGGTGACCGCCATGCTGCGGTTGTCGTAGTAGGGAGCGATCCCGCTGCACGTGACGGGGAGGGCCTGCCCTGCAGCGTCGGTGATCCTGAGCATCAGCGAGTCGCTCTCGTCGGAAAATCCCGCCGAAGCCAGGACCGTGGCGGCCGTCTCATCATAGCGAGCAGCGGCGATGCCGTTAAAAAAATCCCCGCTTTTTTTCTCCGGCAGCAGTTGCCAGGAGGCGCCCGTCCGATAGCGGTACCAGGCCTGCAAGCCGCTCTGCGCGGAGGGCAGATGCAGAACAAAGGTCAGGGGATAAGCAAATCCATAGTCGACATGGGCCTTGGAGTCAATGGTGACCTGCACCTCCGTCGCTGCGGAGTGAATGAGGAGGATCTTTTCCTGGGCGGTGAGGAGCGTGGAGCAGAGTAACAGCACCCCCATCGCGCCGGTAGCTGTAAAGCGAGGTATCATGGTATTCCTTCCGGGTAGCCAGGCTTTCATATAAACTACACTTTTTCATATAAAAATCAACCACTTTAACGGCTTTTGGCCGCTTTTAATCGTCTTTTTTGAAAACATTTTTGCTTTTTTGCGTAAAATGACTATACTACATAAAAAGGAGGAGCTATGCAGATTCAATTTATTGCGCCCTTTGAGAGAGCCTATAATCGGATGAAATCCGCGTTGTTCCAGCCCTTTGATTTGCACAAGTGGATGGTGGTCGGGTTCACCGCGTTTCTCGCCGACTTGCTCGACGGCGGCGGGGGCGGGGGGAACGGCTTCAAAAAGCAGAGCGCCGGCGACTGGGGGGCCATTCTCAGCGGCCCTTACGAGGCCCTCGACTGGCTTAAAGCCAAGCCCGAATGGATGCTGCTGATACTTTTCGGCGGCCTCGCCGTGCTCGCGCTGGTCCTTATCTGCCTCTGGCTGAGTTCCCGCGGCAAGTTCATGTTCCTCGACAATGTCGTGCAGGATCGCGCTCTGGTCTCGCGGCCCTGGCATCAATACCGTGATCTGGCGCATTCTCTCTTTCGCTGGCGCGTGGCCTTCCTCGCCGCCATACTTTTGCTCGCAGGCGGCACCCTCTACCATATCTGGCGCATCGCTTATGCCCGCTGGACCGAATCCGGTGATCTTTGGGCGCTCCTGCCTTCGCTTCTGGTTTGGGGCGCCTTCTTTGCCGTCGTCGTCCTTGCCCTGGGCTACATCAAACTGCTCCTTGATCATTTCATCGTGCCGCTGATGTACAAGCATACCCTCACCTGTACCCAGGCCTGGGAGCGGTTCCTGCCGCTGCACTGGCGTCACCTCGGCAGTTTTGTGCTCTATGCCCTTTTCATTCTCGCCATCATCATCGCTCTGGGGGTCCTGGTGATCCTGGGCGGACTCTTCACCTGCTGTATCGGATTCATCCTCCTGATCATTCCCTACATCAGCTCCGTGGTGCTGCTCCCCTTCAGCTATTGGATCCGTACCTTCAGCCTCGAATTCCTCGCCCAGTTCGGCGACGAGTTCTCTCTCCAGACCGGGCATCCGGTTGAAGAGACCGCCATCCCGCAATAATACACCTGCGCCGCGTCCCGATCGTCATGGGAGTGATGCTACATCACTCCCATTTTTTTATGGGAAATTTTCCGCGAAACTGCGTGTTTAATCCATCAGAATAACCTTGCTTCTGATGCCGCACTTTTGTAAAATTTTAATCTATTAATTATAATGAGAGCTGCTCAATGATCCGAATGAAGCACCTGCATTCAGTGGTTGTTGTTTTCACCGCCGCCTCCCTTATCGCCCTGTTGCCGCGGTACGCCGCCGCACGGCAGTATTCAGCCCCGCCCGAGCCGCAGCCGGGTGTGGTTTCCCTGGCGCTCCGCGAGCCTGTTTCCGGTAACGCCATTTTGAACCGGACCGGGCAAGCGAGCCTCGACGCGACCCTGCGCGCCCTGCAGATTTATAACCTCGAACCCGTCGTCGCGACCGCCTCCGGCCTGCTGCAGAAGAGCAGCCATCGCACGCGCATCGATAACCTCTATAATGCCTTCTATTCCGGCGGACGTCCCCCCGAAGAGGTGGCGCGCGCGCTGTCCCGGGATCCGGCGGTGGAATTCGCCGAGGCCCGCTACGAGGCGATCTTGACCGCCACTCCCAATGACCCGCTCGCCGGCAAACAGTACTATCTCGACAAAATCAGACTGCCCCAGGCTTGGGACCTCTGCAAAGGAGAGCAGGGATCGGTGGTCATCGCCATCATCGACGGCGGTACCGATATCGCTCACCCCGATCTGGCAGGCAACCTCTGGACCAACAGCGGCGAAATCCCCGGCAATGGCCGGGATGACGATGGCAACGGCTATATCGATGATCTCCACGGCTGGAACTTTGCCAACAACAGCGCCGATCCCTCCAGCCTCTTCTCGGGAACCCTGTACAGCAGCCACGGTACCCACACCGCGGGCGCGGCCTGCGCCGTCGCCAACAACCGCCTCGGTATTGCCGGCGTCAGCTGGAACGCGCGCTTGATGGCCCTCAATGCCGGCACGAAAACCGCGGATGACAAGATCGATGCCCTCAGCATTGACAAGGCGATCGCCTACGCCACCGCCAATGGCGCCAGCATCCTGAGTTGCAGCTTCAGCGGCGTCTACTCGGAAGTGACGCACCGCCTCATCCGCTATGCCGAGGAGGAGGGGCTGATTTGCGTCGCAGCCGCCGGCAACAGCGCCAGCCTTGCGGATGCCGTCTTCCCGGCCAATTACCCCGGTGTGCTCGCGGTGGCGGCGACCGACAGCTCCGACCTGAAACCCTATTTCTCGAATTATGGCCCCACCATCGATGTCACCGCCCCGGGCGTCGGGATCTGGAGCACGATCGCCGGCACCGGCTACGAAGGGCCACTGTGGCAAGGCACCTCAATGTCGACGCCCATCGTGGCGGGCGTGGTCGCTCTGGTGATGACCCGGCATCCGGAGTGGAGCGGCTTGCAGGCCGCCGAACAGGTGCGCGTGACCGCGGACAACATCGATACACGCAATCCCGCCTACGCCGGCCAGCTCGGCCATGGCCGCATCAATGCCTGGCGCGCCCTGAACGAGTCCTGGCCTTCCTTGCGCATCACCGAGGTTCAGTTTACCGACCAGGACGGCGATAGCCTGATCGAACCGGGCGAGACGGTGGCCGTGAGCCTCTCCCTGACCAATTACCTCACCGCGGCGCAGAACCTCACCCTCAAATTGAGCGACAACAGCCCCTATACTACCTTGATCAACAGTACGGCCACCCTGCCCGCACTGGGCGCCGGAGCGAATACCGTATTGCAGCAGGCCTTCTCCTTCAAGGTGGCCAGCGGCACTCCCAGCAATCATGCGATCGACTTTGCCCTGACCATCTCCAGCGGCGAATACCAGGATGTCGACCATTTCAGCCTGACCGTTCTGCCCTCTTTCGCCGATATTGGCATCAACAATCTCTTCACCACCGTCACCTGCATTGGCCGGATCGGCGCTGCCGATCCCAACACCGGCGGCACCGGCATCGGCCTGGTCTATAAATCGGGCAGCAGCCTCCTCTTCGAGGGCGCCCTCATCGCCGGGACGGGAGCGGATCGGATCGTCAATGCCGCCCGCGGCATTCTGGATTACACCAACAGTCAGATCAATGATGAGGATTTCACCGCTGCGGAGAACGGCGATGTCCGCGTCGCCACCCCGGGGCAAACTCTCGATCAGGAGAGCAGTGCCATCTTTGACGACCACACCGCGGCCAAACCCCTGAACATCCGCATCACCCAGCAGACCTTTGCCAGCCGGGAGCAGCGCTACGCCGACATCGTCCTCTTCCGCTATACCATCCACAATCTCGGCGCCCAGCCGCTGGAGAATTTCCATTTCGGCATCTTTTGCGATTGGGATATGGATGCTACCAGCTATGCCACCAACGTCGCCGACTTCGATGCCAGCCGCCGCATGGGCTATGCCTATGATACCGGGTCAGGTCCCAAGACCCATGTCGGCGTGGTGCTCCTGACCGCCGGCGGGATCTCCTACCGCGCCATCATGAACGACAATGCCGATCCCCTCAATCCCAGCTGGGCCCTGCATGACGGCTTTACCGATGCCGAAAAATGGCAGGCGATCAGCGGCGGACTGGTTCAGATCAGGGTCGGACCGGCCGATATCTCCAACGTCATCGCCTCCGGTCCGCATTCGATTGCCGGCAACGGCGACCTCATCCTCGATTTTGCCTTCATCGCCGCCGACGATTTGGCCGGCTTGCAGGCCGATGCGGACAGCGCACGCACACTCTGGCACGATCTCTTCACCACCGGCGTCGTCAGCCCGCCCGCCACCGCCTTGCCGGCGCAATGGGCCCTTGAGGCCAATTACCCCAATCCCTTCAATGACGGGACGACGATCTGCTACAGTCTCCCGGCCGCCGCGCCGGTCCGTCTGGAGATCTACGACCTCGCCGGACGGCGGATCCGCGAACTGGTCGATGCAACCCAGCCGTCCGGCTATCATGAGATCCATTGGGATGGCCGCGATCAGCTGGGCCGGAGCGCAGCCAGCGGCACTTACCTCTGCCGGCTGCGCAGCAGCGGCCGGGAACTTCACCGCAAACTCTTGCTGCTGCGATAAAGACGCCGCGCCGGCAGCAAGTTCACCGGCGCCAAAAACCGCCGGCACGCGGGTGCTGCTGCGATAAAGACGCCGCGCCGGCAGCGTCCCGGCCCGCTGCAGCACAGCGGTTTGCCACGGCGCTAATTCCAGACTCCCGCTTGCAACCCCGGAGGCCTCCATGGCTGAGCCCCGATTCTTGTCCCGGCTGTTGATCCTCACCTGTGCGTTCCTGGGCCTGCGCGCCACCGCCCAGCCGGTGCTGTTTTCCCCTCCCAAAAGCCCGCGCATCGCCAACTATGATATCGCCGTCCGCCTCGATATCAGGACCCATCGGCTGCACGGACGTGAGATCCTGCGCTGGCGCAACACCGCAGCGATGCCGCTCTCCGAACTGCAATTTCACCTCTACCTCAATGGCTTCCGCAACAGCCACTCCACCTACATGCGCGAATCCGGCAAGGGCGGCCGCGCATCCCACGATGCGGAGGAGTGGGGATATATCGAAGTGGATTCGCTGACCAGTGCGGCCGGGGAAAACTGGCTGCCCCTGACCTCCTTCATCCAGCCCGACGACGGCAACCCGGAAGACAAAAGCGTCCTGCGCCTCCAGCTGCCGCGCCCCTTGCCGCCGGGAGAGACCCTCACCCTGCACCTGGCCTTTACCGCCCAGCTGCCGGCGCCGCCCGTAGCGCGCACCGGCATCAAGGAAGAGTTTGTCATGGCCGGCCAGTGGTTCCCCAAGATCGGCGTCTGTGAGAACGGAACATGGAACTGCCACCAGTTCCATGCCAACTCGGAATTCTTTGCCGATTTCGGGGTCTACAACGTCGATATCACCGTGCCGCGCGGCCATATCGTCGGCGCCACCGGCCTCGAGTTCGCTGTTCAGGACAATGCCGACAGCACCATCACCCACCGCTATCATGCCGAAGATGTCCATGATTTCGCCTGGACTTCCAGCCCTGATTTTGTCGTCTTCACCGGCCGCAGCCGGGGCGTTGCGATCAGCGCCCTGGTGCAGAAGGATCATGCCCGCCAGGGCGCAAGATATATCAAGGCGGCGGAGACCGCTGTCGCCTGGTTCCATGACCAGTATGGCGAGTATCCCTACAGCCATCTCACCGTCGTCGATCCCCGCCGCGGCGCTATGGCCACCGGCGGAATGGAATACCCCACCTTGATCACTGCCTGGGGCGCCTACAGCATGCCGGCGGGCCTCCATCCCCTGGAGATGGTGATCATGCACGAATTCGGCCATAACTATTGGTACCACCTGGTCGCCTCGAATGAATTCGAAGAGGCCTGGCTCGATGAGGGGATCAATACCTTCAGCGAGATCGGGATCCTTGCCGACACCTACGGCGAGAGCGGGAGCATGGTGGATTTCTGGGGCCTCAAACTCGGCGATACCCAGCTGCAGCGGCTCGGTTATATCTCCCAACCCGGGCTCGATCCCGTCCTTTTGCCCTCGTGGCAGTACGCTTCGAACGCCAGTTACTCCAGCATGTCGTACAACAAGCCCGGTCTGGTGCTGCTCACTCTGCAGAATTATCTCGGCCGCGAGACCATGAACCGGATATTGCGCACCTGGCTCGCGCGCTGGCAGTTCAAACATCCCCATACAAGCGATTTCATCGCGGTGGCCAATGAGGTCTCGGGGCAGAATCTCGACTGGTTTTTTGACCAGGCCCTGAACACCACCGCCGTGCTGGACTATAGCGTCAGCAGGGTCAGCAGCGAAAAGGTGAGCAAAGGCCGCGGGTTTGATTTGGACCTCGATATTCCCACCTCCGCCACGACAGTGCCGGGAACGGGGCAGGCGGCTCAGGATTCCAGTGCCCTTGCTGCGGATACCACTGGCGTCCCGGCAATCTCGCCGGCCCCGGGAGAAGCCAAAGGCACCGTCTTTGAAACCCGGGTGGAGGTGCGCCGGCTCGGCGACTTTATCTTCCCGGTTGAAGTGGAGATGATCTTCGCCGGCGGCGATACCGTCCGCGAAAACTG